>Ga0315284_10008023_pt1 | contig 15052 bp, 21 predicted proteins | sample YL17G09_16_MG_FD_203696 | JGI IMG/M metagenome (GOLD analysis project Ga0315284, IMG submission 203696) | Sediment microbial communities from Yellowstone Lake, YNP, Wyoming, USA - YL17G09_16 | ecosystem: Environmental > Aquatic > Freshwater > Lake > Sediment | place: USA: Wyoming | collected... | reverse complement strand
TACAAACCCTACAGGCTTACCAGCCTGACTAAAATCAACCCTCTCTATTGGTCCCGTATAGATGGCAGTAGGATTTTTATGCACCACTTGATGTTCATGAATGTGACCAAAAATAGCAAAATCAAAGCCATCCAAAAACGAATTAGGAATTATAATCTCATTAATCTGCTCTGGATCTATATATCCTGATGGTATGTGTGCTCCAGATAAAGTTTGATGTCCTATTAACAACTCGGTCCCCACATGAGACCCTATCTTGAGTTTCAATTCTTTAAGTGTGTTTTGATAATACTCAAGAGCCTCTTCATTTGTTTTAACACCCAATTTTTGCCTATAAACATAGGGCATTAAAGTTACTTTAACATTAGGTAAAAGATAAACGTCAGGCTTATCAATAACCCTAACATACTTATCATCAGTAAGGGCACCAATAATGCCTGCTGTGTGTGAGGCTCCTTCACTGACAACAATGTCATGATTACCTATGAGAATTAATGTTTTCTTTTGTTTATCCTGTAGTCTTCTGAGTCTTTTACCAAACTCCTCTTGTTGTGTGTTTGTAGGATGCCTGGTCTTATAGAGGTCTCCAGCTACAATAAACAAATCTATCTCATTAGTAGGCTCAAGTACATAATCTATAATGCGATCAAAATTACATAAGAAGTCTTCTAAACGAGTATGTAATCCTGTTTGGGGATTTATCTTACCCAAATGATCTGAACTTCCAAAATGTGTATCAGCTGTAACAGCAATCTTCATACAATTATGTTCGCAGGAGACACTTCCCAGTAACACCCCACACTAAAACTCTTAAAGGTAGCTACAACTTCCTCATACAATTCTATCTCATATGTACTACGAGCATATACTACCTCGTCTTCTATGGATATCATTAAACCATATTCACATTGCCCTACAACAACTCCAAATTTTACATCGCCTACCTTGACTTCCATTTTACACCTCCAAGTTATTACATTTCAACTATTTTATTTATTAATTAGTTTTTGATTAGTTTTTACTCAGTCAACCATTTTCTTTCTTATAAGAATATTGCGCAACTTCTTTACCTTCTCTCTAATAAATTCTAACGCTTGCTCATATTGACCTGCCTCTACTAGTCTGTCTAAATGTTTAAATACCTCATCCACCTTGATACAGGCTTCAATATATTTAGGATCATCCTCCAAACTAATCAACCAATCTCTATATTTAACTCCAAGCTTATAGTCAAACAAATAAACCTTTTTACGAAGTCTCTGTCGTTCCAACATTGCCTTATAACGGGGATTAGAAACACTACCACCTGTTCCACCTTTTATAATGCTCTGCGCAACATTAAGAGATTCTTTATACTCTTTTGTCATCATCTGAATAAATCTAAAGCAATCTCCATTCTCATTGCAAACTGGACACCACCAGCTGTCCTGACCCGATTCGTTATCTGTAAAGATTTGCATAGAGGGATTTGAGTCATCGTGAAATGTGCACTTTACCTTAAAGCGATCATTTCCACCGTGATCGTCAAACTCAATATCATAATAACCTAAAACAGCTCGCATATTAAGTTGACTATTTATCGAACGAATGTGTTCTACAACAGATCTTTTGTCTTGCATATCTTTTACCTAAAAAAAGAGGGAAGATTTTGCTTCTATTCCAAAACCCTCCCTCTTGTCCGTTCTAAAGTTTTAAAATCCCTGCCTCTTAGGTTCTTTCTTTTCGTCTTCCTTCTCAACAATCATACACTCAGTGGTTAACAATGTTCCAGCAGCACTCACTGCATTCTCAAGAGCCAACCTCACAACCTTAGTGGGGTCAATGATTCCTGATTGCACTAAGTCTTCAATCTTACCTGTTGCTGCATTGTATCCAATCGCACCTTCTGACTCAAGAACCTTTTGTGCTATAAGATCGGGAGATGCGCCAGCATTGGTAGCAATTTGTTTAATTGGAGACTCAAGAGACTGTAATAGCAGTGTGGCACCAGCAAGTTCATCACCACGAAAATCGCTTACATCAACCTTATGAGAAGCTCTAAGCAAGGCCGTTCCACCACCAGGAAGAAAACCCTCCTCAACAGCAGCACGAGTTGCAAAGAGTGCATCCTCAACACGATCCTTACGCTCATTCATTTCAGCCTCTGTGGCTCCGCCAACCTTAATTCTAGCAATACCTGATGTTAATTTGGCTAGTCGAGCCTCGAGAAAGTCTTTTGTAATACCCTCATTGTTACGAACAGCATCATCTATCTGCATGCGAATATAAACAGCTCTCTTATTAAGGGCTTCAGAGTCACCTCTTCCCTCAATCAAAATGGTAGATTCACGACGAACAATAATCTTCTTAACACGACCAAAATGTTTTGATTCAAAATTCTTAAAGTTAATTCCTGTCTTTTCACTTAGAACGGTACCACCAGTAGCAATGGCAAAATCTTCTAGATTTTCATTCTGACGATCGCCATAACCAGGGGCCTTAACTGCTACAATTGCAATACCCTTTTGAGCTCTATTGAGAATAAGTGTATTCTTAGCATCGTCTGTCAATTGTCTAGCAATAATAAGTAAGGGCTTATTGTCATTAAGAGCAATACCAAGAGGCGTTAAAAGATCGCGAGCATTAGCAGTGCGCTCTAAAAGTAGTACATAAACAAAATCGTCCTGGCTCTGTCCTTCGTATACTGCTTCCCCTCTACCAAAGTCTGTACAAAAATAGGGGGACATCCACCCCTGATCAAATTCAATACCCTCAATGAGCTCTATGTCTGTATCAAGGCCTCGAGCTTCCTCAATTACCATTACGCCATCGCGACCTACTTTTTCAAACCCCTTAGTGAGCAATTGCCCCACTAGTTCATCACCATTGGCAGCAATTGTGCCTACTTGTGTAATTTGCTCTGTAGATTCAACTTCTTGACTCATTTCTTTTAGAGCCTTTACAACACGTTGTGAAGCCTTATCTATACCACGCTTTAGAGCAACAGGGTCAGCCCCTGTTCCCAATAGGCGTAAACCTCTTACATAAATCTCTTCAGCAAGAACGGTAGCCGTTGTAGTTCCATCGCCAGCTGTCTCACCAGTACGAGACGCTGCTTCCCGGAGAAGTCTTACTCCTAGATTCTCCATGGGATTCTCTGGAAAGATACTCTTAGCCACAGTAATGCCATCTTTTGTAATTGCGGGGATATCCTGTGGACCACGATCTATAACAACATTTCTACCCTTGGGACCAAGGGTAACCTTAACTGCTCTTGCAAGTAGAGTTACACCCTTTAGAATATGCTGCCTTGCAACATCACCAAAATATACTTCCTTATGTTTCATATCTTACTCCTCATGAATAATGGCGGCTATATCCCTCTCGGGAATGAGAAAATAATCACCCTCCATCTCCACAGGAAGATCGGAAGGAGCACATGCCAAAGAATTAACCAATACAATATCCCCAATCTTAACTTGGGGTACAACCCTCAATCCACTCTCCAGCATTCGACCTGGACCCACAGCAACAACCTGTGCCTTAACAAATTGCTGCTTACAAGATTCTGCAATTAGAATCTTATGTTCACCTACCTCATAACTACCACCCACACTCTTCAAAACAACACGATCGGCAATAGGTTCTAAACTTATCATTATAATAGCCTCCTAACTGCTTATAAAGCCTTTCTTAAAATTGTGATTTTTTAATGTATTTTCAACTTTATCTACAAGACTGTTAACGGCTGCGAGTAGAGTGTCGTGTCTTTGTTTGTTGATTTTTTCTGCTATTTCATAGTACTTACTAGCCTTAGTAAGCATTGTAGTACTAAGATAAGACACAAGCGCCTCATACACATTGTATTCGGACCTATCCCAAATACCAACATCGCCAAAGAATGTATCAATGGCTCGCCGCTCTTTGTCACCTAATTCTAATTTCAAATCATATAAAAACTCTAATATCTTATTAATAGAGTTAACTATATTATGACAGTTACTTACAATGTCTGTGGGAGCCCCTATTGGGTCAGGAGAAGTTATATCTATTGCTACATCAAGTAGGAACTTATCAAAAACGGGACCAAAGGGGCGATATAGAGGTACAGTTATTTCTTGATTATCCACTTGATAAGTTTCAAGCTCATATGGAAAACCTTGCTCGTCCCACTTTAACTCACTAACAATAAAGTGGGGCGAGGCAATGTCAATGCGTGTTTTAAAAATATGTGTTTGAGTGTCATCATGAAAAGAGGCATCAATAAAAACTCCACCGAGCTCACGGTGGAGTTGATAAACATGACTAACACCATATTCAGACTTCTCAAAGAACAAATTGAGATCACTTACAAATTCAACTCGGTCTTCCATCTTACATTACTTCCTTTAAAAATTACTTCCTACCTGGTAGCACTATTTCACTAGGCTCTCTGTAATAAAACTTACCTCCCACTGATGCCATATCGGAAACAGGAATGTATTCAAAATTAGTAAACTTTTCTTGAGTATCAATGTGAATCAATATAAATCCATTTGACCACTTGAGACCATCGGTATAATTAGCATCTCTCCTATGTCCACAACCTATTTGATGCCACTCGAAAGAGCCAAAGTGTGGAGAATAGTCAGGCCATACTCGATGGACATGTTCGTGTCCACTAAACCCTGGATATCCCATCCGTCGTCCATTAGAATAATGATGCCCCACAACACAATCATAATATATTCTAAAATTCTTAGATATCTCACTTTGCTCATCACGCTTTGTCCAAGCTGACAAATCGCCTTCAGCCACATAATTAACTTCAAAGTCTTGAAGCTTCAAAGCCTTAGCAATATCCATACCATGCCAATCAGAAAGGAATACTTGCATAGTAGGTGAATTATTACATAGATGCTTAATAAGGCGATACTCATGATTACCTTCAATTAGATCAATTTGAGCATCAGGACAAATTTCACGAAATGGACCTAAGATTTTATCGTGAGTAAATTGTAACCGCCCCACCAAATTCCATTCTCGTGGGTCAACATAAAAACGGCCAAACTCTGCTAAGTCAAATAGGTCTCCTGCAATACAAATTATGTCAGGTTGAGCACGCTTAGCTGTATCCATCACAACACGTAACCAGAACGGGTCAACCTTAATGTCGTGAATGTCGGCAACACCTAAAATTGTTTGATAACGCGACTTATTCTCTCTAAGATACTTATCCCCCCACTCCATCCTTTCTCTATTGAGAGCGCGATGATGATCAACACTTACATGTTTTCCAACAGCACGAGCTAACTGTTCTACTTGTCGAGAAGGAATAATTTCTGCTTGTCTTTTAAACTCTTCAAACTTACCAAAGAGAGACTTCCAAACATTTTCTGGATACTCTCCAAATTCACGATACTTATCGCGAGTCACTGTTCTCGTTGGCTCATCCTGATATAAAAGCATCTGAACTCTTTTCAGATCTTTAATGCAATCTTTCGTAGTTGGACGATCGTCTTTTTGTGTCATAGCTTATACCTCTCCATCAGTAGGCTTTGGCTTGGTTAAGCGTAATTTACGTTTCATATTCCTTGCAGGCTCAAAGAGGATAACATACTTAGGTGGAGACATTATCTGCTCTTTTGTGCTTGGATGATTTATCATACGCGGCTCTCTGTATCTAACACGAAAATGACCAAACCCTCTCATGAGAACATCTTCATGTTCTAACAGTGTGTCAGACATAGCTTGAAAAACTTCAATAACAATCTGCTCGATCTGCTTACGAGGAATGCGATAGCAAGTAGGACTATCAGCAAGCTTTTTCACAATATCTTTTCTAATCATCAATTATCTCCTTACTCCTATGGGGAACTACCGATACTTTTGCTTTCTATATCTCGGTTTCCTGTTTTATGTAACTACAAAATCCAAAAATTATAATTAAGACAATAGTGCACAAATATCACTATTGCTCACATAGGCACCTTGAACACGTTCGAATGCATTAGATGATCCACGATATAATAAATCACCTTGCCCTAAGAGACGTTCCGCACCACGTTCACCTATAATTGTTCTTGAATCTTCATATGACGAAACCTTATATGCGACTCTCGTTGGGAAGTTGTTTTTTATAACTCCAGAAACCACGTCAACTGAAGGTCTTTGTGTTGCTGCAATAACATGCACACCAGCTGCTCTCGACTTCTGAACTATTTTTAATAGAATACTTTGAGCATCGGAGTTGAATTGAAATAGGTCTGCTAGCTCGTCAATGACCAAGACTAAATATCTCATATCGGTAACTTCAGATATATTACTTACGTTTCGCTTACGTAATTGACGATATCTTTCTTGTACCTGATAAAGTACATAGTCAAAAATTTGATCCACTTTATCCATATCTGTTATAACATCAGCTAATTTTAGCTCATCAAATATTACCAATTCAACAGCCTTAGGGTCAATCAATATAAGATCAATATTTTTATTAAAGTACAATAAAGAAGTCAACATGCTACGTAAGCCAACAGACTTACCTGAGCCTGTTGTGCCTGCCACTAACATGTGGGGTGTATCCTTTAGGTCAACAACAAAGGGCTTATTGTAAACATCATTACCTAACACAATTGGTAAGGTCAACTTGGGCCTCTCTATGTTTGGTAAAATTGATTTCAGCTCAACATTAGTTCGTTGTTGATTCAAAACATCAATAGCAATGGACGACTTCTCATATAATGGATATATGATAGGTAATTCAGGAACTTGTAATAAAAGAGATATATTATGTTCCAATTCCTGAAAGCGATCCATACGAAAACTAAAAGGATCAACACTCACTTCATAACGAGTAAATGAAGGACCAACAATAGTATTCGTTGTTGTTGCGTTAATCTTATGTCGCTCGAATAATTTGTTTAGCTTTTCTATATTATCCGTAATAACCTCCTCGACATTATCTTACCATCCCAATCTTTCTATTGTGTTTGCGAGAATATTAAATAGTTGATCTGACATGTGAAATCGAGACCTATTTAATGTTAAGCTTTTGCGAATATTACCATCCTTCTGACGCTTCGTTGCTGCCTTCCAATCACACAGCATCTCTACTATATCAACTAAGGTCATATCATCCACACCTCGTTCGAAGTGTTCAGGATGATGTGCATTATTTGCATAATGATGTGCCAATGTTGGCTTTAGTGCCTCCAATGAGGCCTGATATTCTGGTGAACCATATTCTAATAGCTTTAGCTTGGCTGTGTGCTCATTAAAGCCCTTAACCTCTGGATCTTCAAGCTTTGACTTGTCATGCTCCATAGACCTCAGAAGGAGCTCCCTTACGATTTCAGTCATTAACTTTTCGACTTCATGAATATGTTGCCAAGTATCTGTTCTGCTATCCATATTGTTTCCTTATGTTAATATTTCGACACCACTATCTGTTATTAAAATTGTATGTTCCCAATGTACAGCAATAGAGCGATCTTTTGTTACAACCGTCCACCCATCACTCAACTCTTCTGTGTCACCAGAGCCCAATGTAAACATTGGTTCATATGTAATTGTCATACCTGGTTGCAACTTAACATTGACCAAATGTAAGTTAGGGTTTGGTCTACAATTAGGTATTTGAGGTGGTTCGTGTAATTTCAAACCAACCCCATGACCATAATAATCAGTTACAACACCATAATTTCTTTCCTTAGCAAAATCAAATATAAAGCTCGATATGTCATAGAGAAAAATATCAGGTCCACTTTTTGCTATAGCACCATAAAGAACCTTTCTGGTTTCCTCGACAAGAGCCTCTATAGGTGGGGTTCCCTTACCTATAATATGTGTGACAGCTGAATCGCCCACATATCCATTTACAATGGCACCTATATCAACTGTAACAACATCACCTTCTTTCAAAATTTTATCATGTCGTCCAATACCATGGACAACTTCCTCATTGACTGACACACAACTATGAGCTGGAAAGGGAACCTTTCCACCTTGACAGTATTTCAAAAAGGCTGACTTTGCGTTCATCTCTCGTAAGGAATGCTTTACAATATTGTCAATTTGATAAGTAGATAGTCCAGGCCTTAAGGCAACCTGCACTTTTTCATGTACTCGATGTACAACACGACAGGCCAGTCTTATACCCTCAATCTGATTAGGAGTTTTGAGTTGAATCATTATTGTCTCCCAAAAGATTAAGTGTGTTTTTTCTTTGCTTTATTCGTTCTTCAATATTCTTTTTAACCTCTTCCCAAGGTATCGTTTCACCCTCCTTTGCCTGCCTAACACTTTCCATTAAGAGTTTAAGTTGCTCTTCCCTCTTCTCAGGAGTACCAAAGAAGCCAATCTCCATAAAGAGTGCTTTCAAAAACTCAAGCACTGTAAAGTCACGATCTCCAAAATCAAGCACATTCACATCAATGTTGTCGTCCTTATAAGTAAGAACTCTTACTTTTACCTTTGTGTTTAGCTTTATAGGAAGGTGAGCAATATTATTTAAGGGAGTTAATCCTACTCCAAATTCTGAAGAATCAAGATCTTCAGTTGTGATCTTTTTCTTCTTTCCACAAATTGTGGGAGCCATATCAAAATCCTTTTCATCATCTACGTTATCTACTATGGCTTCCCAGAAGACCTCAATCCACTCAATAGGAGTGGGCCTACTACAAGGCTTTTGTAACTCTGAGATAAAGGGCTTGATGTTTTCTTGCAATAAAAGCTCCCAGACATCTAAATTGTCTTCTAGTAGGGATAAGAGTCTTTTTAAAGAGACATCACCCTTAATCTGAATAGGCTCCCAAACATGTAGATGTAATTGATTAGGGAGGAGAGCTTTTCCTCTTTCTCCAAAGTGAGAGTATAAAATTTTATTAGGTGTAATGGTTATTCCTATCATTTACTTTACCCTCATCTTACCTTCCTTGGGCCACGAAACCTTACCCACCCTTGATAATCGATCAATCTGAACCGACACTATAAGTGGGTCTTGTTTCTTTAACTCTATAAGATATAATTTAAGATTTCGAAGTGTAACCTTATATTGCTTACCTGACGGCAATTTCATTTTTGAATCCTTGGATATGAAGGTCTGTTGGGGAGTATCTCCACCCTCTCTGTCCACCCAGAGAATATATCCAAGTAATTTATTATAAAAATTAGTCCCATCACTCACTAGAAACCCCTATCTTCAAGTCTTTCAGCTGTTTTGGTGAAGCACTCAAACTCGCTTTGAAGATTTTCAACTTCACCTTTAAGAGATTCGAATTCACTATTTGTAGTGATGCCCATCAAAACATACTCTTTGTTCTTAAATTTCTTTTTAAGTTGTCGTAGAAAAGCACACACTGCTTCATCTTTGAAAACACTCTTGGCTTCACCTCCAGAAAAACTTGGATCATGTAGATAAATGGTCTTACCTTGAGTACTTATTCGACCATACCTTACCTTAATGTCACAAAGAGCATTGTTGTTCGCACCTACAATTGCCATCTCATAAAACTTGTTGTGGTTTTCATCTGTGTTTTCTAGGCGAACAAAAGCAAGCATACTCACTTTAGAGTCCTCCAAAAAGTAATCCAGGATTTTCTTGCCATGAAACCAAACTACCATACCTGTCCCTAGTTTGTCCATTAATTATACGCCCCACCAACTCACCATGTCGGTCGCGTACCTCTTGATAGGTACCGTAGTCAATCATGTAGCCCATAATTTGATTATATTGATCACGGATTGCTATCTTATCCATTATACTATTCCTTATAAAAATCACTTACAGAAATTCTCTTCTCTTCACCAGTTCGAGCGAACCAAAGACCACCATCTGTCATTACCCATTTGACATTGCGCCGACGCTTCCTACAAGTGAATGGTGTCCCCCTTAAAGTCTTCTTACCAGTTCCCCCACATTGTCGACAAACTACAGCCGTACCTTTAGGTTCAGCAAAACCACAATAGAGCCCTGTAGCTTTGCAGGCGCTACATTCAACTTCAATCTTACTCTTGCCCATATGTATCTCCTTGATTCTTACTAAACATCCAGTATTTGTTCTTTTCCTTCATTCGTCGTCTCTCCAAGTTGGGCTTAATGCCATGAATGTTCATATGACACTCTTCACATATGAACTTTCCAACTCTAGGAACATCATACCGCTCATGATGAAACTGAAGCTTTATTCCAGTCTTACTACATATTTGACAACATGTAGGTACACATTCGGGATGTTTTTTAAACCATCTGCGATCACTTTCTCTGCGACGATCGTGCGGTTTCTTACTTCGTCGTCTGCGACTGTGTGACATATGTCTCCTTAAATAATATACGCATACTTTCCATTGACTCAACTTTACGCTTTGCTTTCTCGAGTCTTGTTTCTGCAATCACCACTTCTCTATAAGTTCGCTTAATAAAGTCGGGAGACTCTAAAACATCACGTATAATTCCTATTGGCACATTACCAAACTTAACAAGAAATTTTAAGTCTTTTTCAGGAAGACGAGTCCAAATGCTCTCATTAAAATAATATTGTTCTAATTTTGCTTCTGTAACATCTAGTGTGTAGGGCTTACGCCACCCACTGTCTCGGCTTTGCATCACAAGAACGCGATAACGCACTCTCTTAACTTTCATAACATCCATTATAGTAATAAGATAATATAAACTCTCACCACTATACTTTGATTGATGTGTCAGGGTCCAAATCGTACCAGGTTTATATTTAGGATCCTTTACATCTTTAACCTTAATTCTTTTCATTCTACTTCCATTCTAAGGTATCTAAAATGTCAGCTATCCAACAATCTCCCTCACCATACCTCTTAAAGAGAGCTTTCACTGTTAGAAGAGGAATAGTATAATCCAACTTCTCAGCTAAGTATATCATACGCTTTGTCATGTGATTTACAATTGCAACAGGATTAGTGAAAGCCGACTGATGGTTGTTATTGAAAATGATCTGACGTCTTTTAATCGCATACCTTGCTTGAGGTGTAATAAAAATATCATGCTTATGATCGTAATACATCATATTGATAGTATAATCAAATCTATCAACAACATCTCTACCTGTAAAATTCTTAGAGTCTTTAGGATATTTGTTAACCTTCAAGTCGTCAAAGGGGTTCCATTGAAGAAAATCCTCTTGCCAAATAAGCTGAACCACTTCTCCTTGTAATGTAGTATTAAAAACTGTATATTGCTTTCCGAGATAGGCCCCTGACTTAACTTCTCTCTCTTGAGGTTCTGTATCAAAAATCCCTCTTTGAAAAGCAATCTTTGAAAATTGAATGAAGTTAAAAAAGAAAATATCATAATCTTTGGGTGTACGACCCAACACTACATCACGAACGGATCCACCAGCAATAACTCCACAATCCCCAATATACCCCATTATGTCTCTCATTGTGTCTTGGGGAGTTACCATTTACGTCTTCCTTTTTTAATAGCACTCTCTAATAATTTCACCACATTGCTACCCAACTCACATACATCATTAATCTCTATACACTTATGATAGAAATCTTTAACATACTGTGTCTGAATACCAATACCAATTACTTCTGCATTGGGGTCACAACCAATCTCGTTAATCACTCGGGTTAACTTTTCACGAGCACCAGGCCCACCACATGGTTGCCCATCTGAAATAACAATCAATACTTTACGCTCAACATTGTGTATAAGACAGTGCTTTTGTAAGTGTTGCCAAGCCCACTCCACATGATCTTGATCAAAATTATTAGCACGAGAAGTAATGTTGACCAACTTGGTCTTCACCTTTTCATATGACTCTTCAAATCTCTTATAAATATTGTGCATAAGGTTTTCAGTGCGCCCATAAACCTTACCTTCACACTCTCTATATTTTGCATCCTTTCGTGCTTTTGCTTCCTGGTCAGCAGTAAGTGGGCTTGTGGAGAAACCAGCAATCATGTGTGGTATATTTAAACTACTTAAGATTTTACCAAATATAATGGCACATCTACGTGCCTGCTTGGCCTTCTCACCATACATACTTCCACTTTCATCAATAAGAAGAAAAAAAGCAATATTAAGAATGTCTGTTTCAATCTTATATTTAAAGAAACTTTCCTCTCCAAGCTCGGCCCTAGCAATCAAGCGTCTATCAATTCTCTTACCTTTATTAGCACCTGGGACCCAGCGTGGTGCTAACTCATCAATCACGATGTCGAGGAGTCGACGCTTAATCGTATTAATCTCACGTCGCACACTATTTTCTAAATGTAGATAATCAACCATTTGCCCTGGATTGACCTCACATTCTGTTTTCTCTGGCTTTAAGTCAACCAAAGGCATAATAGTGTATTCTTCTACTTTATCTATTCTTGATTGTTCACGTGACTTTAAATAAGCTTCTTTAACTATTTCCTTTACACTATCTTTAATAACTCCAATCTTTTCACACACTTTCATACTAGAAGACTCTTTATTGATAGCCTCCTCTAATAACCTCTTACGCTCCTTGAAATCTTTAGGAAGAACAAACTTGGTACGACCACTAGCCATGCCGCCAGCCGTCTTGGCCTTTCCTGGCAATCCATCAGTGGTCTTCTCTGAATCATCAAAGCTCGTAGGATCATTCTTACTCTTGCCAAGAGGAACCTCTCCCCCTTGCCCTTCTTGATTTTCCCCTTCCTGGGGATTCTCAAGGAGAACTAAGAATCTCCTACTTGGACCTTTAAATGTTTCAGTTGTCATATTACCATCCCAATCTATTTAGAAGTAAATAAACCTCATCATTACGATAGATACTACCAAACTTTTCCCAACAGGAACCACAGAGAAGACCACTATTCGACAATTGTGGAATTCTCCACCCCTCAGGAAGAACCTCAAGGTAATAATATCTTTGTCGACAATCACAAACCATACAAATTACTGTAGCCCACTTACTTAACTCCACTCTACTTCTACCTCGCTAGTAGTATTATCTATTTTAGTTACAGTACCTTTACGGGTAGAGTCATTCAAATGAGTCACCTTACTGCCAACCCTTAGAGTCTGCCCTAGCTTAACACGAAGTGTCGAATTGGAATTTTCCTTACCCTTCCCCTCTCCCTCTTGTTCAGATTGTCCCTCTCCTTCTCCCTCTCCTTCTTTTTGCTCCTCCCCCTCCTCTTCTCCTTCCCCCTCTTCAGACTGCTCCTCTTCCTTCCCCTTCTTGGGATTCTTCAATCTCTCATCATTGTCAGTCAACAGTTGATAAACCTTGATAGCAACATCAAGCACCTCTTGACTATTCTTACAATCATAAACTTCTTTAGCTGTCTCTATGAGATTCTTTTTAACAAAATCAATTGTTTCAATAGGATACCATTTATAATCATATTTACGAAGCATAAGGTAAATAACATCAAGAACCTTTTGTACCTCTGGAAGAGGTGCTTCCTGAGCTCGCTTTAACTGCTCAAGCTCAAACTTAATATATTCTTCAGAGAAGCCTGCAGCCTTAAGAGCTCTCTCAAGCCTCATAAGGTCTACTTCACAACACCTCTCTATCTCAATCTCAATATCTCTTTCACTTTTACCAGCAATTGTCATTCTTTTGATTTTCTCTTCTCGCTCAAGAATGGGTTGCTTCTTTTCTTTAATATAAGGAAGAAGGCGTTTGAACATCTCCTTAAAGCCAGGATACACGTTTTCCATCTCACGCTCAATACGTACATCCTCAAGAACATTAAAGACTACATAAAGTAGGGCTCTATTATGAATCTTCTTATGTCGAGCAATTACCCTACCAATAGCAAACTCTGTGTACTTGAGATGTCCAGTTTCATGACCACAGAGACCAAGAATGAGGGCTTCATCAACTCCCTTGTCATAGGGAAGAGTCATTACCTCTTGACTTGTTTTACATTCACCATCTGGAGAAAAGACAACTGTAACATTGTAGTTGTCACTTAGAATTCGTGCAACACCTTCAAGCATTCTAAGTTTACGGTCGATCTTTCCCTCAGCAAACGCTTCTGATATATAAATTTTCTTTTCTTGACTCATGTTATCCTCAAATCAAAAAGGCACCAATGTGGTGCCTTACATATCTCTTCCCGTTAATTATATTGAGTAGTTTTAGATTAGTTTTGACTCTGACTCTCTTTTTTCATTCAAATCTTCATATTGAGACTCAATGTTCTCCAACGAATCTTCCAGTAGGCCTTCAAGAGAGCAACCATGTTTTAAAAGAAATCGAATCTTGAAGTCTATGTCAAGACGGGGCCCAATTGGTTGACCTACATTATCAAAACGTTTTTGAAGATCAGTTATAGTAGACTTATACATCTCATTATACATCTCAATACTATCTTTGGGAAATTTTTGAAACCCCATCCTTTCTATAATGTTAGTAAAGAGTATAGAAGTGTCTCCACCCTCTTCTTTCAACTCTGGGTTCCAACTTTTTTCATTAAAAACAAAGCAACGTGCATATTGCCACTTCAAGTAGCACCACAATAATTTTCCATCAATAGGTCTTATGCACACATTGAAGTGAGGATCTTTATAATAATCAATATCTGCGCACCCCTTTTGTCGTAATACCAAACCTTCATAAGGGGGGGTTAAACTCATAACGTACTCAACCTTAACCTTTGCAATCCTGTTCTTTACTCGCTTGGTTGCTGATTCGCGAACTTTTTCTAGTGGAATAGTTTCACTCTCAATTTTAGATAGGCAAGAACGATGGTAAAAAATCTTTCTATCATAATTAAGAGGAAGTACGCCATCTAGATTCTCACCCCCCTCACAAATACGACACTTAACACGCTTACTTATTTTAGTGCCTACATAGTTTTGCTCACACTCCCTGTGAACATAAATTGCATTAGCAGATTGAGTTCCTCGACCCAAAAAGCAATAAAGCACTGTTTCAAAATCCTCTATTTCTTTTTCACAAACACTACAATGTCGCTTAAATTGCATAACACCATCAGAAGTAGTTCCAGCGCGAGCATTGACATTATTCTTCCAAACAATACCATTTGGTTTAGACTGGCTTTTCGATACCATAGCTCAATAATACTCCTCGAAGAACATCAAAGTCACCTTCATCTAAACGATTAAGAA
>Ga0315284_10008022_pt1 | contig 15052 bp, 18 predicted proteins | sample YL17G09_16_MG_FD_203696 | JGI IMG/M metagenome (GOLD analysis project Ga0315284, IMG submission 203696) | Sediment microbial communities from Yellowstone Lake, YNP, Wyoming, USA - YL17G09_16 | ecosystem: Environmental > Aquatic > Freshwater > Lake > Sediment | place: USA: Wyoming | collected... | reverse complement strand
GGTCTCTTTATCGAGTTGATTTTTCTCTTAAAATTTGTTATTTCAAAAGATCATGAATAACGAATTAGTTTTTGCTTCTGAAAAAGATTTTTATAACCCGAGCCGGGGCTATCTTTCTTTTGATGAGATGATTGACGAGCTTTTAAAATATATTCAGGAAAAGCCGGATATTTTTTATGATGTTATTGTCGGCTGCGATTCGTCTTCGTCTGAGTCTCCGGAGTTTCCTTTGGCGGTCGTGGTTTTGAGAACTGGGGCCGGGGGCCGCTTTTTCCTGAAAAAGATCAGTTATAAGAATAAGAAATTTTATCATTGGAAAACCAGGATTTTAGAAGAGGTTCTTCTTTCTTGCGAATTGGCCCTTGATTTAAGAGAAGCTTTGCAGGATAAAATCGCTTTATTAGAAACAATTCCCAATTATCAATTCCGTTATATCCACGCTGATGTTGGCGAGGTTGGCCAAACTAAAGAAATGGTTAAAGAAGTGACCGGTATTATTTGCGGCAATGGCTTTGAAATAAAATTAAAACCCAAGGCTTTTGCCGCTTCAAATGTGGCGGATCGTTTCTCTTGAAACTCATGGCTAAGGTATTTGTGGCCCTGTCTGGGGGCGTAGATTCGTCTGTAGCAGCTTTTCTGCTTAAAAAGGCAGGTAATGACGTTACCTGTGTTTTTATGAGGTTTTGGAGAAATCCCCGTTTTCCGGAAGAAAATCCTTGCTGCTCCCTGGAGTTTGAGAGGAGAGCCAGGATTTTGGCTAAGAGCATCAAGACCCCTTTTTACATCTTTGATTTTAAGAAAGATTTTAAAAAAGAGGTTGTTGACAATTTTTTAAGAGAAAGCAGTTTGGGTTTGACTCCGAACCCCTGTGTTGTCTGTAATAAAAAGATAAAGCTGGGTTTGTTTTTGAAAAAAGCATTAGACCTTGGCGCTGACTATGTGGCGACCGGCCATTATGCCCGTAAAGAAAAAGACAAGTTATTTAAAGCAAAAGATAAAGATAAAGACCAATCCTATTTTCTCTGGAAGCTGAATCAAAAACAGCTGGCCAAGATTCTTTTTCCAATTGGAGATTATACTAAAACCGAAGTCAGGGCCTTGGCAAAAAAATACAAATTGCCGACGGCTAAAGCCAAAGAGAGCCAGAATCTTTGTTTTTTGTCTGCTGATCCGAACGATTTTTTAAAATCTAATTTAATATTAAGGCCAGGAAAAATTATTGATGCTAGAGGAAGAATAATTGGCAGGCATCCCGGCCTGGGGTTTTTTACCATTGGCCAAAGATGGGGGATTGGCCTTAATCTTTTTCCCAAAGAGCAGAGCCAAGGCCCCTTTTATGTTTTGAAAAAGGATTTAAAGAAAAATACCTTAATAGTGACAACAAAGGAAAAGGATTTGTTCAAAAAAGAGCTTATAGCAGCAGAGATTAACTGGATCTTCGGGAGACCCCCAAAACTGCCCTTAAAAGTAAAAGCAAAGATCCGTTCCCAGCAAAAACAGGTTGAAGCTTTGATTTCCAGGGCAGGAAAGAGGATCAGAGTTAATTTCAAAAAGCCAGAAAGGGCCATTACCCCTGGACAGTCAATCGTGTTTTATAAAAAAGAAGAACTCTTAGGCGGAGGTGTCATAATTTAAGACAGCTTTTTTAATAGCTGTTTTTTTGTTATTATGAAATATGACTTCCAAAGAGATTCGTCAAAAGTTTTTGGATTTTTACGCAAAGAAAGAACACGCGGTAATTCCAGCGGCTCCTTTGGTTTGTGAATCAGATCCAACAACCTTATTTACTTCTTCCGGGATGCAGCCCTTGGTGCCTTATCTTTTAGGCGAACAGCATCCTTTAGGAAAAAGGCTAGTTGATTCCCAGCCGTCCTTAAGATTAGAGGATATTGATGAGGTGGGGGACAACCGCCACACTACTTTTTTTGAGATGCTGGGCAATTGGTCCTTGGGAGACTATTTTAAAGTAGAACAGTTGTCTTGGGTTTATGAATTCTTGACTCAGGAACTTGGCCTTTCGAAAGACAGGCTTTGGATTTCGGTTTTTGAAGGCGACAAAGAAGCCAAAGTGTCCCGAGACGAGGAAACCTTCGCCATTTGGAAAAAATTAGGCATTCCGGAAAACAGAATTGTTTTTTATGGGGTTAAGAAAAACTGGTGGTCAAGATCGGGATCTCCGGAAAAAATGCCTGCTGGCGAGATTGGCGGTCCTGACTCGGAGATCTTTTATGAATTTACTGACGTTTTGCACGATTTTAAATACGGTTCAAAATGTCATCCAAATTGCGACTGCGGCAGGTTTTTGGAAATCGGAAATTCTGTATTTATTCAATATAAGAAAATGGAAGAAGGTTCTCTAAAAGAACTACCGCAAAAGAATGTTGATTTTGGCGGAGGGCTTGAAAGAATAGCTGCGGCCATGAACAATGATCCGGATATGTTTAAAATCGATCTTTTCTGGCCCTTGATTGAAATAATCCAATCTTTGTCGAAAAAAGACTATCAGAGCGATAAAAATATTGCTCGGGCAATGAGAATTATGGCAGATCACTTAAGAGCCGGAGTCATGATTGCAGGAGCCGGTATTATACCTTCAAACAAAACCCAAGGATATGTCTTGAGAAGATTGTTGAGACGAGCCATGTTTTTTGCCAAAAAACTGGAACTTTCAGATGATTCCTATCTAGAAGTTTTAGTCAAAGAGGTCAGTAAAATCTATCAGGATATTTTTCCTGATTTGAAAACAAAAGAAAAAAAAGATGCCATTTCTAAAGTTTTTAAAGAAGAAGCCAGCCGCTTCGATAAAGCCTTAAAAACAGGCTTAAAAGAAATTGAAAAAATCAAAACTATTGACAGTCAAAAGGCTTTTTATCTTTATGAAAGCTTTGGTTTTCCTTTAGAAATGATTATTGAAATTGCCAAAGAAAGAGGCCAGGGCTTTAATATTAAGGATTTTCAGAGCCAGCAGGAAAAACACAAAGAACTTTCCCGGCAGGGAGCTGAAGGCATGTTCAAAGGGGGATTGGCAGATCAAAGTTATGAGGTGGTTAAACTTCACACCGCTACCCATCTTTTACACAGATCGTTAAGAAGTATACTTGGTGATCATGTTAGGCAGGAGGGCAGCAATATTACGGCTGAAAGATTAAGATTTGATTTTTCCCATCCCCAGAAATTAACTCCTAAAGAGTTAATTAAGGTTGAAGACCTGGTTAATGAAAAGATAAAACAGGATCTCAAGGTTTCTTTTGAAATTATGGACAGGGATTTGGCCATCAAGAGCGGAGCCGTTGCCTTTTTCAAAGAAAAATATGCAGATAAAATTAAAGTCTATACGATTACGAGCTCAGGACTTCCTTTCAGTCAGGAAATCTGCGGCGGCCCTCATGTTGCCAAAACATCTGAGTTGGGTATTTTTAAAATAGTCAAAGAAGAATCAGTTGCCAGAGGCATTAGAAGGATCAGAGCCATTTTGGTAAATTCTTAAAAAGTATTAGAATAGAGTATGGGCTATAGCGGGCGGTACGCCCGGTATATCGCTACGCGTTATTAAGAACCGTTGTATGGATAAAAAAATATTTGATATCATTCCTCCAAAAAGATTGCACGGCTTTCAAGAAGAGGCGGCGCCAGAGGCGCTAGAAAAAGTTGTTGTTGAAGAGCCGGAAATCTTAGAAGAACCAGCCAAAGAAGTTATTGAAGAGCCTAGACCAAAACCTGTTTTAAAAAAGAAAACAATGTTTTTAACAGCTTTGACCGTTGTTTTGATAGCCGGAACTGTGAGCGCTTACTTTTTTCTTCCTGTTGTCAAAATTGAAATCTGGTTAAAAACAGATAATTTAAATGTTAAGCAGGAAGTAGAAATAAATAAAGAAACAAAAATCGTAGATGCGCCAAATCATGCTTTGCCTGGAAGAATAATTACTGAAGAGCAAACTCTTTCAAAAGAATTTAAGGCGACGGGCAAAGTTATCAAGGAAGAAAAAGCAGAGGGAACAATTCGTATTTTTAATGATTATTCGACTTCCAGTCAGCCATTAGTTGCCACTACCAGGTTTGTTTCTGATGAAGGAAAGCTGTTCAGATTAGTGGAAAAAGTGGTGGTGCCCGGACAATCAATGGAAAAAGGCAAGCTGGTTCCGGGATTTGTTGACGCTTTGGTTAGAGCTGATGCGGCTGGGCCAGATTATAATATTGGCGCTTCAACTTTTTCCATTCCCGGCTTTGCCGGCACGCTAAAATACACAGTTTTTTACGCAAAATCGTCTTTGGCCATGGCCGGTGGCTTTAAAGGGGAAAGCCTGGCAGTTTCATCAGAAGATTTAGAAAATGCCAAAAAGTCTTTAACAGCTGAAGTTAAAGAAAAGATTAATAATGTTTTTAAGAACAGGGCTTTGCCTGGATTGGTTCTGGCTCAGGAGAAAAATCCAATCATTATTACTGATGATAGTTCTAGCGTAAAACCAGGACAAGCAGTTGAAACTTTCAGTTATGAAGTGAAGGCAAAGGGAAGAGCAGTATTATTATCAGAAGAAGATCTAAAAGAGATTGCCAAAACCTATTTTACTAATGAACTAATTGAAGATCAGAAGTTTTTAGCTGAAAGCATTAAGATAAATTCCCTGGTTGAAGAAATAGATGAAGCCTTAGGCACGGCAAAGCTGGCTTTGGAGATTTCCGGGAAAACCTATAAGGATTTGGAAACTGGATTTGTCAAAGATCAGTTAAAGGGCAGGCTGGTTCAAGAGGTTGAAAAGAGCTTTCAGGAACTGTCTCAGATTTCTCAGGCCAAAATAAGGATCATCCCTTCATTTCTTAAAAACCTGCCCCAAGACATTAGAAAGATTGAAATCAAGATTAATTTTGATTAGGGAGTTGACCTAAATTGAGTTTTTTGCTATCTTATATAATTGTAATAATTAATGACTCAGATTAAAGGAATAAGAAAGAAGGGTATTGTTTTAGAGGCATTGCCAAGCGCTACTTTTAGGGTAAAGCTTGAAGACGGCTCGGAAATAATTGCCTATATTTCTGGTAAGCTAAGAATTCACCGGATTAAGATTTTGGCTGGCGATCAGGTTCAAATCGAGATGAGCCCTTATGATGATAAAAGAGGAAGAATTGTCTATCGTGAGTCAACTTTTAGACCCTCGTTCTAAAACATTAACTAATGTTAACTTCAGATGCCTAGGATTTACCCCGTATCTTGGCAACGGGGTTTGTTGCTAGTAGGATAAAGAGTATTTAAAAAAACAAATGAAGATAAGGCCATCGGTAAAGAAAATTTGTAATCATTGTAAAATTATCCGCAGGAAAGGATGCATTTATTTGATTTGCACTAATCCAAAGCATAAAATGAGACAAGGTTAATTTTTATTATGCCGCGTATTGTCGGAATAAATATACCAGAGAAAAAACATATTGAGGTTTCCCTAACCTATATTTATGGCATTGGCAGGCCCTTGAGCCGGGAGATTTTGAAATTAACTAATATTCCTTTTAATAAGCATGCCGGGGACTTGACCCCTGAAGAGGTTAGCCGCTTAAAAGAAATCATTGAGAAAAAACACAAAACCGAAGGAGATTTAAGGCGGCAGATAATGTTAAATGTCAAAAGACTAAAAGATATTGGCGCCTGGCGGGGGATTAGACATGCCAAAAAGCTTCCAGTCAGAGGCCAGCGTACTAAAACCAATACCAGGACAGTTAGGGGCAATGTCAGAAAGACAGTCGGTTCTGGCAGGAAACCAGCTGCTCAGGCAACATAAAAATAAAATATGGGTAAAAAAAGAATTATAGTAAAAGCGGAGCCGGGATCAATCCAGGCTGACACAAAAAAACAAGAGGCAACTATTTTTAAAAAGGCTAGTTTTGGCATTGACGAGGGTAAAATCTATATTAATTCAACATACAACAATACGATTATCACCTTAACCGATCTAAACGGTAATGTTTTGACCGGGGTTTCAGCCGGCAATGTTGGTTTTAAGGGAACAAAAAAATCAACTCCGTTTGCGGCCTCAAAAGTAGCTGAAACCTTAGCTGACCGGGCTAAAAAAATAGGGGTGATAAAAGTTTGGGTGATTATCAAGGGAATTGGTTCTGGCCGGGAATCAGCTTTAAGGTCTTTGGCTGGCCGGGGCCTGGAGTTTCTATCAATCAAAGACGCCACCCCGGTTCCTCACAATGGCTGTCGGCCAAAAAAGATAAGAAGAGTTTAATTTTAATACAACAATGCCGTTAGACGCAAAATGTAAAGTTTGCCGGAGACAGGGAGCAAAACTCTTTCTAAGAGGTGAACGTTGTTTTTCGCCAAAATGCGCCATGGTTAAAAGGCCTTATGCTCCAGGCTTAAAAGGAAAGAGAAGAAAGAGAGCGCCGTCTGAATACGCCAAAGAATTAAGGGAAAAACAGAAGTTAAAGATTTGGTATGGTTTGGGAGAAAGGCAATTTAAAAGATATGTGAAAGAGATTCTGGAAAAATCCAGAAAAAGAAAAGAAAGCGAATCTGAAGACGCCAGCGTGACTTTTATCAAAAGATTAGAATCCCGACTTGATAATGTTGCTTTTAGGTTAGGCATAGTCAGTTCAAGAGCCTTAGCCAGACAATTAGTTTCTCATGGTTACTTTAAGGTCAATAATCGTTTTGTTGACATTCCTTCATACCGGGTTAAAAAAGGGGATGTCATTAAGATCAGGGCCGAAAAGCTGAAGAAAAAAGTTTTTCAAAATCTTAATTCTTCCCTAAAAAAGCAAAAATTACCCGACTGGATAGAATTAAATCCTCAGACCCTTGAAGCTAAAATAATTTCAGATCCAATCGTCAGTCCAGACAGCCTGCCCGCTGAGATTTCTTCAATCTTTGAATTTTATTCAAGATAAACATTAAAAAACTTTAATCACATGATTCCTTTATTTTCAAAGCCAAAAGTCATTTCTGAAAAAGAAAACCAGGCCGTTTTTGAAATAGAATCTCTTTACCCCGGCTATGGGGTAACTATCGGCAATAGTTTGAGAAGGGTGTTATTGTCTTCTTTGCCTGGAGCGGCTGTTACCAAAATGAAGATAAAAGGAGTGCCCCATGAGTTTTCTACCATTCCCGGAGTTTTTGAAGACGTTATCCAAATCATGCTTAACTTAAAGAAATTAAGATTTAAAGTGTTTTCCGATGAACCACAGCAAGCAGTCTTAAAGGCAAAAGGAGAAAATGACGTTAAGGGAAAGGATTTTCAAATGTCTTCGCAATTAGAATTAGTGAATAAAAATGAGCATATTGCCAGCCTGACTGATAAGAAGGCAGATTTAGAGATTGAAATTGAGGTGGAAAAAGGCATTGGCTATATTCCCAGAGAAAATAGAAAAAGAGGAAAATTAGGCATTGGTGAAATCTTGCTTGATGCCATTTATACGCCGGTTAAAAGGGTGGGCTATCAGGTTGAGAGCATGAGAGTTGGGGAAAGAACCGATTTTGACAAACTTATTATGGAGGTTCAAACCGACGGCACTATTTCTCCCCAGGCAGCTGTTTCTCAGGCTGCCCAGATTTTATTGGATCATTTTTCTCTGATTAATCAGAGCTTTATTGAACCGGAAGAAAAGCCCAAGGAAAAAAAGGCAGTCAAAACCAAAACAAAACCTAAAAAAGCGAAGCCAAAGAAAAAGTAATATTTTTACATGCAAAAACAGAAACGAGGCCGGCAATTATCAAGAAAAACAGATCAGCGAAGAGCTTTGCTGAAGATTTTGGCTGGGAATTTAATCTTAAAAGAAAGGATTAAAACCACTAAGGCAAAAGCCAAAGAAGTAGCTCCATTTGTTGAAAAAATGATTACTAGAGCCAAAAAGCAAAATCTGGCTTCAAGAAGGATTTTAGTCAGCCTTCTTTCTGAAAAGGCTGCCACCAAGGCTTTTAAAGAATTAGGGCCAAGATACTTGGAAAGAAAAGGGGGTTATACCAGGATTATAAAGCTTGGACCTCGTTTTTCTGACGCAACTGAAATGGTCATTTTAGAATTAGTAAAATAATCTGGATATTTAAGATGCAAAAGATAATTCACAATATTAATGCCGCTGGTATACCTTTGGGAAGGCTGGCTTCCCAAATCGCCATACTTTTGAGGGGAAAGCAAAGGCCTGATTTTGTCCCTTACAAATCGGGCGGAGATATTGTTGTTGTCGAGAATGTTGACCAGATTCTTTTGACAGGAAAGAAAAAGGACCAGCAAAGCTATTTTTCCCATTCCGGATATCCAAAAGGAGAAAAACACACGCCCATGAGAAAGATTTTTGAATCAAGCCCGGAAGAGGTTTTAAAAAGGGCGGTCAAGGGCATGCTGCCTCATAATAAATTAAGCGCGGTTATTATCAAGAACTTAAAGTTTAAGAAATGACAGTAAAAGAAAAGGCAAAAACAAAGACGATAGTCAAGAAAAAACCAGCGAAGAAAGCTGTTACAAAAGTTATCAGTAAATTCTTTGAAGGGGTTGGCCGGAGAAAGACGGCGGTGGCCAGGGTTAGATTGTTTCCCGGCAACGAGGATAAGTTTTTAATAAACAAAAAGGATTTCAAGCAGTATTTTCCGACTTTGGCTCTTCAAAGAATGGCAGAGTCCAGTCTGACTAAGATAAAATATCCAAACAGCCTGACGATTGAAGTAAAGGCAAGCGGCGGCGGCATTAATGCTCAGGCCGAAGCAGTAAGATTAGGAATCAGCCGGGCTTTTGTCAAGATCAATCCGGATAACTTAAAGAAATTAAGAAAGTTGGGCTACTTGACAAGAGATCCAAGAATGAGAGAAAGAAAGAAGTTCGGCTTAAAGAGAGCCAGGAGAGCGCCTCAGTGGAAGAAAAGATAAAGCCTTAAAAGTTATAATAACTTTCAAGATGTTCGGTCCCATATTCGTCATCATCGGTTTCTTTGTTTGTTTAATCCTTGGTATTTACTTTTGCAAGGCTGGTGGGCATTGCGGCGATAATGAATTCGGCATTAGCGCCATTATCGGGGTTTTTATCCTTGTCGCTTTAATTATTGTTCTGAAGATATATTTACCCGCCCCTTAAAGCTAAATGCTCAAGGAACTCATCGACAAATTTTATCTTGACCGGGAGAAAACCAAAGAAAGGGAGCGAACCCGCTTTTATATTACCGACGCCGGCAAATGTCCAAGGGCTGTTTTTTTTAAATTCAAGAATGCGCCAAAGGAAGAAATGGAAGCCCGGATTTTAAGAATGTTTGATCATGGCGACTATATCCACAGATTAATTCTAAATACTCTTTTCAGCCTGGGAATTGTCAGGTCGTCTGAGATAAACATTCCGCCCCAGAGAGTGATTTCCGGCAGAGCTGATGCCATTTTGAGTTGGGAAGACGAACTCTATGTTTTGGATATTAAGAGCATGAACAGTTTTCTTTTTAAGAATCTGGTCCAGCCAAAACAAGAAAATGTTTTCCAACTTCAGCTTTATTTGCACTTTTTTGGAATTAAAAAAGGTATTCTCCTTTATGTAAATAAAGACACCCAGGAGCTTAAAGAATTCATTGTTCTTTATGACAGGGTCTTGTCCGCAAAACTTTTAAAAGACCTGGAATCATTAAAGACAAAGATTGATTCAAATACTATTCCAAAAAGGCTTTTGGATTATCCTAAGAATAAAGAATGCCAGTTTTGCCAATTTAGGGAAATTTGCAAAAAAGCCACTGCCAATGAAATGAGCTGGAAAGAATTTAAGAAGAGATTGGGGGCGCAGCAAACCCTTCTTTAACTTAAGGAACTTAGGGCAAGATTTGGTTTGAAATCAGAAGATTGCCTTCGGTTAAAACCGAAGCTTTTTTATCTTCTTTATTAAAATAGATTTGCGGGCTGTTAAATTCAGCCAGATTAGCGATATTTGGCTGATCACGATTATCAATTTCAACTGTCTTTAATTTGTTGCCAACCGTAAAGATCAGATAATCATTATTAAGCCAAAAAGCTTGTCCTATTTTTTCCGAGAATCTGGCTAAAAGTATGTTTTGATCGGGCTTTTCTTCAATCTGTTCAATTTTTTCTTTGAAGAAATAGACGCTGATTTCAGCGTTGTTAAAGTAGGCAAGCTTGTCATTGTTTTGAGAGATGATAAAACTGCTTACGTCTCTGGCAATTTCAGTAAATTCTTTGATTTTTTCATCAAGCCAGAAAAGCCTGTTCTCCTGTCTTAAAAAGATATTCCCGCCTAGTATTTTAAGCTCGTAAGGAAGTTCGGGAGCAATGGTAAAGGGAGTTTCCGAGAGCTTTTGGCTTGGTAGATTTGCTAAATTATCAATCCTGAAGATAAATCCGGCATTGTCCAAGAAATAGAGTTCATTATCATTTGAATTAAAATCTATTATTTTTTCTGCCAATTTTATAGTTTTTAGAGTAGAAAAGTCTCCAGAATAAAGAACACCGTTTTTAAGAATAAAGAATTTAGCACTGTCATTATCATGAAAAGATATCTTTTCAAAGCTGCCTAACGGGTCAAGCAGGATTGGGTTGGTTTTATTTTCCGTATCAATCAGGAAAAACTTTTCGGTTTCTCCGAGAACTATTTTAACAATCGCTTTTCTGGAATCGGCAGACAAAGTTAAATCTAATAGGGAAGAGGCCAGCTTTTTCTTATTAAAGTCTTTTTCCAGGGCCAAGACTTCTTCTAAGTTGTTTCTAAGGTCAAAGGAAGTTAAATACCAGCCCTGGGAGTCTTTTTTCTCCAAGATCATTTTTCTATTTGATGGCGCTGGAAAGATTTTTTCCACGCTGCCAGTTTTGGTCTGGAAATTAAGATTTTGAGGGAAAAGAATAACGTTTTTTGCTTCAGTCGTCATCATGGCTTTAACTTTCAGGGTTTTTTGCCAGGGGATATATCCTTCTTTTTTTATTTCCATTAGGTAAGTGCCGGGGACAAGATTTTCAATTAAATCAGAGCCAAAGAAGAAATCAGTCTTGGCTCTTAATTTTCCGTTAATTAATACATCGCAACTTTTGGGCGAAACCTTGACGTAAAAAGCCCCGGTTTTAGTAATAGCTCGGTTCTTAAAATCAAGGCGATAGCCTTGGCTGTATAAGACTATTGTTGGGGCAATAACTAAAAAACTGAATAAACAGACAAGAAATAAAAGAGTTCTTCTTTTCTTGGTCATATATTGTTATTTTAGGTTAAATTTAGGTTTTTGCCAATAGTCACATTTTTAATTACCGGGTTTGACTCAACCTCGTTTTTTAGTTAAAATTAAAAAGTATTACTGTTTAAAACATATTTTAAATGCTTTTTGCCCGAAAAATCGGTATTGACCTTGGCACCTGTAATTCCGTAGTTCTTGTTCCGTCAAAAGGAATAGTTTTGCAAGAGCCATCAGTGGTGGCAGTTTCCCTTTTGGAAAACAAGATTTTAGCTGTTGGCAGGGAAGCCAAAGACATGCTTGGCAAAACTCCAGATACCCTCAAAGTTTATCGTCCCTTAAAAGACGGGGTGATTGCCGATTTCAGGGTTACCCAAGCCATGTTAAGATATTTTATTGAAAAAACCAGCCAGTTAGCTCGTTTTATAAAACCAGAACTGATCATTGGCGTTCCGGCCGGCATTACCTCAACCGAAAGAAGAGCCGTAATTGAAGCCGGCATGAATGCCGGGGCCAGAACTGTTTATATTGTCAAAGAACCTATTTTGGCTGCTATTGGCGCTAACATTCCCATTAATACTTCTTCGGGGCACATGATTGTTGATATTGGCGGCGGCACCGCGGAAATGGCTGTTATTTGTTTAGGCGGAATTGTCAATTGGGGGTCTATTAGAATCGCTGGAGATAAGATTGATGAAGCGATTGCCAATTACATTAAAGAAAAGCATAATTTGGCCATCGGCGAACAAACGGCAGAAGAAATCAAGGTAAATATTGGTACGGCTTTGCCGGAAAAAGAAGAAAAAATCATTCAAATCAGGGGCCGGGATTTGATTTTAGGTTTGCCCAAAACAATCAAAATCTCTTCTAATGAGGTTTGCACAGCCATTAACGATGTTTTAATGGAAATTATCCAGACCATTAAGCAAGTCTTAAGAGAAACGCCCCCGGAATTGTCTGCTGATGTCATTGACGGCGGCATTGTTTTGACTGGCGGCGGCGCCCTTTTAAGAAATTTTGATCAGCTCATAGAAAAATCAATTGGCGTGCCTTGTTTTATCGCTGATGAACCTTTATTATGCGTGGCTAAGGGGACCGGAGTCGTGGCTGAAAATCTTGATGTTTATAAAAAAAGCTTAATGAGTAAAAGATAACTTTTAAATGTCAAATTTCTTTGGATACGAAAAACAATGGCAATTCCTTAAAAAGTCTGCCGAACTAGCAAAACTTTCTCATGCTTATCTTTTTTCGGGAAAATCCCAATTAGGCAAGCGGGAAATAGCCAAAGAGTTTTCAAGATTGATTAATTGCCAATCTAAGAATTTTAAAGATAGGCCATGTGATAAATGCCAATCTTGCCAAGAAATGCAGAAAAATTGCCATCCAGATTTCCTTTGGCTAAACACGAAAAAAGAAGCGGGAGTCGGTGAAATCGATTCAATCAGGAATTTGTCTCATTGGCTGCATTTAAGAGCGGGGTTGGGAGAATATAAGGTGGCGATCATAAACCAATTCCAGAATTTTTCTCTGCCGGCCCAATCAGCTCTTTTAAAAACCTTAGAAGAACCAAAGGGAAAGACCGTTTTAATTTTAATTTGTGACTATCCAGAATTTCTTTCACCAACCATCGTTTCAAGGGTCCAGGAAATAAGATTTCAGCCTTTGCCGAATGAAAAAATTGTTGAGCTTTTAATGGCCAAAGGCGCAAAAGAGCCATTGGCAAAAAAGATAAGCTATCTTTCCCTGGGAAAGCCCTTGAAAGCCTCAGGACTCTTAGACGGCCAGCAAATGAAGCTTGAAGAGAAAAAAATCATTGATTTTAGGAAATTGTTGAAAGAAAACCTAGCGTTTTCTTTTAAAGAAATAGAAAAAGTTGTTGAAGAGAAAGAGGACATTTTCCAAAGGCTTGAAATCTGGCTAAACTTTTTGCGGATAATTTTCCTGGAAAGGATCGGAGTTATCAAAGAAAAAATAGTTGGCCAGGAAGAATCAATTCCCCTGGTTAACTTAAAAAACCTTCTTTCGTCCCTGGAAAAAGCAAACTATCTTTTATTAAAGACCAATGCCAATAAAAGACTGATTTTAGAGAATTCGATCTTAGAATTATTTTAAAAGTAAATTACAATATTTTTAAGGTATACTAAATAATTTACTAGTAAAAATGACGACACAAGAAATATTAAAAAGAATTACCCCGGATTTAGACCAAATCATTGCCTATTTGGAAGGGGAAGTCAATAAAATGAGAACTGGCCGGGCTGATCCTTCTCTAGTTTCAGACTTAAAAGTAAATTGCTTTGGCCAGGAATTTACCATAAAACAACTAGCCGTAGTTTCTGCTTCAAGCGCCAGGGAAATAGTGATTCAGCCCTGGGATGTTTCCTATGTCGAAGCGATTCTAGCTGCTTTGGGCACATCTTCGTTGGGATCTGGCATGCTGGCAGAAAAAAACCTGATCAGAGTGTCTTTGCCGGCTTTAACCGAAGAATCAAGAAAGAATTTTTTAAGGATACTTTCTGAAAAGATGGAAGAACAGAGAATTGCCATTAGAAAGGCAAGAGACAGGGTTTGGAAAGAGATCCAGGCAGATGAAAGAGAAGGGATAATCAGAGAGGATGATAAATTCAGGGGCAAAGACGAGCTAGACAAGCTGGTCAAGAAATACAATGAAAAGATCGAAGAGTTGGGGGAAAGAAAGAAAAAAGAAGTGATGACATAACTAAAACTTTAATGTTTTTAACCATACTTTTAGCATTCATCAGCCTGATTATTTTGATCAGCCTTCATGAGCTGGGGCATTTTTTGACGGCAAAGAAATTCGGGGTTAAGGTTGAAGAATTCGGCTTTGGCTACCCACCCAGGCTTTTCGGTAAAAAGATTGGCGAGACTCTTTATTCCATTAACCTTTTTCCTTTCGGGGCTTTTGTTAGAATCTCGGAAGAAGACAAAACCAGCCCTTCTTGTTTTTCGGCAAAACCTTTATGGCAAAGGATTTTAATTATCTTTAACGGCGCTCTTTCTTTCTGGATTGTGGCAGCATGCCTTTTCTCAGTTGTTTTTGCCATTGGCGCGCCAACCATGATTGAAGATTCTGAAATGAATGTCCCGGATACAAAAGTTTTAATCACTTCAGTCTCTGCCAATAGTCCGGCCTCGATGATAGGTTTAAAGGCGGGAGACGTAATCATCAGCCTGAGTTCAGAAACTGCAGAGCTTGAAGGCAATAAAGTCAAAGAAATTCAAGACTTTATTATTGAAAACCAGGGCAGGGAAATCACTTTAATCATCAAAAGAGGGAATAAGATTTTTAACGCCACTGCTACGCCGAGAATATCTCCGCCAGCCGGAGAAGGATCTTTGGGAATTGGCTTAGTCAGGGTAGGCTTGAAAACCCAGCCAGTTTATCTTTCTTTATTTGAAGGCGTTAAAGCCACTTTTAATATGACCTTGGTGGCCATTGCCGCTTATGCTGATGCCGTAATCAGTCTTTTTAAAAGAGTGCCGACCGGACTCCAGTTAAGCGGGCCAATCGGCATTGTCGGACTGTTATCCCAAGGTATTAAAATGGGCATTGGTTATTTTCTGCAAATGATCGGAATGTTATCAATCAATGTCGCTATTATTAATCTTTTACCCATTCCTGCTTTTGACGGCGGCAAGCTCATGTTTTTAATTATTGAGGGAATCAGAAAAAAGCCGATTTCCCAGAAAATTGAGGAAAAGATCACCGCCACCTTTTTTGTTTTATTGATAATTTTGATGGTTTTTGTCACGATTAAGGATATTAGGAATTTTAAAGGATTCTTTTAAATGAAACAATCAAAACTTTTTCCGAAAACAAAAAAAGAGGCGCCGAGAGACGCAACGGCCGTCAATCATAAACTTTTGGTAAGAGCAGGATTTATTGACCAGCTCATGG
>Ga0315284_10008021_pt1 | contig 15053 bp, 10 predicted proteins | sample YL17G09_16_MG_FD_203696 | JGI IMG/M metagenome (GOLD analysis project Ga0315284, IMG submission 203696) | Sediment microbial communities from Yellowstone Lake, YNP, Wyoming, USA - YL17G09_16 | ecosystem: Environmental > Aquatic > Freshwater > Lake > Sediment | place: USA: Wyoming | collected... | reverse complement strand
ACCCGACCAAGGTGATCAAGTACGTGGCGCTCGAGGGGCCCGAGGCCGGGACGTATTTCCGGGGCAAGGCCCGGTTCGAGGGGCGCACGGCAACCATCGACGTCCCGGAGAATTTCCGCTTCGTGACCGATCCGGAGGGGCTCTCGATCCAGGTGACGCCGATCGGCGACCTCGCGGCGGTGGCGGTCGTCAGCATCGGACTTGACCAGATTGAGCTGAAGTCGTCGCGGGACGTCGAGTTCTTCTACACGGTCAACGGCGTGCGCAAGGCGTTCAAGGACTTCCAGCCGGTACAGGACGCGACCGACGAGATGAACCCGTACTTCATTCCCGAGTCCGCGTCCCAGAAGCTCGAGGGATCATGGCCGGCTGAGATCAAGCAGAAGCTCGTCCGCAATGGCACCTACAACGAGGACGGCACGGTGAACCTGAACACCGCGGAGCGGTTGGGGTGGGCCCAGAAGTGGCGCGACCGCGAGGCGGCCGCCCAGAAGGCTGCCGAGGAGGCCGCGGCGAAGGCTGCTACCGCGGCCGCCCAGCGGGAAAGAGAGAACCCGCGCGAGCCCTAACGGGGCTCGTGGTACGCGTTGCAGTAGTCGGGAGTCTGGGCCGCGGCAGTTGCCGCGGCCCTTCATTTTCTCCCTGGTCGGTTTTGTACGTGTCCGGTGTCTCCTCAGACATAGCCGCCGTGCCGGGCTGACGAGATCCTTCTCCGCGACCTCAAGAGCCTGGGCTACATCCGGTAGGCTCCCCGAGGGTGCGACTTATCTTCCGCCAGAGGGGTGATACGCCCACGGCCGCCCCGGGTGATCGAGCCGCCAGCCTACCGGCGCGGGCCTCGCGGCTGGGCCTTCCTGGTTTCGCCCAACCTCCGCACAAAGTGCGCCGTGTCGGAGACCTTGCGGCGGGTGTGCTGTCGCCCCACGGTCGCGACCGTGTGTGCTTTGTGTAGAAGCCCGTCGGGGCCGCGCGCGAGAGGTCCGTGGAGTGCACAGCCGCCCCAAGAGGCGGCAGGCTCTCCTGGTGGTTGGTGAAGCTTGCGAGCACCCGCGACGACTGGGGATGCGTGGTTCCTCTCGGGATCGTTCGTTGATGACGAAGGGATCGCCCGGTGGGCCCTGTCTTTCCGGGCCCGGGTCCGATTGCAGCTACAATTCGTGTGTGAGACGCGCGGACTGGGAGCCGAGGCGCGTCACCTGCGCTGCGCGTAGTCTGGTTGCGGCGCACACAAGTGATAGTGCCGAAAAGGTTTCGTGATGGAACCAACGGCGGAGCTGTAAATAGTAGAGGCATCCAAATGCACGCTTCCAAGTTCCAAGCGCCGAGACCGAGTGCAACCAACCCACCGAGAGAGAAGGCCACGCCATGGACAACCGACAGCCAGTGTTGCGATCCGACAACGAGAACCCGCCAGACGAGCTGACCTTTGCTGACATCGTCGTCTTCTTCCGGCGTCACTGGGGCCTGATCTTTGGCCTCGCCCTCGCGGCGGGCCTGGTTACTGCCCTCGTGGTGCTCGTCTTCGTCCCGCGCTCGTACGAGGCGTCGGCGACTCTGGTGGTGGTGCCGCCCAAGTTCTCGTCGGAACTCAGGCCTGCGACCCTCACGGTCCAGGGCTACCAGCAGATCCTCGAGTCCGGCGCGGTAATCGCCGAGGCCAAAAAGCGGCTCGAGGCCAAAGGCGTGCTGGCCCCGAACGACTACCTGAGACTGGGGCGGGAGATCGACACGAGGATCTTTGCTTCCCGACGCGCGGAGGAGACGGTCCTGACCCCGATGATCGAGGCGGTGGCCCGCGGCCGTTCGCCGCAGCAGGCGTCTGCAATCGCCAATGAGTGGGCGGGAGCGTTGCTCGAGCGCGCGCGCGAAGTGATGGCCGGCTCGACCTCGGACTCGGTTCAGCTCATCGACCGGCAGTACCCGGAGGCGCGGGCTGCGCTGGAGAAACTCGAGCAACAGAGAGCCGAGACGCAGGACGCCTTCCAGAAGCGGTACGACGACGCGGTGACTGCGTGGGACGCCAAGATTACAGTCTACAAGAACGAGACCACCGACCTGCTGGCCACGTACCGCGCAGAAAGCGCTCGGTTCCTCGGCACGTATTCGGCGGAGAAGAACCTGGAGACTCGCAAGGTCCGCCTGGATGCCCTGCGCAAGGCATACTCCGACCTGCAGGAGGAGCAGGCGCGGGTCAGCTCGCTGCTCGACCAGCAGAAGCTGCAGCTCGAGGCAGTGCGGAAGCAGCTCGCCGCGGCCCCGCAGTACCTCGAAGTGCGCAAGGCGATCAGCGACGATGCGCTGTGGCAGGCGCTGGCAAACGGCGGCGGCAAGACCGTGAACTGGTCAGAGCTCCAGAAGCGCTCTCTCGTTTCGCAGCAGCTCAACCCCATATACCAGGTGCTGGCGACCCGTATGAGCACGATCGAGACCGATGTCTTTGCCCTCGGACCCCGTGCGGAACAGCTCAAGAACGCGATCGAGCGCCTCAGCTCCGAGGTCCAGCGCCTGGAGCAGGAATACGGCGGCGACACGATCGGACTCGAAAAGCTCAAGCAGGAGAGGGCGGCCGGCCTGGAGACCCTCCAGGAGAATCGCGGCAACGGGCTTGCCGTGCTCGCCCGCGACAAGCACAGCGAGCTTGAAGGCATCAGTCGCGAAAGGGACGCTCGCCTGGCCCAGTTCACCCGGGACATCAGCCACCAGCAGGACCTGTTCAGCAACCTCGCCAAGGTCTCCAACCAGGCCATGCTGGCCAAGGCACAGCAAGACTCCGAAGACATCCGGCTCGTGTCGCCCGCCGTACCGCCGGACACGCCGAAAGCTCGCGGATTGACGTCCAAGGCACTTCTCGCCACCCTTCTCGGAGGGATCCTGGGCCTGGGTGTGGCGCTCGTGCAACAGGCGCTCGCATCGCCACCCGGGGGACCACGGGCGGGGGTTTGATCGCCGGCCCATGACCACGCGCCAGCGAAACCGCGCCGTCCGGCGAGGCAAGACAAAGGGCTTTGCCTTGCATCAAGGACCGACATGACTGGAAGCACCGTGCGCGACGTCTATCGCGACCGGATCTACGAAAACGAAGGGATCCCCGCGCTGGTGGCTCTTGTCGACCCGGTGTACCGTCGCGTGCTCGACGTCGGCTGTGGCAACGGCGCCAACATGGCACTGCTTGTGGCGGGCGGCCGACAGGTGGTGGGCGAGACGCTGTCGTTTGCGGAGGCGACGGCGGTGAGGCTGCAGGGGCTTGCCTGTGTGGTGCGCGACATTAGCCCGGGGGGGCTCACCTTCCGGCCGGCGAGCTTCGACGCGCTTGTCTTCAGCCACGTGCTCGAACACCTGCCATTCCCGGATCGGGTGCTGCGCCGCTACGTCGAACTGGTGCGCCCTGGCGGTGGCGTGTACGTGGCCCTCCCTAACACGCTGCACCTGGTCCAGCGCTGGTGGTTCTTGCGCGGGCGTTTCGAGTACACCGAGACTGGGCTGATGGACCGAACCCACCTGAGGTTCTTTGATTTTCGCACGGCGCGAGAGCTCGTCGAGGGGGCGGGGCTTGAAGTGGTCGACCATCGTGGCGTTGGTCAATGCCCGATGGGGCCGCTGCGCGAGGCCGCTCCAGAATTGTGCCGCCGCGTAGATGCGTGGACCTCGCGGCACTGGCCGGCGCTGTTCTCGATCCACATGATCGTTGTCGGCCGCCGGCCGGGGTGAGTGGGGCTGGTGGGCATTCTGATGAGATTGCCTTCCCGTCTTCAAGGCGGCTTGCCCAACACCCTGGTTGCCACTTCCACGGTGGCGCTGGCGGGATTGGTTTCAGGCGTCGTCTTGGCGCGAACCCTCGGGCCGATGCAGCGAGGAGAGCTCGCGATCGTCCTCCTCTGGCCCATCGCCCTGGGGATTGCAGGCGATCTCGGACTCAGCTTCGCCTTCTCGTTTTTCGCGGGCAAACGTCCAGAATGGCTCGACGGGCTTTGGTCGCTGGGCTGGGGAGCAAGCCTGATCTGGGGGGGGGTCCTCGCGGTGGCGGGGGCCGCCGTGGTTGGCGCGGCCCTGCACCTGTCACCGTCCCTGGTTTCGACCCTGCGCCTGGCCATGCTTTCCGTGCCCTTGGCGTTCGCCACCAACTACCAGGGATTCCTGCTTCTGGGCAGCGGGCGGCTGGTCGAGTCGAACCTGGTGCGCGTCGCTACCGCGTGGTTCTATGCCCTTGGTGTTGTAGCTGTCGCAGTGGCTGGCAGAGGCGGCATCGGGGCCTACACCGCTGTCTACGTGGTCGCGCAAGCCCTCGCGTGCCTGGTGGCCACGGCGCTGGCACTCTGGCGCCTGCATCCATCTCTGGCGCTTCCCGCTGGCCTCGTCAGGCCCGTGTTCGTCTACGGGATGAAGAGCTATGTGGGTTCGATTGCCGGTCAAATGAATGTACGAATCGACCAGCTCCTGATGTCCGCCATCCTGCTCCCGTTCGAGCTCGGGCTGTACGTTGTCGCACTGGCGGTGGCCGGTATGCTCGGCCCCTTCTACTCCGCGCTCGCGATCGTGGTCTTGCCGCGGGTCACGCAGGCGGGAGACTTGGCGGGCGGCGGGCGCCAGGTCGTTCACCACCTGCAGCTCGGCATGCTGGTCGCGGTGCCGGCCACGATCGTGGCGCTGGCAGTCGTGCCCTTCGCCCTGCCGGTGGTGTTCGGCGTAGCCTTCGTCCACGCCGTGCCCGCCGCGGAGATCCTGCTCGTGGCGGGCGTCTTCCAGGGTGCCAACATTGTGCTCGGCAACGGCCTGTTCGGCCTGGGGAGGCCGGGGCTCGTTGCGGTTGCTCAGGGTTCGACTCTGATCCTCGCGACGTGTCTGCTGCTGCTCCTGCTCCCGCGTCTGGGCGGCGTCGGCGCAGCGATCGCGCTGTTGTGCTCGTATGGTACGGCGATGTTGGTGCAGGTGGGGTTCGTGGCACAGACGACAGGCCTGCCGGGCCGAGCCTTTTGGACTCTGCGTTGGCGTGAGGTGCTGCCTGATCTTGCTGCGATCGAGAGGCGGTGGCGTGGCGTGGCGTGAGGCAGTCCGGCCCAGGAGCCCGTTTTGAGTGCACCGCTGCGTGTGGGCGTTGCACTCCTGAACTGGGACGCCGCCGACTTGACACTGGCGTGCATCGACTCGCTGCTGGCTGGAGAGACGGTGCCGTGGCGCATCCTCGTAGTGGACAACGGTTCCACGGACGGTTCACAGGCCTGCCTGCGCGCCGCCGGCCGTGGGGTGGAGCTGTACGAGAGCCCTGAGAACCTCGGCTTTGCGGGCGGCACTAACGTGGCAGTTCGCGAGCTGATTGCGTCAGGCGCGGATGCGGTCTGGGTGCTGAACAACGACACGGTGGTCGGGTCGGAATGCCTGCGGGAGCTGACCGCGGCGCTGGCAGCGGACCCGGATGTCGCAGCCGTCACGGGCAAGATTCTCTACGAATCACCGGCGGGGCGCATCTGGTACGCGGGCGCACAGTGGCGGCGCTGGTCGCTTACGGCGCCGCACCGGGGGCAGGGACGACGAGACTGCGGTCAGTTCGACGTACCGTGCGACGTGGGGTTCATCTCCGGGTGCTGCCTGCTGGCACGGGCGGAGGCGTTCATGCGCGTGGGCCTTTTCAACGAGAAGTACTTTGCCTACTGGGAGGACGCCGAGTGGTGCCTGCGCGCGCGCCGCGCCGGTCTGCGCCTTCGCTACCAGCCGGCGGCAACCCTGGAGCATAAGGTGTCCTCGAGCGTGCGTCGTAACACGCTGGGTCGCAGCGGTGGGACCGCCTCGCCGCTGGCTCACTACTTGGTCACCCGCAACCGCATGTTCCTGATTCGCCAGCATGCGAGCGGGCCGCTCCAACGCATTGTGGCGCTGGGAGGCGTGCTGGCGTCCCGCGCCTTCGTGGCCGCTGGCCTGACGATGCTTGGGCGCTGGGACAAGCTCAAATCGCTCGCCGGCGGGGTGCGGGACGGGCTATGGGCCAGCCTGTGAGACGCCCCATGCATCCGTCCATGATGGGGTCACGCGAGTGTTCCGCGAGGTCCGGGTGAGCGGTATGCCTCGGCGGCTGGACGCGGTAGCGCTGGCCTCGTTCATGGTCGCGGCGCTTGGCGGCCTTGCGGCGATCGCCGCGGCCGAGGCTCTGACTGCAATGGGCGAGGGCGTGCGCGTGGCACTCCTTTGCACGGCCTTGGCAGTGGTGGCTGTGCTCCCGGCGCTCGTCTCCATGTCGCGGCAGGCGGGCCGCTTTGACCTGATGCACCCACTGTTCTTTGCTGCCTGGTTCTTCTTCCTACCTCAGTTTGTTGTCGTCATGCTGCTCTTTGCCATGCGCCGAGACGAGACCTTCTTTGGCTTGTACCTGGCTGATCCGATGCGCGCGCGGGTGACGGCGCTCGAGCTCGCGATCGTTGGCAGCCTTGGGCTGTCGGCAGGCTACCTCCTGCCGCTTGGGCGCCGACTGGGCGCGGTTCTGCCCCACATTCGGGCCCTCGAAACCAGCGGCAGGCCGGCACGGCTGCTTGCGGTGCTGCTGCTCGCTGTGGGATTGTTCGGTGCGATTGGCGCCTTCAGCACAGGACTTCTGGGCTACCAGGGCGCCGAGCATATTTCCCGGTTTGGCGCGTTGTTTGCGAACCTCTCGGGCCTGCTTGTGGCGGCGGAAGCGTTCATTTTCTTTTCGCTCTTTCGACGTCGGGCTGGGTGGCGCACGCTCACGCTTGCGGCGGTCGCCGCCGCGCTCGGCCTCGCGGCGGTGAGCGGGAGCAGAGGGGCGCTCTTCTACCCCGCGTTGGCCATGGTCGCGTCCTACCAGTACTCCCGGGAGAGGTTTCGTTTCCGGCATGTTGTTGCCTGGGGGCTGATCCTTGCCGCCAGCCTGTGGGCCGGCATGGTCGCGGGCAGTGCCTTTCGCGGCGTCAAGACGGACCTGATGGGGCGCAGTGAGAGATTGAGCGTCCACGGAGTCATCGAGGTGCAACGTGACGCCGCGCGGGAGTTGGGAAATGCTTCGCTGGCCTACACGATTCGCTTCGGTTGGGAGAGAATCGTGGAGCGGCTCGATGGTGTGACTTCCCTTGGCGTGATTGTCACACGGGCCCCGGGCCTGGCGGCCGCCGAGCGGGACTGGCGGATCGACCGCAACATCGTTCGCGATGCAGCCACGGCGCTCGTACCCAGATTCCTTTGGCCCGACAAGCCGGTTGTCGGTGTCAGCCAGCAAATCGGAGAGTTGTACTTCGATTTGGAGGATTCCTCACCCGCTGTGACTTTCATGGGCGACTTGTTTCGCAACTTCGGAACGGCCGGGGTGTTCCCAGGGATGCTGTTGATAGGGGTGGCGTTGCGCGCGGTGTACGTGTGGCTGATCGAGCGTTGGCCGCTCTCCCCATTGCGTGTCGGCCTGTTTCTGATGATAAGCGGGGCGACCAACTACGAGGGCTTGTTCAGCACCTACTTTCCGACCCTCATCCGGGCACTTGCGGTCGCGATTCTCGCGCTCGCGCTCGCGCGGGCGGCGGTCCTGGTGCACTCGGCGCCGTCAGGCGAGAAGGCGCCGCTTGCGGGCTGAGGTGCTGGGTCCGGTCTGTTGGGTCCGCCCGATAGCTAGTGCCGGCTGCATGGCGGGGGACCTGGTCATCGAGTTGTGTGGCGCGGGTTGTGTCCTCGGCGGTGCGGGTGTGCGCTTTTGACAGGCGCCGCGTCGCGCTCGTGACCCACGCCGTCGATGGTGGCGTCGGGTCCATGGTCCGGTTCCTTGCGCAAGTCCTTGAGGAGAGCGGTCTATACGAGCCGGAGATCATCCTGGTGGCGACATCCGTACGAGACCCCGCAAGCGTGCGGTTACTCAAACCAGGCACGTGGCTGCGCGGGCCACGCATGATTCCGGGGGAATTCGGGTCTCTTCCCTGTAATCATGTGGGAGCGTTCCTCTCGGAACTGGAATTCCTCCGCTACAGGCCTCGGAGGATCTTGAACCAGTTGCTTAGTCGCTACGACCTGATCCAGGTCGTGGCCGGGACACCTGCGTGGGCGGGCGTCGCTCTGGCGGTCGATCGTCCCGTCTGCCTGTTCGCGGCCACCACCGCCGCTCAGGAACGTGTCTCGCGCTTGCGCGGCTCTGTCGGGTGGCGGAGGCTCTGGCTCCAGGCCATGACGAGGATCACCTCCCGTATCGAGCGCTCCGTCATATCCGCGGTCGATTGCGTCTTTGCCGAGAGCAGCTACACATACAGCCTGTTGGCGCCATGGAGGGGGATGGGCCGCATGGTCATCGCCCCGCCGGGTGTCGACACGTCGTTCTTCGTGCCCGCTGCGGCCTTCCGTCCAGGTGGTCACATCATCGCTGTCGGTCGGCTCGCGGACCCGCGCAAGAACGTCGGACTCCTCCTGAGGGCCTATCGGCAACTACGTGACTCCCTTCCACTGGCCCCCCGTCTCGTCTTTGTGGGACACACACCGCTCCAGCCTGCGGACGAAGCGCTTCTCGGAGATCTTGAGTTGACGGCCCACGTCGAGGTTCATGTCAACGTGGCGCCGGAAGCTCTTCGTGCCCTGTACCGTGGTGCCTCTTTGTTCGTGTTATCCTCAGATGAGGAAGGCCTGGGAATCGTGATCCTCGAGGCGATGGCCTCCGGACTGCCGGTCGTCAGCACGGACTGCGGGGGGCCGCGGACAGCAGTTGAACCCGGTGAGACTGGTCTCCTGACCCCTGTGGGGGACGTTCAAGCGCTGGCGGGCGCCATGAGGGCGTTGCTTGCTGACCCGCTACACTGCCAGCGGATGGGGCGGGCCGGCCGAAACTTGATTGAACGGAGGTTCTCCCTGGCAGCCGCCGGCCGGATCTATCTCGACGAGTACCACGTCCTTCTCTCCGGGGAAGGGTAGTCCGGGGAACCAGGCCATGGGCGGCATCGACGGCATGCTTCACCTGCACGACGACGCTGTTCCGGTCGACATCGCCGAGTTGCGGCGGACGCGCGACGCCATGGCAGTGCGAGGCCCCGATGGATCCGGCGAGTGGGTTTCGCCTTCAGGAAGCATCGGGTGGGGCGACCGCAGGCTGGCTATCACCGATCTCTCACCGAGCGGCGCACAACCGACGGCGCATGCGAGAGGAGAACCCATGAACCCGAAACGACCCGATTCGGAGGCTCGCCGACAGTCGCTACGTGTGTCGCTGCGGTGCCGAGGCGAGGAGGGGATGAGGTGGCTGTTGCCGGCCTTGCTCTGGGTTATCACGGTGCTAGCGGGGTCAGGGATGGCTTTGGCACAGTCGCAGGAGCGTGACCCTGACTTGCCGCCGCCCCTGCGGGCCCCCGAGCGCCGCCTGATGGTTGCCAAGCGGAGCTTGCGCTTGGGACTGTCATCGAGGGCGTTTTCCAACCCGGTGTCGGCCGATGGATTTCAGATCCCTCTCGGAGATGGGACCTTCTCGACCTGGGCGGCGCAGGGCTTCGACCGGGGCGGTCCTACCGGGTTGGACTACGCCTTGTCCTGGGGTTTCAACACGGCCGCAGGGAACCCGCTCGATCCCACGAAGAATATGCTTGCCCTCACGGTTGAAACCAACTACCTGGCTCCGCAGGACAACGCCCACTACATGGAGGCCTACCTGTCGTTCTCGGCACCGGATGGAACGGAGTTGCGGCCGTGGCATGTTGGGATCCCCTACACAGGGTCTCGCGCGTACAAATCCTTCATGCTCATCATGACCGACTGGTTTTCGATCCTCGATGACACGCAAACGAGGCAGAAATTCAAGGTGAGCGATTTCGTTGCCCTTGCCCGCGATGTCCCGTTGGTTTTCTCGACGACTGATGGCTGCGCCGGTTGCCTGCCAGAAATTGGACTGCAGCCCGCTGCGACCGGGGAGTTGGAGGTCGTTCAGGGCATCCCGGTCCACCGGGTGCTTGGAAACCTGCGGGTGGGGGTGGTCAACGCAACCAGCCTGGGCGGTGATGGGTCGGCGATTGCTAACCTTGATGCCTCGGCGATTGCAAGCGGTTCTGTCGCAGACGCCAGGCTGTCGGCGAACGTGGCGCTTGCCAACCGCTCGACGACGTTCCTCTCATCGCAGTACTTTCTCGGCGGGCCCACGCTTGGTGCACCGGGGGTGGTGGTGCAGGGGTCGGGCGCGAACACCTTTCCCAACCTGGCAATCTCGAACGCCGGTGCGCCGGTAGACCACCAGTGGAAAATCGTGAATCGGGGCGACACGGGGGCACTGGTCATCACGGATGGCATCCCAGGGGACGGTGGTCGTCTCGCCATTGACGTGCAGGGCACTGTGAGCACAAGTGGAGACGTCGCGATTCAGGGAAAGCTCAAGGTTGCGGAGGGTCTTGACAAGACGGTGGGGCAGATGGTGCTGCAGAACGGCGTCGCCACCGTGACCACCAGGGCCGTCACGAGCAATTCCCGAATTTTTTTGTCCTATGCTGGGATCACCGGCCAGCCAGGGATGCTATACAGCAGCGAGATTCAGGACGGGACATCGTTTGTGATTCAAAGCACTTCGGTGACCGACAACTCACCGGTTAACTACTGGATCATCAACTGAGCCAGTTGTGTCGCCTTGCAGGCCGGCGACCCGCGCTGAACCACCCCGAGAGACTCTCGAGGCCCTGCCAGCCCGTTGCCCCGGGGTTGATCCCCTACACCGGGAGGCTCAAAGAGCGGTGACCTTGTCATGTGCGGCATAAACGGCATCCTTTGTCTGGAACCGGGTGGGCCACCAGTCGACCGCGAGGAGCTCATTCGGACCCGCGACGTGATGACAGCGCGCGGACCTGACGGCTGCGGCGTCTGGATCTCACCCAACGGTAGTATTGGCCTTGGCCACCGCCGGTTGGCGATTATCGATCTTTCAGGGGGCGGCGCACAGCCGATGGGGCGTGCCAACGGGCGCTATACGATCGTCTTCAACGGGGAGATCTACAACTACCGTGAGCTGAGAAGTGACCTCGAGCGCGAGGGAGTTCGCTTCAGCTCCCAGAGCGATACAGAGGTGATCCTGGCACTCTACGAGAGGGAGCGCGAAGAGATGTTGTGCCGCCTGCGCGGGATGTTTGCCTTCGCGCTGTGGGACGAGCGAGAGGCGAGGCTGCTGCTCGCTCGCGACCCGTTAGGGATCAAGCCGCTCTACTACACCATCAACGGCACCTACCTCCGCTTCGCCTCTCAGGTCAAGGCGCTGGAGAGGAGCCTGGCGATCTCCACAGCACCGGATCCGGCCGGTGTCGTCGGGTTCCTATTGTGGGGATCGGTGCCGGAGCCGTTCACGATCCGTCGTGAGGTTCGTGCGCTTCCCGCAGGCCACCTCATGTTAGTGGAACGCGGTCACCCTGCGGCGCCGCGGCGGTTCCAGATACTCGCAAGGGGCGACTCTACACCGACGCAAAGCCTAGCAGCGGCGATCGACGACTCGGTGCGAGCGCACCTGATCGCCGACGTGCCGGTGGCAGTGTTCCTGTCGGCGGGCCTTGACTCGAGCATGATCGCGGCACTGGCTCGTCGGCACCTTCCGAGGCCTCCTCTGACGTTTACCGTGCGATTCAGGAGCCTGATCGGCACACCGCTCGACGAGGGACCTGAGGCTGCCATGATCGCAAAATCGCTCGGGACACACCACGTCGAACGTGTGGTGGACCGGCAGGATTTCCCGGATTTGTTTGAACGCGCCGTTGACGCGATGGACCAGCCAAGTGTGGATGGGTTCAACGTGTTCGTGGTCAGCCGGGTCGCGCGTGAGGCTGGTCTCAAAGTGGTCCTGTCAGGGCTTGGAGGCGATGAGCTGTTTGGCAGCTATGCCTCCTTTCGAGATGTGCCTCGCTGGAAGGGTTGGAGTCGCTGGGGGCGCTCGGTCCCCGGTTTTGCCTCACTTTGGCCTAGCGTGGCGCGGGCCACATTGCCGTCGAAGCCCAAGCTCTCAGGGTTATTGCGCTACGGCTCGTCGCTGGGGGGTGCCTACTTCCTGCGCCGGGGGCTTTTTCTCCCCGAGGAGTTGCCGTCGTTGGTTGGACCAGAAGTCGCCGCGGAAGGGCTGGCGGCATACGATCCGGTAGCAGCGGCTGAAGCTTGTCGTACCGGGGACGAAGACGGCACGCAACACAAAGGCGACCAGGATCCCTGGCACTCGGTTCATCTGATGGAGACCCGCCTTTACATGCGCAATCAGTTGCTTCGGGACGCCGACTGGGCGTCCATGGCAACCTCCCTGGAGCTGCGAGTGCCACTCGTGGATGCTTGGCTGGTCCGGCACGCTGCGAGCCTGAACTTTGAGCCCGCGCGTAGTTGCGGGAAGGCGGCGGCGGTGCGCCAAGTGACCCCGGAGCTACCTGAGGCGGTGTGGGGACGCCCAAAGTCCGGGTTCTTTCTTCCGGTCATGGATTGGCTTGCGGGGGCACCGGTTGCCCCTCGGAGGCGATCCTTCGGAAGGGACGCGCGGCAGGTCGCTGCTCGAGTGCTGAACGAATTTGTTGACTTTGGTGGTTCGTGGCCCGCCTGTTAGTCCTTATGGATTACTACATCCCCGGCTTTAGGGGCGGTGGGCCGACCACTTCAGTCGCGCACCTTGTGGAGTGGCTCGGCAAGGAGATGGAATTCTCCATCGTGGCAAGGGACAGGGATCTTGGCAAGAGTGAGCCTTACCTTGGAATCCAGCGAGGGCGTTGGCAGACGGTAAACGGGGCGAGGGTGCTCTACGTGCATCCGAGGGGTTTTTGGCTTCCACGTTTCTTGAGCTTGCTCCGAAAAGAACCCTACGACCTTCTGTACCTTCAGGGATTCTTTACGTCTCCGACAATCAGCGCCCTTCTGGTGCGGCGGCTGGGCCTCATCCCCGCGCGACCAGTGATCGTTGCGCCTCGTGGCGATTTCGCGCCTGCCGGCTTGGCACTCAAAAGGCGCAAGAAACGGATGTACCTGTGGGTGGCAAAGCGGTTCGGGCTGTACCGAGGTGTTACTTGGCAGGCAACTGCCGAAAGGGAACGTACCGAGATTCTTGAGGGATTTTGCAAGACAGCGGAAGCTGTCGGGAGCCGCATAGTGATTGCCCCGAACCTGCCACCTCGTGCCCAGCGCTGGCCTATGTTGGCCACCCGTCAACCAAAAACACCTGGGGCGGCACGCATTATCTTCCTGTCTCGTATCGCGCGAAAGAAGGGTTTAGACCTCGCCTTGCGTATTCTCGCTAGGGTCGAGGGAAGGGTCGAATTTGACATCTACGGGCCGGTAGAGGAAAGCGGGTATTGGCGTAAGTGCCAGGTTCTTATGGAAGCTCTTCCTCGAGGGGTGCGCGCCCACTATCGTGGGGCGGTGCGGCCCGAAGCAGTGCTTCAGACGTTTGCGGCCCATCACTTGTTTCTCTTTCCATCACGCGGCGAGAACTTCGGACACGTCATTTTAGAGGCGCTGACAGCGGGTTGCCCTGTGCTCACAGCAGATACCACACCCTGGATGGAGCTGACTGATTCGCAGGCCGGATGGGCGCTGCCGCTGTCCGACCTTTCCTGTTTTGCACGCACGGTCGAGAACGTTGTTGCTATGGATGCAGCAGAGTTCGATGGTTTGACCAGCAGGGCGCGGGAATACGGCCTTAGAATCTCTACTGACCAGGGCAGGGTCGAGGCCAACCGACGAATGTTCAGGGAAACCATGCGCCGATCGGGATAACCGTATTTGTGATGAGACTTGTTTCGAGTGGGCGCAACTGACGGCCGATCTGGACGAGGGAAGTCTTACTCCCAGCGCGGTTCGGCTCCACGATGCGGAAGCTGAGGCGGTTACGGGTGGTAGACCACTGAACATCGCCCTGATCTGCCATGTTTATCCTCCCGAGCATGCACCGGCCGGCGTGATGATCGCGGAGCTTGCCGAGGATCTTGTGGCCAGTGGCCATCGGGTGACTGTCATTACCGGCTGGCCCACTCATCCGCGGGGCGTCCTTGCCCCGGGCTGGCAGGCGCGGTGGCGGTCGGTCGAGCAAGATGTGCTGGGGTTCCGCGTCATCCGATGTGGCCACAGTATTCATCCCCGCGAGGGCAGGTTTTGGCGTCTTTGGTATTACCTGACGTTTGGCATCAGTTCGCTCATCAACGGTTGGGGCGGGGGGCGGTTCGATGCGGTCTTGTGTCTCTCGACTCCGGTCTTTGGCACTTGGGCTGCCTGGCTGCTGGCGCGGATCAAGGGCGCCCGTTTCGTATACGCCATCTTTGACCTGCACCCTGAAGCCGCCGCAAATGCAGGACTGATCCGCAGGGGATTGTTCTACCGCAGTCTGCGTGCGGCTGACAGGTTGCTCTGTCGCCACAGCGACTCCATCGTGACCCTGAGTGCTGGGCTCCGGACGGAGATTCTCGCCCGGGGGATAACCCCGGAAAAGGTCAACGCTGTGCCGTTCTGGCTCGATGGCTGTAAGATTCACCCCGGGCCGCGCGACAACCTGTGGCGGCGTGAACAGGGAATTGCCCCTGAGACCTTCGTTGCCTTGTACGCTGGGACCATTGGTTATGTGAGCGGCGCTGAGGTGCTGATCGAGACAGCCCGTAGGCTTGCGTCCCGTAGGGATATTCTGATTTTGTGCGTGGGAGAGGGACCGATGAAAGATCGCCTCACAGAGGCCACTGCCCACTCGGGTCTGAATAATCTCCGTTTCCTGCCCTTTCAACCCGCTGGCGTGCTCGGTGAAATGCAGGCTACCGCCGACGTCGGCCTGGTGACTCTTCTCCCGGAAGCGGACAGGACCTCCATCCCGTCCAAGGTACTTGGCTACCTTGCAGCGGCGCGACCAGTCGTCGCTTCGGTCGCGCCTGAGAGCGATACGGCGAAAATGATCCGGCTAGCTGCTTGTGGCCGCGTGACCGCGTGCATGGACCCTGCCGCGCTGGCCCAGGCCATCCGGGAACTTGCTGACGATCCTGAAACGCGTCTCGATTTGGGGCGGCGTGGCCGAGCGTACTTCGAGCAGTTTTTTGATCGTGGTACCTGCGTGAGGGCGTATGAACGGCTGCTCTCCGGGACGGGCGTCGCGCCTGGCGGCACCCTGAAATGCTAGC
>Ga0315284_10008020_pt1 | contig 15054 bp, 22 predicted proteins | sample YL17G09_16_MG_FD_203696 | JGI IMG/M metagenome (GOLD analysis project Ga0315284, IMG submission 203696) | Sediment microbial communities from Yellowstone Lake, YNP, Wyoming, USA - YL17G09_16 | ecosystem: Environmental > Aquatic > Freshwater > Lake > Sediment | place: USA: Wyoming | collected... | reverse complement strand
GAACAACAGAAATCTGAAATTTCTCATTTAATTGAAGAGAACAATAATAAAAATTTTCAGGTATTAAATAAAATTGAAAAATTATTATTGGAAATTAATACACGTAATGTATCAACTACTTATGTAATTAAAGATAAAGAAGAAAAAGTTATTGGTACAGAAGAAAATGTAGATATTCAAATACCAATAATAAATAAAGTTTTAGATAAAGAAGTTGATTCAAATATTTCTAGAACTTCTACACAAAAAACAAAAAGCAAAGTAAAAACAAAGAAAAATGTAGATATTTTAAAAAATTTAAAAGATGAACATGAAGATGAAAAATAAGGAGAACTTAATATGGGGAAAAAAATTGAAATGGAACAAATAGATCAAAAAGTTGACAATATTGAAAGTAATAAACATTCATCTAATGGAATTGGTTTAGATATTGGTACATCTAGTATATTAAGTTGTAGAGAAGAAAATAATGAAACTATAATTAAAAGAGAAAGAGATGCTTTTATTGATATAGAAATTAATGATTTTACAAAAAAGATGATTGAAAAGCAAGGTGTGAAATATGTAACAATGGATGATAAGTTTTATATTCTTGGAGAAGATAGTTTTGAATTAGCAAATATCCTTGGAAAGTCAGTTAGAAGACCAATGATGAATGGTTTGGTTTCTCCAAAAGAATCAAATGCTTTGCCAATAATTAAACTTTTAATTGAAAATATTATTGGTAAGCCAAAAATTGAGAATGAACTTTGTTATTATTCTATACCCGGTAAGCCAGCTGATACTGAAATTAATGTATCATATCATAAAACAGTTGCTGCTTCAATTTTAAGTAAAATAGGATATAAAAGTAAATTTATAGAAGAAGGACATGCAGTTGTTTTTGCAGAATTAGCAGAATATGCATTTACTGGGTTAGGAATTTCATTTGGTGGGGGTTGTGGAAATGTGAGTCTTAGTTTTCGTGGAATGCCATGTATAACTTTTTCAGTTACCAGAGGTGGAGATTGGATAGATACAAATTCAGCTCAAGCAACCGGAAATGAAATATCAGCTATGACTGCTTTAAAAGAGAATAATAAAATTGATATAAATGATCCACAAGATCAAAATAGTATGGCGATTAGTGTATATTATATGGAAATGATTAAGTATGTTCTTAACCAAATTAAGAATGCTTTTGAGCATAGTTCTAATTTGCCACAATTTAAAAATCCAATCCCAATTGTTTGCAGTGGTGGAAGTGTTTTAATAAAAGGGTTTAAAGAAATTTTTGAAAAAACATTTAAACAAATTAAATTCCCTTTAAAAATATCTGATATAATAGTTCCAGAAGAACCACTTACAACTGTTGCAAGAGGAGCTTTAATAGCTTGTCAAGCCGATGCAGAAAATTAAAAACATGGAGAGTTATAAACATGAATGGAAAATTAATTTCGTATTTAAAAAGAGCCACTAATATTATAGGTGAGTTAGATAAAATAGTTTCTGAGTTTAGAAAGTACAATGAAAATAAAATTGCAGATAAGATAGATAATATTAAAGATGATTTGGTTTCAAGTATTAAAGACAATTCTATTAAACTTAGCAGTGATGAATTGAATGAATATCAACAATTCGTAAGTGATATTATGGAAGAAAAAGGGGTAGAAGAAAAACATCATTTGAAAAAATTACCAGAAATTATGAAAGAAGTTTCTGAAAGATGGGAGAAAAAATCAAAAACTGCTTTATATTGGAAAAATAAAGATAGAAAATATTCTTTAAGTCAAGATGAAATGAATAGCAAAACATATATATGTCCAAGTTGTAAAAGTCCATTATCTAAGAAAACATACAAAATGAGAGCTAAATTATATGTTTGTACAAATCCAGATTGTTTGTTTATGATTAAAAAAGATGATATTGTTGGATTAGCAGCAAGTAAATTGATAAAATAAGGAGGGCCATTTATGGCATTTTTTAAAATAAGTACTCCAATGACTTTATTGTTTAGTGAAGAAATTACGAGTGCTAATGAATGGCAAAATTTTAGAAATAGTTTTTCTAAAAGTAAAAATAGCAAAACAAATGTAGAAAGTACATCAGAAAAATTTTCTAAAACTAAAAAACAATTTGTAATTAGTGGTATAGATACAGATAAATATAGATACGATCATGTGACAATTTTGCATTCTGTGAATATTGAAGATAATGGATATTGGATTACTTCAGATACGGAAAAATTCATAAATTCAAATAATGATTCTTGGATGACAGATGATTTAAGAAAAGATGCTTATACATTTATTGGTGGTAAAGATAGAAAAAATGGTTTTGCTAAAGTTTTTGAAGAACATAATCAAGATCCAGAATTAGCAAAAGGAAAAGTTATAGATTTAGTTATTAGAGAATTGCCAAATACAAAAACAATAGCAGTTGAATTATTGATTGGTACAAATAAAAAACATTCTGATTTAATAAACAACATTAATCGTGGATACTATAATGCAGTATCAATGGGTTGTACGGTTGAATATTGTCTTTGTTCAATATGTGGAAATAAAGCCGAAGAATCATCTCAATATTGTGGACATATAAATGGTTTAAAGCCAATTAACGGTACTTCAATATGTAGTGATGGTAAAATTAGAAAAGTAGCTGAACTATGTAAAGATAGCATTTTTTATGATTGTTCATGGGTACATAATCCAGCTGATAATGGTGCTTTTCATCAGAACGTAGTTATTGCTTCAACTTTGGACAAAACAAATAAAATAATAAATTTTAATGATGGAATGAAAAAAGTAGCTCATGACCATGGATTTAAAAAAATGGGTTTTATGGAAACACAATTTAACAAAGTAACAGATATAATTAATTTTGCAGTAGATAATAATTTTCCATCTAAAGTTGTTGGTAAATTAAGTAATTTAAATTTAGAATTATCACAAAGAACTATCAATGAAATAATTAATAGTGTGAAATAATATGGCAAGAGTAAATTATACAGATATACAATTTTATAAAAGATTTTTGTATTTTATAACTGGATACAAAAATGAATTAGAAGATTTATCTAATTTTATAGATTCTAAGCTTGGAATTTTAGATGAAAAAGAAGAAGATGTAAAGTCTTTTCTTAGGGTTTTAGAAAAATTGTATGATAAATTTGGTCCAAGCGAGGAAGTAGATAATTATTATATTGATAATGTAGAAAAATTTGAGCTTCATAGAGATATTAAATTGATGAATGCCTTTAAAAAAGTTATAGAAATAGAAAATAATTTAAAAGGTCAATAATGGATTTACCCCAACAAATTGTTAGTGTAAAAAATGAAATGGATATTGTGATGAGCCAGAAAGCTTTTAAAGCTTTAACTATAAATACACAATGGGCTAATAATTTATTTAATTTAGATGAGATAAGGCAAACAAGAGCTAAAAATAAAGGTGAAGGAATTAAAGTTGCTATTTTAGATACAGGAATTGATTATAATCATCCAGATTTAGAAAATAATATTAAAGGTGGCATTTCAATAATAAATGATTATTCAACTGATTTTATTGATGAAAATGGACATGGTTCTCATTGCGCAGGAATTATTGGGGCAATTGAAAATGATATTGGCGTAACGGGAGTAGCTCCAAAATGTGATTTGTATGGAATTCAAATTTTAGGTAAAAATGGACAGGGTAGTTGGGATACCATAACTAAAGGAATTTATTGGGCAATAGAAAATAAAATGAAAATTATTTCAATGTCTTTAGGTGGCCCTAATGATTACAAACCTCTTCATATAGCAATTAAGAAAGCAGTTGAAAATGATATTATCGTAGTAGTTGCGGCGGGTAATGAAGGAGATGGCAATATAAACACGAACGAATTTTCATATCCGGGTGATTACAACGAAGTTATAACAATTGGTGCAATAGACCCAGAAAAACATCTTGCTAATTTTTCAAATACAAATGATGAAGTTAAAATAACAGCTCCAGGAGTTGATATATATTCAACATTGCCAAAAGGGAATTATGGAATCCTCTCGGGAACGAGCATGGCTTGCCCGTTTGTATCAGGAATAATAGCTTTAATGCTTTCTGAAAATCCAAGTTTGTCAAAATGGCAAATTGAAACATATTTATATCAGACTGCTGAAGAAAAAGGCCCAAAAGGAAAAAATGATGGATTTGGTTGGGGCATAATAAACCCAGATGGGATTTTTAAATCATTAGTTTAAGGAAAAAGATATGAACATTCAATCTTTAATGCATAAATTATTTTGTCCAATAGTTCCATGTAAACCATGCAAATCTACTTTTAGAAATATTGGAAATCTTCATCCATTAATCAAATCAAGAATTAGAAGCAAAGCTGGAAGTTGTGATCCATGGAATAAAAGTTGGCCATATAAAAAAGATTATAAACATGGTCCAGGTACAATTCAATCAAATTTTGGTTGTGTAATTCATTGTGGTGGATCTCAAGATTATGTGTTATCACAAATAAATAAAGCAAAAGAATTAGGATGCAAGACCATAAGAATAACATTATATGCAGAAAATTATAATGACCAATATCTAAATTGGTTAGAATATATATTAAGATCAGTTTCCCATTGTATGAATATAATTATAGTTCTTTCTATGTCAGAAAAAGGTTTGCCTTTATTGTATCCTGATATAAATTCTCCTGAATATATTCCAGTTTTTTGTGATTATTTAGAAAGAATAAATAATAATTTTGGTAATTATAAAAATAGTTTAATTCCACAAGTTTTAAATGAAGTAAATACTAAAAATTTTTATAATATAACTCCACAAAGATATATGGAAATATTAAAAGCAGCATATAAGTTTTTTAAAGATAGAAATTGGCCTTTTGTATTAACGAGTGGTTTAGTTGGAGCAGAAAAACCAGATGGACCGATTAAAGATTATTTGTCTCAACTTATTTCAAATGGTTTGAAAGAAAATGTAGATGGTTTTGCCTTTCATTGGTATATGGGAGATGAAGAAGAATATACTTGGGCTTTATCAGAAGATATTGCTTATTTAAGAAGTTCAATTGGAGAAAAACCAATTTACATTACAGAATTTGGAAGTTCAAATCAATCTAGCCAACCAGCGGCTTTTGAACATTTATATAAAACTTTTGGTAAAGAATATGGGTTAGATACAATGATTTGGTATTGTATGTTAGGTGATGGGGAATTTGCTTTATTAAATAATGATTTGAGTAATAGACCAATATTTGATTATATCAAAAATCATTTATGAATTTAATACATATAATTGTGGGTATTTTAGCAACTTGGGGAATTGTAGAGTGGTATAGTCATGAACAAATTTTTAATATTAGAAATTGGGCTATAGTTAAAAAAACTGAATTAATGTTGGAAAATAAATCTAATAAATTTATTGAAATGTTAATTTGTGTTTTTTGTATAAGCCATTGGATTGCTTTGTTTGTTTCAATATTAATAACATTTTTTCATCATGATTTTATTTTAACCTTTTTATATACTGTAATTTTTGTTCGTGGCGCGAATCTTTTAAATGATATTTTTTATAAATATAGTAGAACACCAGGAAATAGAAATTATGAAAAATGGAAAAAGGAGTTGGAAAAACAATGAACATCTCTGATAAAATAAGAAAAATAGCAGGAAATTGTTGTGGTGGACAAAAATTAAGAAGTAATGAAGAAATACAATCAACTAAGTGGAAAGCATTGCCAACAGGATGGACAGAAAAAAGTAGAGAAAAATTTTGGAATTCATTAGTTGGAGATGCAGAACATAAAAGAACAGTTTGCCATGATAAAATGATGGGATGGATTAAAGACGATAAACGTGCTTGGGCTTATTGTCAATCTTTGTGGGATGAATTTGAAAATAAATAATAAAATTTAGATTCAATGATGAATTTGATTATTAATGGAAAATATTATGAAAAATGTTGTGGTTTTTGACATAGATGGAACAATTGCAGATTCAACTCATCGAGTTAATTTTCTTAAGCAAGAAATTCCAGATTGGGACAATTTTCTAAATCATTGTAATGAAGACACTCCAATTAAATGGACAATTCGATTATTGAAACTTATTAAAGGATTAAATTACCAAATTTATTTAGTTACAGGAAGAACAGACAATATACGTAATAAAACGATTGATTGGTTAAGAAGATATAACATACCATTTGACAAATTGTTCATGCGTAAAACGGGTGATTATCGGCATGACCATGAGATTAAATTTGAATTGATAAAAGATTTTATAGACAATATTTGGTTTGCAATAGAAGATAAACAATCAGTTGTAGATAAATTTAGAGAGTTAGGCATAAATGTTTTGCAATGTAGTGTAGATCCAATACCAAATATAATGAAAGTTAAAAAAGAACCAAAATTGAAGTTAATAATAAAGGGAAGTGATATGAAAAGTTGTGAAATAAGAAAAATTGCAAATAAAATATCATCTGCACAATTGGACATACAATCGATTTATAATAGGTTAATTAAGTTTCAATTAAAACATATAGATTTTAATAGTAGATGGAATAGCAATTGATGCTTTTGTTAAGGATAAGTCTGATAAAAATAAATTAGAAGACCACTTGCAAGCATCATTAATGGATGTAATTGAAAATGAAAAAAGACTTACAAAATCAGATTTGCTTGGTTTAGCAAAAGAAGTTTATTACAAAAAATATTGATGAAAATATGCTTAACATTTGATGATTTTGATTTTGGTTGCAAAGATCAAGTAAAAATGTATTATGAATTAAGTCGTATTTATAAGAATTTTAAAGTTACTTTATTTACAATTCCAAAATATAAAGGTGGAATTGGTATTACTGAACAAGATATTAAATCTAAACCAGGTTGGATGGAAATTGTTCAACACGGTCTTTATCATAGCAAGAAAGAATTTGAAAACCTTACTAAAGAGCAAGCTAAAATTCGTATTCAAGAAGGTTATTTTGAAGGGATGATAAAAGGATTTAAGCCACCACAATGGGCCTATAATGATGGAGTTTTTGAAGTTTTGTTTGAATTTGGATATTGGGTTGCTATTTTACCTTGGCAAAAAATGCCACAAACGGTAAAAGAAATTAAATATTTTACAATTGACCCACAAATAAAAGATGAACTTTATTTTCAAGGTCATAATGGAAATATTGGTGGAACTGGAATAGAAGAGAATTGGGAAAAGTTAACACATTTGCCTGAAGGTGAATTTGTTTTTGCTAGCGAATTATTAAGAACATTTTAAAAGGGAAAATAATTAATGAAATTAAATGAAATTAGAAAAATTGCTAATAAAATAGCTGTTATGGATCCAAAATTAAAAAAAATACTTAATCAATTAGAATCAGCAGAAAAAGCAATGAGAGCAGTATCATTTGATGATTTAAAACAATTAAAAGATAATAAAGCAATACATCAAGTTGTAGAATTTATATATAGAATGATGAGCCAAGTTGACAAAATAATTCATTCATAAGTGAGGTAAATAATGTAAAAAATATGGTTATAATTTTGGTAGTAGATCCATAATGGCGATTAATAGATTAGAGGATAAAATTAAAAAAATTCGTAATGCTTATAGTTTTGCAATACATAATAAACCAAATGGTGAAGAATTTGTAGAAAGTTTTTGAATTTAGTAAAGGAGATTTAATATGAATAAAATTGATCAAATAAGAAAAATTGCCAGAAAGATTGAATCTGCGAGAAAAGAATTTAAGCATCTTGATATTGGATTAGATATGAGTGATGATTATTTTGTAAATGTAGAAGAAAATGGTCTTGAAGTACAGTTACCTTTATCATTAGCTACTCCTGCACCAAAATTTAGAGCTCCTGTTTTACAAAAATTGTTTAAAATGAATAGAAAAGTTGAATTAGATAAAATTGAAAAGACAGTTGCTAGGAATATTTTAAGAGCTGCAATTCCAGTGTTACAAGAAGCTGATAATAAAATTAGAGATATAATTTTTGATGCTTTAGCTGATGCGAATTCATATGCACAAGACAATTTGATATAAGGGAATAATAAAATGAAAGTATTTTTGGGTGGTACTATCGAAGGCAGAGATTGGGGAGCAGAATTAATTCCATTACTTAAAATAGATTATTTTAATCCCATAGTTGAAAATTGGAATGAAGAAGCAAAGCAAGAAGAATTAGAACAAAGAAAAATTTGTGATTATGTTTTATATGTGATTACAGAAGGAATGAGTGGGGTTTATTCAATTGCTGAAGTAACCGAAGATTCTGTAAGAAACCCACAAAAAACAATTTTTTGTGTTAATATAAGAAATGTTAAAATCGATAAACAAGTAATGAATAATTTAAATGCCGTAAAAGATTTGGTTAAACGAAATGGAGCTTATTGTTTTGATTCATTAAATGAAATAGCTGATTTTTTAAATAATCAAATTAAAATTTCAAATCAAATAAGAAGAATAGGAAATTTAATATGAAAATTTTAGTTGATTTAATGAGAAAATTTTATTGTCCTTCTACTAATTGTGATGATTGTAAGGATTTTTTTCGTAAAGCTGGTTCAGTCCATCCAAGATTTAGAAAAATTATAAGAAGAAATGCTGGAAGTTGCAATCCTTGGGATGATAGTGATGATGATAATTCAAATAATAAGATGGTTAAAATTAATAGTGAACAAGAAATTGGTCAAGTTCAAGAATATGTTATTGATATGGAGATATGGGATAATAAACTTTTATTTTCTGGATATTTTTGGAGAGATTCAGATAGAAGACAAAAAATATGGTCACATGAAATTGGTGGTTCAGGAATTCAAGAATATCAAGTTTTTAATGTTGGATATGAATCCATTTTTAAAATATGGGTAAGAGATGGTGTTGTTCTTAATTGTGTAACTGAACAGCCACCTGATCATTGGGCAAGAGAAAAAGTATCTGGTTGGGGATTACAAAAACATTTTAATGATTTTGGTTGGGCCGTTTTAGGTGATTCTTTAGAAAATGGAGAATCTGTAAGAGGATGGTCATCTGATTATAGAGATTATCATGGTCCAATTGAAATTTGTAGAAGTGGGCAATGGCAGAATTTAGGAAATCCAGTAAGAGGACTAGATAATTCAAATAGAATTTCTTGGTGTGTAGAAAAATATAATAATGAATATTATACTGGTACTGCTTGGGCGGAAAATGGTGGTTGTCTTAATCAATTTTGTGGGAACATATATAAATTAATTGGAAATGATTGGAAGCCAGTGTATGGACATGAAATTAATAAACCATGTGGTTCAGTTCTTTGTTGTTCATTAGGAGATAATAGAATATTTTTTGGAACAGCTGGACCACAAAGAATTATAATATTTGATGGTAATAATTGGACAGAACAACATCTTTCAGATAATGGAGAAATAGCAAAAATATTTAAAGATAAAAATGGAAATATATTTGCTGGTGGTTTAGATTATGGAAGGATTTTCTTACTTCAATGGAATTATAAAACTAAAAAGTTTGAAAATATTTGGGAAAAACAAGTGAATAATGCATCAAATCCTCCTATTAAAGATGATTTATACTGGGGAGTAGTTGGGATTTGTATTGACAATGCTAGTATGTTTATTAAATATAGATGTGATAGAGTTACAAAAATTGTAAAATTAACTTATGCATAAAACCAACGCATAATGATAAAATATAGTTGGTAAAAAGAAATGAAAAATTTAAATGAGAAAAACTCGATGGAATTTAATCAAATTTCATATATTGCATTTTGTTTTAAATTTATTAAAAAGACAGACATATGAAGACTATATCTATAGTGATTTATGGAAAATTGGAGTTGTTATTGGGAGCAAAATAGCTTTAGAAACTTCTATTTATCCACATGCTGTTACTTTTAGAAATATTGAAAGTAAAGATTGGGATAATTACGTAAGATTTAGAAATCATGAAAAATATATAGAAGTATATTTTTATGCAGATGATTTGCATGAATATGAAGATAAAGAATTAGATAAGGCATGTGGCAAAATTGAGAATGCTGTTAGAGTTTTAAAATTATATAAAATTAAAAAACCAATTAAAGCTATAGTTAGATCAATGCATAGTCAAAAGATCTTAGTAGAAGAAGATTATTAAGAACATTCTTAAAATGTTCGAGGAGGATTTTTGAAAAAATTAATATGTATTATTGTTTTTTTGCTTTTTTGTTCTATTGTTAGTGCAAATGATAAAGGTAATATAAGTGTTGGCACTTATTATGGATTTAAAAATGCTTGTTTGTATAAAGGCACAACATATACTTTTCCAACTTTCAATTATGATTATATGAAATATTTAGTAATTGACGTTGGTTATTTAGAATCAATAAAAGATGATGTAAAAGATTTTTATGTTTTGTCTATTGGGTTAAATTTAAAAGAAGTAGTTCAAAAATATGTTTTAAGAGATACTCAAGAAGATTTGACAATTAAAACAAAAAGTTTGTTTCATATTGATAAAGATAAAACAACATGGTTAATTGTAGAACCGGGAATGTTTGTTGCGTATAATTTTAGAGAAAATGAAATGGAAGGAGGAATTAGAGTAGATTTAGTAAATTTGAAATTCTAAAAGGAGATGTACAATGTCTTCCGGTTCAATATGCATAAATCAACCTTTAATTAGAAAACATGCACTTTGTTATGGAATGATGTTTGATAGAATGGAAGAATGTTCTAATTGTATAGAAAGACCAAAATGTAAAGAATTGACACAAGCATATTTAGTTGAAAAAACAAATAAAAAAATAAAAAAATTCAAATGTAAATTAGAAAATGTATATATTAAAGGCACAAATGCAAAGAATATTTGAAAACAAATATTGGACAATAACAAAAATATCAGATACAAATTTATTAATAACAAGAAAAGAAAATAATGAATTTAAAGATTCTTTTTTTGTCAATTCTGAAGATTATGTTTTTAATGAAAAAGGAAAAGTTAATATAATCGATAGATATAATATTGAAGAATTGTCCAAGTTCTTATAAACGTTCTCTTAATATAAGTGGAATACAAGCGTTTCTTTTTAAAATAGTAAAAATAATAGTCAATATTGTAAATCTTAAACCAATATAATAAAGGAAGAAGCACATGGGCTATAAAACAATAGATAGTTTAAAAAAGAAATCTACTGGTCCCAATGAAGCAGTAACTAGGGACTTCCCCGATTATGAAAAAGGAACAGAAGACAAGGCTAGAGCTTACATGACAGATGTAGATATGCCTGATGATCTTGGAAAAGGAAAATATACTGAATTAATGATTCCGAAAAGTGCTAAGAAATTGGCAAATCTTAGAAAGATGAAAATAGAACGTTTAAAAAGACGTGCTATGAATCTTATCAATTCAATCAAAGTTTCTAATAAAAAAGATGAAATTAGAAAATTTGCTGAAGAGCTTCAAGAAACAGTAGAGGATATTGATGCTGGTCGTTCTGTACAGATGGATGACCCAAATGCTGCTCCTGCTACAACCGATTTTAAAACATTAAAAGAAATTGGTGAAGATAAAGTTGTTGATGATTTGGTAGCTTCTGATGATGAAGATGAAGACGAAGAAATTATTGATGACAAGAAAGCAGATGAAACAGATGATGAAAAATGTGCTGAAGACGATGATGAAATAGAAGAAGATAAGAAAGCATATCGTGTTGCAAAGAAAGCTTACAGGCTTTGCAAGAAAATTGGCTTGAAATTTTCCAGCAAAGATATGGTTGAACAAATCGTTGCTTTTGCTGAAATGGGTGAAGAAAAAATCGATGATACTCTTGATAGAATAGATGATTCAAAACAAGCAGAAGAAGATGAAGAAATCATTGATGACAAGAAAGCTGATGAAGCAGAAGAGAAGAAGGATGATGAGAAAGCTTCTAAGAAAATAGAAGAGAAAAAAGAAGCTGATGAAGAAGAGAAAAAGGAAGAAGAGAAAACCTCTAAGAAAGAAGAGAAAAAAGATGAGAAAGCTTCTTTAGATGATGAAGAGGAAAAGAAAGATGAAAAAGCTTCTTCCAATAAAAAAGCTGATGAAGAAGAGAAAAAAGAAGATGAAAAAGCTTCTAAGAAAATAGAAGAAATGAAAGATGACAAGAAAGAAGCCGATGAAGCAGAAGAAAAGAAAGATGAAAAAGCTTCTAAGAAAGCTGATGATGAAGATGAAGATAAAGATGATGCAGAAAAGAAAGAAAGCAAAAAAGTCACTTCATGGTCAGAAGTTCTAAAATCAATTGCAAGTGATGAAGATGATGAAGATGAAGATGAAGAGCCAATCGGTATTTTTGAAAAAGATTCTTCAGATGATGAAGAAATAGCAGATGATAAGAAAGAAGAAAAAGTAGCAAAAAAAGGAATTGAAAAAATTGCTAATCTTTCAGTAAAGAATGCTTCTTCTGTTTCTGATGATCTTCTTTCAAGTCTGTGGAAAAAATAAATATAATTTATATAAACGTAACGTAATCATAAATAAACATAATAAAGAAAGGAGAAACGTACAATGGCTTTAGTACCAAAATACGTTGGGTTCAGAAATGCACTTTGCTTACTGGACTCCGCCGAATTCACTCGGCAAAATTATGGAGCTAGTGGTCAGACATCAACCACTATTACAGAATCTACTCCAAATGGAGTTCTTGCTGGAATGGTTGCTGCTATTGGCTCTAATGACTATGAAGTTAAAGTTGCAACGGCTGGCGGTGGAGCAGACAAACCAGTTGGTCTTTTCCTTCATAATTCATCTGACAGTCCTTTCCAGAATCAGCCTGCAGTAGCATCTGGAAAAGTGACATATGTTCATGGTTTTGGTTCATATTTAGTGAACTACTATGAGACAAGCACAGAAGCTGCAGCTCCTCAGACATACAATCTTGGAGATAAACTTTATTATTCCAAGAATGGTCTTTTAACAAAAGATCCAGCAACAGCGGGTGGTGCATCTGCAGTTGTTATTGGTATTGTTACAAAGAGACCCGGTTCTGATGGATGGCTTGGTTTTGATCTGAAGATATAAAATCTTCAAAAATAATAAATTTAAATTCATATCATAAATTAAGATAAACGAAAACAATCATAACATAAATATTATAAAGAAAGGAGAAGTGGTATTATGCCTTCAAACTTAACACCACAACAAAGGGAAGCTTTGATTGGTAAGTTACTTGAAACCCAAGCTGGTAAAGTAAAACTTGCTGCTTCAATGACACTTCCGCTTCGTGATAGATTAGATTATATGTCAGTTGGTCGGAAAGCTTTTATTTATGACCCACTGCCACAGGGTGCTCTTCCATATTACGATAAAGATATAGATGTTCCTGCTATCGTGATTGGTGAAGAAGGTCAAACTCCAGAAGCCGTTCTTAGAGGCACAAGAATTCTTGTTCCTTTATTTGAACTTGGCTCAAACCCAAAAGTTTCCTTCACAGAATTGAAGGAAAGACGTTATAATTTAATTGATCGTGCTCAGGACAAGGCCAGACAGGATCTTCAAGAAAAAGAAGATAGTTTGATTTTTGCTGCTTTTGCTGATGCATGTGCAATTAACAATAACGTTCAAGTTGCTGCTTCAAAACTCGATAGAGATGATTTAGCAGATGCTTTTGCACAGGTTGAAAGAGTTGGTCTTAGAATTGCTTATATTTTCTGTAATGCACTTGATTATAGTGATATCAGGAAATTTGGACGTGATCAATTGGATATTAATACACAAGCAAGTTTACTTGCTACAGGTATTATGGCCAATATATGGGGAGCAACAATAATTACAACTCGTGCTGTTCCAGTTGGTACAGTATATGTTGTTGCTGAACCAGAATTTGTTGGAGTAATCCCTGTCAGGATCGAGTTGACGGTTTTGCCCGCGGACGATCCAGAAAACCGCATGATTGGCTGGAGTATCTTTGAAAACATCGGGATAGGCGTGCATAATTCCAATGGAATTACAGATATCAAAATTACACGAACGTAATAACTTGTAACTATAAGTTATTAGTAATTTTTAAAGGCTTGGTAGAAATACCAAGCCTTTTTTTTGTTTTTAGTCAAATATGGTCCAACCAATCATACTATTTTCTGAATCATCGACTAGTCATAACTAATTAATACCAAATAAATTATGTAATTTTTATTTTTTATTTTTATTTAATTTTTTATATAATATTAAATGAAGGAGAAATTATATGAAAATTAAATGTAAAATATGTGGTAAAGAATCAAATAATCAAAATGCTTTAAATGAACATATCAGAAAATCTCAAGATTTAGAACACAATCGTTATTTATTTCCAGATTCACTTGTAAAAAATATTGATTATATCGAATGTAAAATATGTGGTAGAAGAGGCAGACAATTGATTAATCATATTTTAAGATACCATTCAGAAATTTCAATTGAAGAATATAAGAAAAAATTTAATTGTGAAATTATGTGTGAAGATAAAATCCCAAAAGGTGAAAAAAATGGGATGTTTGGTAAAGAAATACCAGAAAGTACAAAAGAAAAATGGAGAGAAAGTCGAAAAGGTAATGGCAATGGTATGTTTGGAAAACATCATAAAGAAGAATCAAAGAAAAATATGGGTGTTTGGAAAGATAAAGTATTAACGGAAGAACATAAAAATAATATAGGCATTGGTGTTAAAAAAGCAGATTATCATCCAACTGAAGAATTTAAACAATATTTATCAAAAAGATTTAAAGGCGTTCCAAAAACTGAAGAATGTAAGAGAAAAATATCAAATAAGTTAACTGGAACAAAGCAAACTGAAGAAGCAAAAGCAAATGTTAGAAAAGCAAATAAAGAACGTGGTTATTCTCATGGGTTGATTGGGAAGAGGAAGGATATTAATGATGGTAACAATTATAGATCAACTTCTGAGGCAAATTATGCAAGAATGCTTTATTATGAGAAGATAAAATTTGTATTTGAAATGGAATTTCAATTATCAAATGGATCATGGTATGTACCGGATTTTTATTTGGTTGATAAAGATGAATATGTGGAAGTTAAAGGGTATGAAAGAAATGGTGTATTTCC
>Ga0315284_10008019_pt1 | contig 15055 bp, 11 predicted proteins | sample YL17G09_16_MG_FD_203696 | JGI IMG/M metagenome (GOLD analysis project Ga0315284, IMG submission 203696) | Sediment microbial communities from Yellowstone Lake, YNP, Wyoming, USA - YL17G09_16 | ecosystem: Environmental > Aquatic > Freshwater > Lake > Sediment | place: USA: Wyoming | collected... | reverse complement strand
GAGCACAAGACCATAGTGGACAGCTTTCCGGAAATGACCGGAAAGAAATAGAACATAAATTTCGGGATGATAAGTTGCCTAATATATTAGTATGTACACCTACTATGGAAATGGGAATAGATATAGGAAACCTATCCGCAATATTTTTAAGAAACGTCCCTCCGAGTCCAAGTAATTATGCACAAAGAGCTGGCCGTGCCGGAAGAAAAGGGCAGGCTTCTTTAATTACTAGTTTTTGTGGAGCAGGTTTTGGCAGAGGCCCACATGACCAATATTTTTTCAAGTATCCAGAGAAGATAATTGCTGGTAAAGTTACTGCTCCAAGATTTTTAACCGATAACCAACGGTTGATTACTTCGCATATCCACTCAATTGTTTTGGAATCCCTGTCAGTAAAACTTAAATCCAAACCTTGTGAATTGATTAACATAGAAGAGTCAGATTTGCCCATGTCTGTGGATATTAAAAAAAATATGGAAAATGAGATAAATAGTAATTCTCAAATCCTGCTTGCTAACTCAATCCTGGTTTTTAAATCCGAGATGGATAAATATGATTGGTTGGATGAGAATTTTATTAAGGATATTATTAGTAATTTTGTTGAGTCATTAGACCATGCATTTAATGATTGGAGAAAAGATTATAAGAGGCTTCAAGAACGTTTAAATAAATTACATCAAGAAGCTCATCATCAATATCAAAAAGAGGCTAAATTTGAATTTGAGCGTGTCACCAAACAGATGGATAGAATGAGGAAGGGAGATCCTGGATCCGGATACTACGTTTATAGATATTTAGGTTCAATTGGATTTTTGCCGGGTTATGCTTTTCCTGAAAATTATGTTTCGGTTAGTTATTTTACAGGAAATGAAGAGAAAAAAATATTAAGAAGCCGTATTTTAGCGATAAGAGAGCTTGCACCATTTAATACTATATATGTGGATGGCGGTACATATAAAGTGAGCTCTGCGAATATGGCAGTAGGAATTCCCTGGCAGAAAATAAAATTTTGTCCAAAATGTGAAGCGGTTTTATCGGGAGATAGAATAAATCAAAATGCATGCCCACGTTGTGGTAATAATTTATCAACAGAACATACCATTGAAAATGCTATGCCCATGCCAGATGTAATTGCTACACGAAGAAGTAAAATTGGGTCAGATGAAGAAGAGAGGCTGCGTTCTGGATATGTCATTGAAGAATATTATGATAATAATTCTTTCAAAATAATTTCAGTTAAAGTTACGCTTGAAAATAAAATAGTTATTTCTTTGTCTTATGAACATAATGGAAGAATTATAGGTATTAATAAAGGATTACGTCAAGATGTACAAGAAGGAAAGTGCGGCTTTGCTTTTTGTAATGCTTGCAAAAGTTGGATTAATGATAATGATGATCAAATTAATAAGCATTATAACTCTCAAAATAGCAAAGGTGACTGCCGGAAAAATGGCACGATAAATGATCTTGTAAAAGGGGTGCATCTTATTTCAGATGATATACATGATGTATTGACAATTAAATATGATTTACCCGATGAAGTTAAAAATCAAAAAGTTTTTGCCACCACCCTTATGCATGCTTTTAATAGAGCCATACAGCTTACTTTAGATTTAGATGAAAGCGAATTAGGGTGCTTTTTAAGGCCAGCTGTTACGGAAAAAGAAGATTACGAAATCATTTTATATGAGACAATCGTAGGAGGCGCTGGCGCGATTGGATCTCTTTTAGAAAAACCAATATTTAATAAACTTATTACAAAATCTTGTGAACTTTTACATATGTTTGATAAAGAAGGAGCTTGCGATAAAGCCTGTTATGATTGTTTGTGTTCCTTTTTTAATCAACGTGATCATCAATTTCTTGATAGAAAAGTAATCTTGCCCTATTTGAAAAGAATGTATGATAACAAACAGAATTTAGAATTTACAAAAGTTAATATTAATAAAAATCCAAAAAGACTAGATGAATTAAAAATAAAATGTGACTCAGAATTAGAAAAAGATATTTTGGATTTAATTTATAAAGCAGGGATCAAATTACCCGATGATGTCCAAAAAATTATTTACGATAATGATGTTCCAAAAGTAAAACCCGATTTCTTTTATACAGAATTAGGCTCAAAAGGTTTATGTATTTTTGTTGATGGACCTGAACATGAAAAAGAGGGTATGCAACAAGAGGATAAAGAAAAAAGAAGATGGCTTAAAGGCAATGGGTATCGCGTGTTTGTTTTTGATTACAAAAGTGCACCTGAATTTAAGGGGGAAATTGAAGAATTAAAAGCACGATTATAAAAATTATAAAAGTAAAATTAATTTATTAAAGTCAAATACTGATTAAATTTTTAATAGAGAACATAATATTCTCGAGAGGTATTTTTATGCTTTATTTCGCTTATGGTTCAAATTTAAATTGGGAACGAATGAAGGAAAGATGTCCTAGTGCAGAGTTTTTTTGCAAAGCGTCTTTACCGGATTATCGAATTGATTTTACTAGAAAATCAAACAAACTTAATTGTGGGGTAGCGGATATTATTTTGGATGAAAACAATAAGGTTTATGGAGTTATATATAGAATTGATGAGATAGACTTAGGCAAATTGGATAAGAATGAAGGGTATATACCTCAAGGAGATAAAAATGCTTACAAAAGAATAGAGATTATGGTATTCGAAGAAGATAATAAAGAAAAACCTATTATTGCTTTTACGTATGAAGTCGTAAAAAAGGAATTTGGTAAATATAAACCTAATAAGGAATATAAAAATCTGATTGTGACCGGAGCGAAATATTGGAAATTGCCAGAAAATTATATTAATTTTCTTGAAAATATACAAACTTTATAAGGATATTGTAATAAACTATAGATATATCTAAGGAGAAAAAATATATTTATGAAAGACTCGTTTCATATAACGATAGGCTCATATCCTCCGGATAGATTTTATTTTAAAAATGAACTTAATTTAATAAAAGTATCTTTGCTTTATGCTGATAAAGTAAGACTTTGCAATTTAGCTTTTTCTTTTATTATTAGTCTTTTGGATATAACTTCATTGAATGAAGATCAAAAAATCGATTTAATGGAAAAATTAATACCAGAATTGCATTTTTCTCAAAAAGACCTTTTAATGTTAAAAATTGGATTTGAGAGATATCGAGAGTTAAGAAGAAAAAAGATTAGAAACAAAGAGGAATTATTATTTTTAATTCAAATAAAGAATGTTCTTATTGAGCAATGGGGAAAATTTAAAGATAAAATAAAACAAATTGCGGAAGACTCAGAAGTAAATAAATTGATTCCTGCATTAGAATCAGGATTACTAGAAATTAATATTTATGGAAAAGGACAGGAAATGGACTATAATATTAATGATTTTGTAAACGAATTTATTGGTTCTTTGGGAGAAGCATTGATTTCGAAAAAAACTTATCCTCTATTTGATGATCAAACTGGAAAACTTGTTAATGCAGGTATCAAGGAAGGGTTATTCAAATTTCCAGATTCAAGCTCAAACAAAGCTAAACATGTTGGTTTTGTATCAAATATCATCCAAAGATTGCCAACTTTTGATAGGGCTAAATTTGATGAAATTCTAGATATTAGAAAGAGTTTAGAAAAACCACTTATCCGATTTAGATCTGCAATTTTTACACTTTCAGAAGAAATAGCACATCAACCGTGGGATGAAAATTTTTATTATGATTCAGACAAGCTATTTTATCGTGAAATAGTACCTGTAGTTGAAGAAATTGAAGAGGAGTGTAAATCTAATAAATATTTGTCGAGATTATTATCCCAAGCAACAGATAATCCTATAGAATTACCAGCAGCAAATTCTATATTAGGTATGATGATCGCAAAATTAAGTGATTTTACAAATATTTCAACTATTATTTTGGGCTTTGCTGTAGGAACTGGAACAATTGCAATGAAAGCTTTTAAAGAATGGAAAGAAAAAACAAAAGAAATTGAGCGAAATCAAATTTATTTTTATTATAAAGCTGGGGAAATGATAAAAAATAATTTTTAATTTATATCAAATACTGAAATTCCCTGAATCTACCTAAGTCAACAGGTATATTATGGAAAAAGAAAATACACATTTATATTCTACAAAATTTAAAAGAGAAAAAGTAAGTCAATGTAATATCTGCAAAAAAATAAAGCTTCTTTCATGGGATCATGTTCCCCCTAAGGGTGGAATTCATTTATCTTCCGTTGAACAAGAAACAGTGTTCCAACATATGACTATGCCTAAAGATAATAGAAAATATTCTATTTCACAAAATGGAGTAAAATATCGAACTATTTGCAAAGAATGTAATGAGATAATTGGTAGAAAATATGATCCAGTATTAAACGATTTTGCATATAATGTGGGGAAAATTCTAAAAACTAAGTTAATCTTACCATCAATTATTTATTATAAAACAAAACCTAACTTATTAATCAGAGCAATACTCGGGCATCTTTTAGCTACAAAGGCTGATATTGATGAAGTTACAGTTGATGAGCAAGTGCGTAATTTTATTTTTGATGAAGATGCCATTATTCCCGATGAAATTAAAATATTTTATTGGGTTCACCCCTATATAAATACAGTTATAATAAGGGATATTGCAATGCTTGCGATACGGGGAAAATTTGGTGGTGAAGCTGGTTTTTTCAGTATTTTTAAATATTTTCCCATAGCATATTTAGTATCAAATCTTAAAGAGTATGAAGGCTTAAGAGAACTTACATTTTACAGAAATTGTAGACCTCAAGATATAATTGATATTCCTATAAACCTCAAAGATATAAGAGGACCAGAATGGCCAGAAATTGTTGATGATGGAAATATGATAGCAGGAGGACAGAGTATACAAAGCTCAGTTTCTGCTATTCCTAAAAATAAAAAAAAGATTTAAGATAATTATTAAGAAAGGTTTGGTCATGGATGATAAAAAGAGGAAAGAATTATTTTATTTAAAACCATTCTTAAAATTGTATGGTGTTAGTCCAATAAAAATTACTCTTAATGTTGAATCTCCGGATTTTATTATTAATTACTCTGGAAAGAAAATAGGAATTGAACTTACTGAATATCATTCATTAATAGAAATATCAGGACATTCAAGAAGAGAAGTAGAGAGTAATTGGGAAAAAATTCAGAAAAAAATATACGAAAATGTAAAATTAGATAATGAATTAATTGGTACTCATGTCTTAATGTTTTTAAGAAAAATCATTTTGCCCTCGCAAGTAGAAATCCCATCCTTCATAGATGAATTAATTAATTGTACCAAGATATTTATTGTGGAAGATAAAAAATCTTCTTTAGTCCCAGAAACATATAAAATATTAAATAAATATATTGATCGAATTGATATTTCCAAAATTAATGATACCTCCTTTTTAAAATGGGAATGTGATATAAATGCTGGTTCTATTGGTTTAACAGAAGAAGGATTGCTAAGTATAATAGAATCTAAGATTAATAAAGGAGAAAGATATCGTTTAAGGGGTGTGAATGAATTGTGGCTGTTAGTGGTTTTTGGACACAGAATATCCCAATCAGTACCTCCTAGACTAAAATATAAATTAGAAGAATTTACGGTCTTAAACTCAATATTAAGTATATCAAGTTATAATTATGTTTTCCTTTACCTCTATATGTATGATGTAATTTATAGATGGCCTAATTGGATAAAATTTGGTAAAGGTAATTTTTTTAATTGGAAAGAGCAATAGTAGATCCAAGTAAAATTATTATAGGCCGATTTCCAAATGAATAATTTCGTAAAAGGTAAAAAGAAATAATAGAAAAATAGAATTCGATCTATTAAATTATTGCGTAATTATTTTTTGTAAGGAGGTTTTAGAATATGGAAATGGAAATTTCAATACAAAATGAAATTAATCAAATAGAAATGAAAAAACCCCATGTTGTAATATTAGGAGCCGGAGCAAGCTGTGCAGCATTCCCTAACGGAGACAAATACAGCCAAAGAATCCCTTTAATGAATAATTTTGTAGAAATTTTAAAATTAGATGATTTGATTTACGATTCAAATATAGACTTTAAGTTAGATAATTTTGAAGATATCTATAGTAAACTTTATAAAAGTAAAGAACAGGATAAATTGAGGAGTATATTAGAAGAACGAATTTACAATTATTTTAAACAAATGCGAATTATTGACAATCCCACTATTTATGATCATTTACTTCTTTCGCTAAGAGATAAGGATATTGTTGCTACATTTAACTGGGATCCTTTTTTAATCCAAGCTTTCCAAAGAAACGAATCTAGGTTTAAACTTCCTCGATTATTATTTTTACATGGAAATGTTGAAGTAGGTTATTGTGAAAAAGATAAAATTGCAGGAATTAATGGGAATATTTGTAACCGTTGTGGTGAGGCACTAAAACCCATTAAGTTACTGTATCCAATTGAAAAGAAAGATTATCATTTAGATGTATTTATCGATTTGCAATGGAAGGAATTACAACATAATTTAAGGAATGCTTTTATGATTACAATCTTTGGATATAGTGCACCTAAATCTGATGTGAGCGCAATAGAGCTTATGAAATTGGCTTGGAGTAAAATCGAAAGAAGAGAATTGGAACAAACAGAAATAATTGATATTAAATCAGAGGATGCTTTGTCTAATACATGGGAACCTTTTATACATACTCATCACTATGAAGTTCATCAAAGTTTCTATGAATCTTGGATAGCAAATCATCCCCGAAGAACAGGTGAAGCTTATAAAAATCAATATTTTTATACGAAATTTATAAATAATAATCCGATTCCAAGAGATTTATCTTTTTTGGAACTGTGGGAATGGTTAAAGCCTCTTCATGATGTTGAAAAACAAAGAATAAATGATAAATAATATGAGAGATATATAAATTAAAATAAATTAGGGTACATCATATTTTCTTAAGAAGAATACAAAATGGAAATAATGGGGACAGCTATTTTTATGAGAAAAAAATAAAAAAAGCATATTTTTTTTAGAAAACATGAATTCCGATAATGTTTGTAAGGGTCCAATAATTTGTAACATTTTAGCAGAAAACCCATAGGATCTGAAGAGTTTTTTTACCCAGAAAGTCAAGGCTTTAGATATTGTTATAGATAGACATCCTAAAGGAGACCTTGTAAAAGGGAAAATTAATCCATTGAAAAAATAGTATGTTCCTCTATTTTTATAAAAAGGAAATAAAATGATAAAAACTGAAATTGGAGAATATATTGTAGGTGCATATTTAAAAAATTTTAAAGAATGTGATTTTGTTGATTATAATGTCAGACCTCCTGGCGGTGGACTTGAAGGATTAAATGAATTAGATGTTGTGGGATTAGATTTTAAAAATAAAATTGCTTATATCTGCGAAGTTACTACACACATAAGAGGAGTTTTATATAAAAATAATATAACTACTGTTAGTAAAATAAATATAAAATATAAGAGACAAAAAGAATATGCCAATAAATATCTTTCAGATTTTCCAAAAAGACATTTTATGTTTTGGTCCCCGGTAGTCCCAGAGGGATATGTCACAAAAGAACTCGAAAAGATTGATGGATTGGAACTGGTAATTAATAAAAAATATACCCAATGCATAGATGAATTGAGAATAAAAGCAAAAGAATTGACCAACGACGTTGGGAATCCATTTTTCAGGATGCTTCAAATATTAGAACATTTAAAGAGAAAATAGAATATCTATAATCGGCAACAAAGTGCAAAAAGGGTCTTCACCTTTTACATGACTTCTTTTAACTAAATTATTTGTTAACAATAGAGAATCTTGAATGAAGAATTTTCATTCTGCAGAAATACTAATCCTTAAGGGAAGAGAATATTGAATTTTAAGAATCAGAAAATTGTATAAAAATTTATAGTAAAGGAGATTGAATATGCAAGGAATGAGCACATATGATAGTGGGAAAGAATCCCTATCGGGGATTTTAAAAGAAATTAATGACGGTAAAATTCAGCTTCCCGAATTTCAGCGAGATTGGATATGGGATGATGCACATGTTGGCAGCTTACTTGCAAGTGTCACCCTATCTTATCCGATTGGAGCGGTTATGTTGTTGCAGGCTGGCAATGAAGAGATTATTTTTAAAACCCGACTTATTCAAGGTGTTGATCAAAGCAAAAATCGACAACCGGAACTCCTGATTCTTGACGGACAGCAAAGACTTACTGCTCTTTTTCAAGCGCTTTTTTCTCCCTACCCGGTTGAAACAAAAGATATTCGTGGTAAAGACATTAAGCGCCACTATCATGTAGTAATTGATGAAGTCATTTCCGATACCGAAGACAGAGAAGAAGTCATAATAAGTTTACCTGAAGACCGAAAACGAAGAAATTTCCGGGGGGAAATTATCGAAGATTATTCAACTATAGATCTGCAATGTCAAGCAGGAATATTGCCTTTGGATATTGTATTTAATCAAGTTAAATTGACTGGATGGATGATACGGTATTTACAAATTATTCCAGAAGAAATGCAATCTCGATTGAACAAATGGAATATACTTGCTGAACGTATTCTTAATCCGATCAATCAGTATCAAGTCCCTATAATTCAACTTAAAAAGGGTATTCCAAGAGAAGCTATATGTCAGATTTTTGAAAAAGTCAACACCGGAGGAGTACCTCTAACTGTTTTTGAATTACTCACAGCGACTTTTGCGGCCGAAGGTTATAATTTACGCAAAGATTGGACTATGAGAAAAAAGGAATTAGCAAAATATCCTCTTTTTAGGAGTCTCCAGAGTGATGATTTTCTTCAAGTTATATCTCTTCTATCTACAAGAGTAAAAAAAATTGAAGCGCTGAATTCTGGAGTACGATCTGATCAGGTACCTGGGATAAGTTGTAAACGACGTGAAATTTTAAGAATGAAACTGAAAGACTATACAACATGGGCTGATATCTCTCAGAAAGCATTTCTTGAAACTGCAAAATTTTTACACCAGCAAAATTTCTTTAGCAGCAGAGATCTCCCCTATCGAACTCAAATTATTCCACTTGCAGCAATTATTGCAGTGTTGGGTAAAGATGCTGAACTTGAGGGCCTTAAAAAAAGATTATCTCGTTGGTTCTGGTGTGGAGTTTTTGGGGAATTGTATGGCTCTGCTATTGAAGGTCGTTTTGCCAAGGATCTTCCGGAAGTAGTCGATTGGGCAAGGGGTGGAAACAACGAACCTTCAACAATCACTGATGTCAATTTCGCGGCTTCCAGACTCTATTCACTACGTACACGTAACAGTGCCGCTTATAAAGGTATTTATGCACAGCTCATGCGTACCGGATGCATGGACTTTAGATCTGGAGATTCAATAAGTATTAATACTTATTTTGATGAAAAAATTGACATTCATCATATTTTCCCTCAGAAATGGTGCCAGGAACAGCAAATACCGAGAGAGGAATATGATTGTGTTCTCAATAAAACCGCACTTTCTGCTAGAACAAATCGCATTATAGGTGATAAATCACCCAGTGATTATCTGACAAAAATTCAAAGTGCTGCGGGTATACAGGAGGAGAGAATGAATGAAATATTACTTTCACACCGTATAGATTTTCTGGCTATTAGAAGCAACGATTTCCATACTTTTCTAAATTTCAGAAGAGAGTCAATTGTAAAGTTGATCGAATCTGCTATTGAAAAGTCAGTTGTGAATGATTTGGAATCCCCACTATTTGAATCAGTAATACTAAAAGATGAAGAAGATGCCATCATACCTGAAGATTACGAGGAAGAAGGGATTGATAACGATACTTTACAAGACCTAAAATAAGAGCAATAAAATAAAAAGGATGTTCACATTTAATATCACTATTAAAATTAGTGTGTTTCCTTTATTTCAGAATTAAGAAAAGTAATTGATTAATATCCAATAAAGAGGGTATTTTAATGAATTATCTGACTAAATCTTTATATATGAGTGGACAACAATGCTTAAGGCTTTTATGGTTTTCTTCTAGAAATCAATTGCCAGAACTTTCTTTATATGAACAACATAAATTTGACCAGGGAAGAGATTTTGAGAAATATGTAAAAAAACTTTTCCCTGACGGTATAGATTTAGGCAATCTTGGATATGGTGAAAATATTAAAGAAACTCAAAATTTAATCAATCAAGGCAAAACGATTTTTGAAGCGAGTATGGTTTATAAAAATCTTTTCTTTAAAGGTGATATCCTTGAATACTCAAGTGATGGTTGGAATCTTTGTGAAATAAAAGCTTCAACGGAAGTGAAGAAAGAGCATATTCCTGATTTAGCATTTCAAAAATATGTTTGTGAAAAAAGTGGAATCAAAATAAAAAAATGTTTTATTAAATATATTAATAAAGAGTATATTAAGCAAGGGAATATTATTCCAAATGAGTTAGTATTGCAGGAAGATATAACTGAGGACGTCAATAAAGTTGACGATATTGAGGAAAACTCAGAGAAATATATTGAAATAATAAAACAGGAGAAACCTCCTGAAGTCTCAATATCTAAAAAGTGCAATAAACCATACGTGTGTTCCTTGAAAAATGAATGCTGGGGTAATCTTCCGGAATATCATGTTTTACAGTTGACTAACTGGCGGAAATATTGGGAATTCTTTGAAGATGGGATATTGGATATTAAAGATATTCCCAATGACGAAGTATTTTCTTCCAACAAAGACCGAGTCATTAAAGATGCAGTTGATGGAAATAGAAAAATAATCAATAAAGATAAAATAAGAAATTTTCTAAAAGAATTACAATACCCGCTTTATTATTTTGATTTTGAAACATTCGATACCGCAATTCCGATATTTGATCAATCAAGACCATACCAGAAAATTCCTTTTCAATATTCACTTCATATCCAGGATGAAAATAATAAAGTAAAACATTATGATTTTCTTGCTCGGAGAGGAAAAGATCCCAGGCCTGAATTATTGGTTAGATTAGAAAAAGAAATCGGAGAAACAGGGAGTGTTATTGTCTTTAATAAAACCTTTGAAATAAGTGTGCTAAAGAAATTAGCAGAAGATTTTCCAAAATACGAGAGTTTTATTAAGAATACAATAAACAGAATTATCGATTTAGCAGAACCTTTTAAGAATTTTGATTATTATAATCCCATTCAGAAAGGGAGATATTCTCTAAAAGCTGTTCTTCCTGCAATTACAGGAAAAGATTATTCGGATTTAGAAATTTCTGATGGAATAGATGCCAGCATGCGATTTTTCTATAGCCACATTAAACCTGTTAAACCTGAATTGAATAATTTAGAGAAGATAAGGGAGAATCTTTTAAATTATTGTGGTTTAGATACCGAGGGAATGATATGGATAATTGAAGAATTAAAAAATGGTTAAGTGATTTTAAATTTTAATTATTGGAATGCGATACGAATTATAAATGGAGGGATGGTGAAAAAAAATAATATGTGTCCATATTTTCTAATAGTTGATGAAAATTATTATTTTAGGAGGGAAAATTATGAGTAATAATAAAATGCAGGAAAAGTATTTACCTTTTAATGAAGACCTTTTAATGAAACATTTTTCTCCGGTAGGAAAAAATACAGAAGTGAATAGAAACCATTTAAATTATTATACCCAAAGCATTAAGAAATATGAAAATTATAAAAAGGGTATAAATAACATTTTTGGAAAACATTTATATGAAACAAGCAAACCTTGTCAAATACAAAAAGATGAACGTTTTTGGACAGTTAATACCTTAATGAATATATATTATAGCCCAAATCGTATTAATGAGTTATGTATATTATTTGAAAAAGCCTTCGGAAAGAAAGTGCCAATATCTCTAGAAATTAATAGTTGGGAAGAATGTTTTGGTAGTGATAATTTAAAACTATATTTTGAAGTAGATTTGCCATCTCCTGCTTTCTATAAAAATAATTTATACTCATTATATAAAGGAGATAAAATTCAAGAACATCAAATAATACCTTTTATCATAGCGAGTGCATACGATAAGAAAACTTTAGAAGGATCTACTCAAGTTGATGCAATAATATTAAATCCAGATAATGGGTTTAGTGTTATAATTGAAGCCAAAGTACTATCTGATATTTCAATTGGTATCACTTATGATGTTGTTAGAAACCAAATTGCGAGAAACGTTGATGTTATGTTGGAATCGAATGAGAGACTTTGTGATCCTTTAGATAAAAGAGCTCCAAATAAAAGTTTATTTTTATTAGTAACTCCTAAAATTTTTAAAGATAATCCCTCAAGCCGTTTGTATGGATATAAAATAAGAGAATACAAAGATAAAAACAAGGGGGTAGATGCTTTAAAAAGGGATTTACCTCATAGAGAAATAGAAAAATTGAAGGATATACCTTCCAGAATAGGATGGCTGACCTGGGAAGATTTTAAAGAAGTGAATAATAAATGTTCTCCGTGGTCACTAGACGAAGGAAGTTATCTATAATAAGAGCATAATTTCAATAAAAAATAAAATATTTTAAATTATTTTATTAATTCTTGCCATACTGTAGCTACGTCACTTAGAGAAAATTAGAATACTCTCAAAAAGGAGTTGCCTCATTTGAGAGTATTCTAATAAAAAAATAGGGAGATAAGGAAAATGGAAAATTTAAAAGAGGGAAATATCCCTGAAGAAAAAATTGAGCAGAAAATAGACCAGGCAATAATAGATTTAACCTGGAAATTTATGTCTATGGAGGATCATGATCAAGCGGTAGATGCCGGGGCGCTGGTAAGGAAGCCCCAATTTGCTGATGATATGGAGTTTTTTTTGAAATACCCGGATCATCCTATGGCCGGTGAAAACAGATTTAAAAGAATTCAGGCAGTAGATATTATCAGGGATTACAGCAAAAAATTAAAAGGTAAATTTCCTCAGAGTTTACTTGATAAAGTGCATGTTGCATTATTTGATTGCTGTGCTGCGGTAAGGCATTCGATAGCTGCGGCTCTTTTCTATAGTGGAAACAATACTTCTATTCCCTTTTTAATGCATCTACTGGAAACCGAAAAAGAATCCCCCATCGTAAAGAAGACTGCTGAGGTTGCCTTATTTAGGATAAAGCCCCCATATCCTTTTCCCAAAGGAGATACTCTTGCTTTTGCTTCCGATAATATTGACTTGGCCATTGAAATAAATGATTTTTGTAAGGAAAATAATAAGAAGATATTTTTTCCTGAACCAGATTCTCCGGATATAATTGCTATACCTTTTTTTGTCATGATAGTTGACCGTAATTTTATCGGTAAATCTGCCTGGGAGGATTATTGTGATTATTCTAAAGATGGTGAAGATGATACTCCGGTCATCATAATTGATTCTAATTTGAAGCAATCAATGGAAAAATATCCCGTCCGACCCCCACATGATCATGTTTTTCTGATAGAGCAATGGCATAAAAGTGTATTAATGGAAAAATTGAAAGAACTTGTTTTGCAATCATGAAAATAATCATTCACCGGGGAACCCATGAAATCGGTGGCTCATGTGTGGAAATACAAAGTAAAAAGAGCAGAATATTGATTGACATCGGTATGCCATTGATAAAAAAGGAGGGAGATAGATTTAATTTTAAGGAATATGAAAATACGCCCGGTCCTGAGTTAGTAAAGGAAAAGGTTTTACCTGATATTGGTGGAGTTTATGCCTGGGATACTGATAAGAAGATGATTGACGGCGTGCTTATTTCACATCCGCATCTGGACCATTATGGTTTTTTCGGTTATCTCCATAAGGATATCTGTTTTTATCTGGGTGAAGCGACCAAGAAAATCATAGATTTGACGGTACTATTTACCCTGGTGAGAGGGAGCATTTCCAATTGTCATTTTATTCATAGCGGAGAGAGTTTTCCTTGCGGTGATTTTAAAATAACGCCTTATTTGATGGACCATTCAGCTTTTGACTCCTATGCTTTTTTGGTAGAGGCGGAGGGGAAGAGCCTGATCTATTCCGGTGATTTTAGGGAACATGGCCGAAAACAGAGAGTCTTCCAATGGTTTTTGGATCATGCGCCGGAACATGTAGATGTACTTCTCCTGGAAGGAACGGTTTTAAATAGAGGATTAAAAGGGAAGGGAGTAAAAGAATTTCAATCTGAAACAGAGATTGAAGACGAGACGGTGAAATTAGCGAAGGCGAGTAAAAATATTACCCTTCTTTATTTTTCCGCTCAGAATATTGACCGTCTGGTTTCTTTTTACCGTGCCTCTTTAAAAACCGGGAAAATATTTGCCATTGATTTTTATACTGCCCATATTCTTGATTGCCTAAAAGATGAGGCCAGGATTCCTTACCCTTCTAAAGATTATGCCAACATCAGAGTGTTCTTTCCATATTGGCTTTGCAGGAGAATAACCCAGCAAGGGAGACAAGAATTAATGTATCGGTATAAAAGTTATAAGATTACCAAGCAAGAAATTTCTGATCGGAGCGGGGAAATAATGATGATGGTCAGGCCTTCGATGTTGAAAGATTTGGAATCCATTAAAAACATTGAAGGGGCTACCTTTATTTATTCCTTGTGGGAAGGGTATTTACCGGATGAGGCCATGCAGAAGATGATGAGATTTATCAAGGGAAAGAAGATGAAGTTTTACCAGGTGCATACCAGCGGGCATGCCGAGATAGGCACCTTGAAAAAAGTGGTAAAAAAATTAAAGCCGGGGAAAATAGTTCCGATACATACTTTTCATCCTGATAAATATGCTGATTTGTTCAGCCAGAAGATAGAACAGCTTTCAGATGGAGAGGTTTTTGTGGTGTAGAGATATAAAGGAAATTTATTTTTCGGATATTATTTTTAAAAAAGAGTAGAAGAAGGTACAAGATTTGAGTAAACTTGTAATTAATGTTCACTTAATATATAATGTTCATTAAATAGTGAACATTAATAAGTAGGTGAACATTATGGGAAAGAATGATAGAATGAAAAATATTTTTGCAGATAAGGCTTCTCTGGTGCTGAGGAAAATGCTTCAGAACCCAGAGAGAAAATGGGTAGTGCGTGACTTTACCGGTCCC
>Ga0315284_10008018_pt1 | contig 15056 bp, 20 predicted proteins | sample YL17G09_16_MG_FD_203696 | JGI IMG/M metagenome (GOLD analysis project Ga0315284, IMG submission 203696) | Sediment microbial communities from Yellowstone Lake, YNP, Wyoming, USA - YL17G09_16 | ecosystem: Environmental > Aquatic > Freshwater > Lake > Sediment | place: USA: Wyoming | collected... | reverse complement strand
TTAAGCATTTCCTGGTAACTCTCCCAAGGCGCGCCGTACTTCTTGAAGTCCTTCTTAACTTGATTATACGAGGCGCCTGTGTAGATAATCCGATACATTCCGACAACAAGTCCTGCCCGGTCGCGGCCGAGCCGGCAGTGGACATGCACCCACTTGCCTTCAGTAATAAGTTTATCAATCAACTTCGCAATATGCTTGGACTGCGCTTCGTGCGACGCATTAGTGAATTGCGAAATAGACTGATAGGTTACTTCACGGCCGAACTGCTTCCACTCTAGCTTGTCCGGATACTCTGAATTCTCATCCAGTTTTACGATTATACTGACACCTCGGGTACGCAGGTCCATAAATGAAGGGGCAGTCGGCTGTCCCGACCTTGATAGTTTTTTCTTTAAGACGATTCCGTAATTCGGTGGATTCATAAGGCATCCTTTTTAACGCTTTAGGTTCAGCCGAGTGCCGCTTGATACTCTCAAAAATACCAGCAACATTATCATCAAGACCTAACGGCATATAGAACTCGAAAAAGGTTCGGCGCTGATGTAGCAGCGCCGAACACACGTGCGTTACAACCGATCAATCAGTGCGCCTTTACCGCGTCTAAGTGGAGTATTCATCTTAACCGCGCCCGCCGGACGGCCGCGTTTCTTCAACGGCGGAGGTTTCTGTTCAAACGGCTCGTCGTCGCCGTCTTCCTCCTCCTCTTCCTCCTCTTCCTCTTCCTCTTCTTCCGAGTCATCCGCAGCGTCTTCATCAACGTCGTTATCCAACGCTGTTTCTTCAGCATCGGCATCGACCACTTCGTCCTCTTCAGCGTCCTCGGTGTCTTCAACCGCGTCAGCTGCGCTGACTTCACCATCGGATGCATCAAAGTCATCGCCGGACAGCAATCCGCCCATGGCTTTCTTATCGAATCCGCCGCCGAAACGCTCGCCGGTGTCTTCAACGAACTGCACCCAGGTCAGGCGCCAGCTAAGCGCGCCCTGTGAGGTAACCATCGGGCTGATTACCAACCGGCAGCGCATACCGCCCTGCACGAATGCGGGTTCGATTTCCTGCCACCCTTCACCTTCGCGCTTAGTGCTGACAACACACGGTTGTTCAGGATGCCTTGCCATAATCAGCCAGTTGCCGGCATAGAACTTGCCGTACTTCAGGTGTTTTTCGTCATCACCATCTTTGAAGATACAGTCAAACGAAACCTGCTTGCCCGTATTTTTTTTGAGTAACGCCAGCTGCGCGGTTACGTAAGGAGTAAGTATATCCAAGAACTTCTTGGTATCCTTATTCTTCTTCGGCAGCATCAGCGTTATCTCGTACTTCGGCTTAGTTGGCTCTCCGGTGTTCGGGTCTGTCCCGGCTTTAGGCGTAGCCAGGTATGGCCAGACCACAAAGCCGGTCGGAGTTCCGATTGAATCGCCCCAGATGTTTTTGTATTTAGTCTTATCTTGCTTGATCTTTGAATAGTCCATTTTTATTGTTTCCTTTTTCATTTATTTAGTCTTAGTCTTAGTTTTAGAAGTATTTATTCCTCTAAATCAAAATCCAGCAGTTCCTGCCCGCCAGTCACCGCCGGCCGCACATCGTCCGCAGCCACCAGCATCGGCCGGCCCGGCGGTTTCTCAGTAAAGGGATCACAGGAACCTTTGCCTAGCTTCTTCTCGATTTCGGTGATTCCTCTAAGCTTTGAGCTATAAATTTCATTGAGGCCCAAACCTAAGCCCATAAGCCCCAGAGATATAATTTCATGTTCGTCCTTCCATTTACGCCGAGAATTTCCAAGTACAACCTTTACGCCATCAAACTTAGTTCCGCGCACCGCATCATTCAAAACACTCACATAAACAGCTTTTAGGAACGCTTCAATTTTTCCGCGATTCATAGCGAGTCCAAGCCGCTGCGCTTCGGTCAGCACTTCAACCGCCGGCAGGTCCGCCGCTACGTCCACCAGCTGCAGGGATGCCTTCTTTGAGAGATCAGCCTGAAACTTCTTACAGAGATGCTTTGCTGAGCACCACATGCAATGATCGCCGGTCTTGAACTTTGGTTTCTTTTTGACATATATCTGGTGCGCAGCATCCATGATACGCTTGTCCCAGGCGTCTAGCTGCTTGGCTGTGATGGTAGCTTCTTTATACGTGGCCGCAGAGCTAAAGTCGTTTGGTTGAATAATAACAGCAAGTATCAGGTCGATGTCTTTGCCGTTCGCCTTGAGATATTTCCGAACACTGGCAGCATAGAATGCGAGCTGGCCATTTTTCTTAGGCGATACCGGAATGCGGCCGGTCTTGAAATCCACAACGGCCAGCACGCGGCGTCCGCGGTCGTCGATATATACAGCGCCGAAGTCCAGCGTGCCGTACATATCAAGCCCTTCGTTGTACGGAAACAACTCCTCAATAAAATATGCCTTACCTGTAATTGACTGGCCGAGCACTTTGACCCAGATTTCTTCGACAGCGCTGGTTACGGCGTCTTCGCATTCGGTGAGTTTATCAGCGCCGACCCGCGGATCAGCCGCAAGTTTGCTGAGAATCGCGGGTTCGTCGAACGCTGTGCCGTCTTCTTTAAATAAAAGGAACGCAGAGAGAAGCTCAGCCAGCACTTCGTGACAAGCTGTGCCTCTTTCTGCGTCCGGCCCTGCAAGAACCTTTGGAACTTGGCGTCCGAGTGCCACTGAACCGGGACAGGCGATTGCGCGGTCAGCAGCCGATCCACCAAATTCGGAGTGTTCGCGGTTTGAGTGGTCCTGCAGGGTGTGCGTCATGTTGTCCTTAGTATTTGTATCATATTGATAGCAAGTGTCAAGATGTTTTTTCAGGCCGAGAGCACTTTTTCAATTACCCAGCCGCAGAAAGCCTGACGCAGCATCTGCTCAGCAGACGAATACTGTCCGGGCGCGAAAGGCTCTGAGATAAAGTGCTGAAGCTTCGTTCCAACCGGCGTCCGGGTTTGTGCCAGCACCGACTCGCCGGCTTCTTTGAGGCAGGCTGCAGCCGCAGTGTCCAGTCCTTGTTTAATGTACGTTTTAACAATTTTAACCGGTTTGACTGCTTTGCACGGCTTGTTAGGTTTCAACCCTATGTCTTTGGCCGCAATCATATACCTGCGCTTTCTGCCGGCGCCGGTTGAGGTTGCTTTAAGTGTACCCTTCTTTATCATACGCTTCACAGTTGCCGGAGCGAACTGCATCAGTTTCGCCGCTTCGCGCAGCGAGAGTGTGTCTTTTTTCATGTGTGTGTTCTCCTTTCTTTAAAAGAACTTAAAACTAGTCTAAAGTAATACCCTTCGTGGCCCACATACAAGACTCTTCAAGCGCTGTGCATGCGAGTGACGTATATACTCCGGACTTGCAGGAGTATCCGAGTATATCTCTTAAGTTTGAATACGCTGCCCGCAATGTGTTGATTCGATCAATCTGGTCAGTCGTTGGCGCGTTAGATTTGAACTCAGGTCGAATAGCACACGCAGGTTTGTTCACAAATGCGTCCGGTGCGTCCGGAGTTGGGTATATATCCGGGTCTATGTCGCCATCCATAAGATATAGCCCTGAGTCGGTTTCTTGAATGTCTTTTTCTTTCATAGTATGTTCCTTGTTAGTTATCCACAACTTTGTTAACAATCATTCCATCGGCAAAACGCCATAACATTCCAATATGCAGATTCGCCTGTTTCATACTCAGCTTCTTGTGAGCAACTATCAGCAAATGCTCTAACGACTGTCATCGCCGATTCAAAGCCGGATAGCCAGTCATGCTTTCGCACGTTAACATATGCGGGATCAGCCATAATTTGCAGGTGTGCTTGGTACATTTCTTTTGCAAGATTTCGTTCCATTAGTTATCCACAACTTTACTAATTGTTTTCGCTCTACCAATTACAACATTTGCAATTACTTCGTCAAGAGAATCTTTGACTACGAAGTAGTATATTGTGACCGGATTCTTAGTCCCTATTCTGTGGAGTCGGTCAGTCGACTGTGCCACCGTAGAAGGTGCCCAGTCCAATTCTCCCAGAACACATATGCTTGCGCGTGTAAGAGTAATGCCAACACCACCCGCAGCAAGGTTAGCCAAGAAAAGTAGAGTTTGTCCGTCTTGGAATCGTGCGACGGCCTCATGACGTTGCTTAGGCGGGACATCGCCTGTAATAATTGCTGGTGAGTACTTTTGGAGGCTTTCACACAAATCGGCAATAAACTTTCTATGCCAGCCAAACACAACAATCGGAATTTCTTGCTCAAGGAGGTTCTCACAGAATTCCACCACAGCCGGAATCTTTCTTTCACCTTGAAGTCTCCTATGTTCGGCTAAAGTTTTTGGGATGTGTGGTGTTTCACCAAGTGCAATTACCATAGATATTGCGGTTATGTCGTCTTCGAGCTTCTGGGCTTCGTCTTTGGTCTTGGGTATAACCGCCAAGGATGCTGGAAGTGTTATCTGCTGAAAAGTCTTAGGCGGAAGCTCCGGCAGAACTTCAGCTTTAGTGTACCTGATAAAGAAGTGCTTCCGTATTTTTGCTTTGAGTTCTTCGCCGTTCTTGAGTCCAAAGTATTTACAGCCCCACGGAGTAATACGTTTATATGTATAGCGGTCGGCGAAAGCATCGAAGTCTTTAAAATGTTCCGGCGCGCACTTCCGGGCTGCGGTATAGAGGTCAATGATTGAGGTCGTGCATGGCGTACCGGAGAGCAGCAACCGGTAGGTAGAATGCTTCCAAAGGTCGATTAAGCATGCGCGTGTGCGGCGAGATCGCTTGTTCTTGCACGCATGCGCTTCGTCGAGTATCAGCAAGTCCCATTGCCGGCTGCACAGCGCGTTGAGTACTTTGAGTTCAGACGCCAGGGCATATGACGTGATTACCCATCCGCCCGCTGTTAAGTTTACTTGTTCAATACGTTGTGCAGTGAGCTGCACGAAGCATGTGGAAGTCAGCTGCGACCACTTATATACTTCGTCTTCCCACGTCATCCGCATTACCGATGGACCTACAACGAGGATGCTTTGCGCGCGGAGTTCGTTTGCGACGGCGATACTCATGATAGATTTTCCGAGCCCCTGCTCACACGCGTTATAGCAGGCGCGTGCTGGATTTGACTGCAGCATATGCATAATGCGCGCAACGGCCGTCTTCTGAAACGGCATGAGTGTGGGCAGATCGCCGCTACTCTGCAACGCAGACCCCCGTGAGTTCGTAGTCGCCGATGTAACACCAGCATGAGAGTCCGCATGCGAAGTCATTGTAACATTTGCGCGGAACACAGTTCCAGCAATAAGCTTTAGGTGCAAACAGTAGTGTAGAGGCGAGAATGATTAATATGATTAGTGTGTATTTCATCCTGCATTATATGCATCTATATGCAAAATGAGTCAATACGTATTTTGATGTTATTTGATATTATTTAGTACTATTTCAAGCACGGCTGCAGCACATCGAATACCGCATCTGACGGCCAGTTAGTCCGCGCGCGTCGGTCGGGGTTTGAGTAGTTGTATAGCCCGCCGTTCATCTCATAAGTCCACAGATGACTCAGTGCGCAGTTAGCCGTGTTGTTAATATAATTATCTAGTTGATTATATTCAATATGTGGAAACAACGTGGATGTATGTCGGCCGGCCACCGGAAGCGCAATGTCGTTTCCGTCAAGATTTGCGGTACACGGCACTTGCAGCGCGTAAGGTATATAACCATGGTATGCTCTAAAATCAGCACTCGGCGGACGACAACCTCGGATGGCTGACCAGGCAAACTGTGTAGTGGGCAGAAAGGCCGGTTTAAGCCAGTTAATCAGTGTTTCGCCGTCACTGCAGGGTAGATTAGATTCAAGTTCAGGACTGATTATGAACCGTGTGTTGGTATTAGCTGAATCGAGTATAAGCTGTATTATCGGCTTAATATGTGTCAGTAATGCCTTTCTAAACTTGTTATTGTTAGAACTAATTAAGTTATGCTCCTGACTAACTGAGATACCTTGTAATAGGTCATAACTTTGACAGCTACCATTTCGTTGACAGCAGGCATTTACTAACTGGATTTCTACAACTTTATGCCGCGGGTCCGCGATGAATTGTTTAATACACCGCAGGTCGCGGCCGAATATGTTCCATACAACCGATACGGATGGCCGCTTTTGATGTTTCATGATCTGCAACGATTTCGCGCACGGCCAATCAGGGTGCATCATTCCGTAGTAACCCATACCAACATGTCTACCGGCGGGGGCACTAAGCTCGTCTAATACAACGGGTGGTGTTTTGGATTCTTCTCCACATCCGGATGCAAAGAATGCGATTGCCGCGATGGCGGTCACGAACAAAAAAATAACAAGAACCGCGATGATTACCTCTATGCTGCACCTCAAAGATGAGGTATCCTGCAGGTTCGTCGATGTCGGTTTGATCCTCACAACGATGAATAATTCACAAAGCAACAGAAAAGAAGCGCATGTAATTGGGCGTTATCGTGTTGTCTCGTGCACGGCACCCGCATACATGCGCTACACCACTTTAATCACAATGGAGATTAACCATGCAACTTGATTTTAACACCGTCAGCGAATACTGCAAGTGCCTATCTGCTTCGGCCGGTCCGGGCGCGTCAGCTGAGGAAATCTGGACCTGGTGGCTTAAAAATGAAGGCGAAGCCAGGCCGGTGCCGGGCTTTGGATGTTTCAGCTGTACGGTCAGCGCACTTCCGCAGCGTTTAGCCGCAGCCCCCGCTTCGGCGCCGGACGGCTGGTCGCTTCACGCATGCCTAAACGTCACGGATTTGGATAAACGGCGCACCGAGAATATCCGCGGGGTACGCTGTCTTTGCGTTGATTTGGATAGGGTGGTTTCCGCAGAGGAAATCAGAGAGACGGCGGATAAGTATAAGCCGGACATGGTGGTTCAGTCAAGCCCAGGAAAGTATCATTTATACTGGCGGATAGCTCCAATGATTAAACTTGAAGCCTGGAAACTATACCAGATGGGCCTTGCTGAGCAGCTACAGGGGGATCTCAATATGAACCAGCTGGCCCATACGATAAGGGTGCCAGGCTGTGGACGTAGACTAAAAGATGGAACGGTGTTTATGCCGGAGATTGTAAGGCTGGAAGCTCCAAGGATGCGCACAGACGCCGGCATTAGGGCTGAGTGGCCCTGGATACTGGATGCAGCTGAGCGCGGGGCACAGCGACGAAGGGAAGAGGCTAGGATAAGGCAAGAGAGGCTGCTGGGCGCTGGTCTTGGGGGTTCGGCGGCGGTTTTTGGTGCCGGTGGTAACGGCGGTGCTGCCTTAGCTGAGGGCAGTCGAAACTGTGATTTGTACGAATGCTTAAACAATGAGGTTTATTCTGGATTGCTTGCTTCCGATGAGGAAGCACTAGCGCGCGGGCTTGAAATCAATCAGCGCTACAGCGCGCCGCTGCCGGAAAGTGAGGTTATTAGTGCTGCCCGCAGTGCCTGGAATCACGCGGCGCCGAACAGGGAGAAGAAGCAAAAAGAGTTAAGTGTACTCCTGCCGGAAAGCGATAAGCCAGCTCAGATTAAAAAACGAAAAAAGGCTGCGCGCAAATCGGCGAATATTCCTATGGACATACTTGATGCTAGTACCGCGCTTGTGGATTTGGTTTGGAGCGGAGATCCGAAAGAAACTATTATCAAGATTGTGCAATCGTTGAATAGTGGAAACTATGGCGGAATAAACGAGTGGTTCAAAGAGCAGTGGACCGAGGTTGGGCGCATGGGCGCCCCAAGTCTAGGTGTTAACACAGCGCCGCCAGCTATTTTCGTGCAGGGTAAGAACGTCTGGGGGACTTCTGTTTGGAGGTCTAGAGAGCTTACAAAGGAACAGTTGCGTAGTGTGTTTACCAGGGTATGCTCCAGTATCGTTATGCGCGCGGTGGATTCCGGAAAATATAAAAAGCGAGTAAGGATACCACCGAGATATTCAGCGCTCGGCTCAGCCGCAGAAGCTATGTGGGGTGTGTTTTTAACCAGCGGATCCGTTGAATTACAGGCCAGCGATATAATAGCAGCCCAGAACGGCGTGCTGAATCTGAAATCGGGCGCATGGATTTCAGATTCACTTGCGCCTAAGCGCTATAGCCATGCTATCGACGCGCGTTTTGAGCCGCAGTGGGGTGGGCATATAAATGGGGCAGGTATTACCGATTTGGTACGCGCAAAATGCCCTGTATTCTGGCGTTTCCTGGAGGATTGGTTTCCAGGCGATACGGCCACCAAAGAACTGCTGCTTCGCTGGTTTGGATATTGCATGACAACAGCGTTCGACAGGCAAAAGTTCATGTTTCTATGGGGGCCGACAGGAAGCGGCAAAGGATCGTTATGCTCAATTCTCGGCGGACTGCTGGGGATGCACCATGTGTCGCATCAGAATTATGGAGCATTCGGCGGCAGCGGCGCCGGAGCCGGCCGCTTTCAGGAAGCAGAGATGTACTGGAAGCTGGCCGCTTTTGTGGACGAAGCGGAAGGCACAGTAGTTGACCATGCCGGCCGATTTGACCGGATAAAGAAACACACCGGCGGCGAACCGGTGCAAATTGAGCGTAAATGGGGACATCCATTCGACGCGATTCCAACAGCGAAGTTGACCCTGCAGAGTAATGTGGCGCCGGTTTACCAAGATACGGGCGGCGCTATCCGCGGTAGAATGATAACGCTTGGATGTGAGCATAGTTTCAGAGACAAGCCAACAGAACTTCCGCCATGCCGAATGGTTTTTGAGTCTGGAGAGATGAATTGGCTTGCCACCGCAGCTGCGCTGGCCTGGCAAGCGGCGTATAGTTTGGCTAAGCCATTTGAGCTTGAAGGTTCAAGAGCTTTAGAGATCGGCCGTGAGGCGGTAGAAAATGAAATGGATTTACTCGGAAGCACACTGCGTAAATTTCAGCTACTGGATAATGATGGTTTTGTATCCAGCATGGCTCAGAGCGATTTGATAAAGCTGGCGTGCTCCGACAGAGGTATTAACCGACCTGCCGGAACATTAGAGCGAGATATTAAAGCTGAAATGAGTAGTTGGAGGAGTGTACGATACACCCGCAGAAAGACCCCTGGTAAGAGTACTGTGCAGGTGCGCGGGTGGTCTGGAGTTCAGCTGGATCGAGAAGAGATCCTAAAAAACTATGATTATTTAGTGGATTGTGTGCAAGAGTATCCAAGTCTTTGTAATGAGTTACAGATCTACGATCCCAGTGATTTCAGCAAAATTAGCATGTTTGCAGAAAAATAGGGACGAACTCAGTTGCAATATAAGCGCACAAGAAGCCGAAAAGGTGACACCAGTGACACCACGGTGACACCATTTTTAGGGGTGGTGTCACCCAAATTTTCAGCCAAAAATGCGGCTTCCAGCACAAAGGTGACACCAGTGACACCATTTCCCCACTTCTGGAGGACAAGAGAATATGATAAAAGGTGCCTGAAGTAGGGGAATGGTGTCACTGGTGTCACCCGACATCGACTAACTCTCTGAGGTTACAGCCGAATCGGCGAAAAAAAGTGGTGTCACCTTGGGGTCACCTTGGTGTCACCGGAGTATTTTACTCATCTATTAAAGGTATAACTATATGAAAACGCTATATATCGTTGAGATTCATGTGCGAAAAGTGGAATATGATGAAGAAAATAAGGAGCATACCAGTAGTTACGGGTTTCTTCCCTGGTATGCTAAACATTTTGACACGAAAACGGATGCGATTGCGTATGCCGTCAAACTCGCGAAGCATACTGTTCTGCCTCTGGGCAGCGATGCTTGAGGCATCCAGGCCCCCCATTATAACAAACAAGACCGCGGTTAATTGAGCCGGCTTGTTTTATGCAGTCGGCCAGTATTTTGATGCCGCAGGTGACGTTGACCTTGGAATTAAATAGGGCAGCAGGCTGTACACGGCAGGACTCAAGCGCGGTGAGCCCGAGCACTTGCATTAATCCGATGCTGGAGGCGAGCAGTTTCGAGCGGCCCGCTTTGTGCAGGCGGGGGTAGAACAAGAGGGCGGACGGGTTTCCGGAGGATTCGACGGAGATTACACGGTGGATTAGCCTCGGATTTAAATTATGTTCAGCGGCTCGTGTTTGAATTATTTCAGATAGGGTCGGCTTGGGATTGCGATTGGGTAGCTTGGGATCCCATAGGTTATAGTGTATTCGAGCCATGTTCGGTGGCAGGCAGAGCAGAGCGATTAGGATGCTTCCAGCACAGATGTTGTTAATTGTGGTTCGCATATAGGCCTCTCAATAAAAAGCGGGACAAGGCGCTTAATGTTCAGTGTGAAGCATATAAGCGGCTTGTCCCGCAAGACCAGTCTATCGCATAATTAAAGACCTGTCATGATATTTTACCAGATCAAGCCCCTTACCTGGGATATAAGGTATAGTAGACCTACAAACGACGTTCCATAGAGTACGTATGTAATGAATCCGGCTTCTTTCATTTTACGCCCTCCTCGGATTTAAATAGGTTACTGAGAATTCCTGGTTGTGCGGCGCGCTTGGTTTCTTCAACTTCGCGCAAGTCACGGTGCTGGAAGTAACTGCTTTTCATTTCACCGGGGGTTTTGCCCTCGGCTACTAGGCCCGTTATTGTGTCGCCAAAGGCGCGCATGCCCTCAGCATCAGCGATTACGGCAATGTGTCCTTTCTGCATTGGGTTCGGTGTGATGATTGCTCCGCATCCGGAGCAGAGTAGACCTATGATAATAACCTTGTGCATATAACTCTCACCAAAGTTAAAGTTACGAGCAGTCTAAGCAGAATGCTTAGCCTACTAGCGAACACCTCGGAAGGTGTTCGAAGTGGGCTAATCTTTTACTTGTTTTTCTTTGTAGCTATCGGCCATTGATTCCAGATAACAGCAAAAATCATTGGCTTCGGCCTCGGAATTAAATTCTTTAATGGATACTTCGTTCATGTTCTCATACTCTTCTTCTTCAGGACTGTCGTTTTCACATTCAATTGTGAGCCATATCTTATAAGTTTTCATGATTAGTCCATTTAGTGATTAAAGTTAAAAACAACCTCCGGAGCATTCCGGAGGTTGTCGCCTGTATGGTTAGTACAGGACTTGTTTGATTGGAGATACAACCAAATCAGCGTTCAAGGTAAGCATCAGTATGCTTAATACCGAGTTGCTTGCAGACAGCCTTGAAAGCACGTCCATCTTTGTTGTATGAGCCGCGTTCAATAGCAGCACATATTCTATCGGCCGTAGACTCGATAGTAGTCTGGACGGTAGTAGTACAATTATTGTCGGTTCTCTGAACCACCTATAGTCTTCAGGATGGGTTGTAACGGCATTGTGTAGTGCTTGCCTGTAATAGTCAGTGAAAGATTTCAATCGTTCATTGTTCATAGTTATATCTTCGATTTAAAGTTAATCGACAGCATACGAATGTATGCTGTCTGTTAACCTAATTAGAGAAGACAACCTTATAGTAACAATCAATCGCCTCAAGGAATATGTCTGCTGGACAGTGGTTAAGCTTTTCGACAAGCTCATCAACCTGTCTGCGGTATTTTCCAAGGGGTGTATTGTCATCCGGCGGTGTATCACGGACAATTAGTTCAGGCACCGGGGCTGGTGTGGGAATGACCGGCGGTGCGGCGAAGGGCTCAAGCTTAGCGTTGAGATGTGCGTTCAGGAAATCACGCCGCGCTTGAGTGTCCGGCGCTTGCCATTTTTCATCAATCCAGCGAAAACCGGCATTCTTGAGTGCACCAATATGTGCAGGTCCGGGATAGCGGTTAAACGTCACCTCCAGCCTCGGATTTACACTGCTGATTACCTTGATATAAGGAATCAAGGGCGCACTTGCTGGTGTAGGACTTGGTGCGTTTACCGGCGTTGTTTGGGCTTTTAATGCAGAAGCGAAGTTATTCATTGTAGTATCTCCGTACGTATAATGATGCTCAAATGCTATATATTCGATTTCATTATAAAATCAGAAAATACGGGCATAATTAAGCGTCACTATGCAAAGTTTTCATAGTTATAGATTCAATAAGTTAACTGTTAACCTATTGAAGTGAGTGCTATGCAAAGTTTGCATAGCACTCAATTCAACATGTTAGGCATCCAGAGCCATGCTTAAAGCCTTCTGTGACAGGTCAACAGAGGAGCCGAACCATAAGTTATTGAGCCGCGTTTTTTCATTGCGGCCTTGCTCATGTGTCAGGTATTGGGTTACAGCATTGTAGCCTTGCCAGTATGTTCCACGTGCAGTAGGGACCATGTCATAGTTAGACGTAGAACAAAGCAGGTCTAATACGTGGTCAACTTTGGTTTGCAGCTTGGTGGATACCTCTTCAGGTTTGGTTGTATCCAGCTCGAAAACACGCTCTACGTAGGTTTTCAGCTCTTGGGTAGTAGCGTGTTTAGAGGCCAGCACCTGGTATTGTTTAATACCATCGTCAAATACGTTTAGGTATTTTGCAATCTCAGTGTTGGCGTTGTCAATGCGCGTGTGCAGGTTTTTGGTATGCTTAAAAGCCCATGAAAAGCGCGTGTTGCCTTTCATGGCCATTTCAAGCGTGTTATTGCAAACAACACGCGTGTTGGTTTGCCTGATAATGCTCTTGAGTGAGCCATCATAGCTTGTGGCGTACAGCAGATAGCCGGTAATTAAGTCGCCCTTGATTACTTCCGACTCCTTGAGTTTAAACAACACAAAGATTTTACGGCCGTCAGCTAGTGTACCGGCGGATTCGATGGTGATGCGCCCGGTCTGCACCAGGGGCATGATGTCATCTATTTTTTCGGACGGTTGTTCAACACAGTAATCAGCGCCAACGGCTGATATTTCCTTGCCATCGCCTCGGATTATACCGGCGTATCGTTCAAGGAGTGGTCCTTCAGATAGTGTGCCATCTGCGTTTTCGATGACATACCGCAAGCGTGTTTTAGCGTACATGTCAGGGAAAGCTCGTGCTTTCATGGCTTCAATGTCGTTGAAGCCGTCGGGGAATACTATTCCCTCGATATGCCAAGGCTTTTGACCTATGGCGAAGAATTTATCATTTTCAATACCATGAGGCATAATGTATCTCCAGTAATGAATCACTCGTAATTGAGTGATTCAGCCTAGAGATATTCTAGGCTATGGGATTAATATGTTGCTCCTTCTTCGGGCCAGTTCTCGTCTATAATATGCTGACATAAGATAGCGTAGTCGGGATATGGTCCATAAGGATCACTATCTGGCAGACATCCAGGCGTACAATACCGGTAGTAATAACCGGGCTGAAGTGGTTCGCCTTCGTCGTCATACCAGCATGATTCAGGACCAGCGTCAGTGATGTTTTCCGATGTCATACGCAGCATTTCGATATCAGGCAGGTGTTCAACCTCGTATTGAATACCGTCTACGGTTAATTCATTGCCTAAGAATACCCTGCACTGCGCACAGTATTGGAATGAGTCGGCTTCGCCACCACCATCGGGGAACGGGCCTTGTGGGTATTTATCTGAGTCATACTCGATGCCCTGTAGACTACTAGGGTAGTCGGCATCGAGTTCAAGTCTACGCTTGTTTGCGCAAGTAGGACAGTACAGGTCTGATTGATATATGTAAGCATCCATAGTGTGTCTCCTTTAATTAGTGTGGTTATCGTCTGATATCTGCATAAATTCCTTGATAGGCATTGTGCTATCAGGCACAAGAATAACAGCCTCTTGTGTTTCATAGTCAAATACATACCAAGAATTAGGGCCGGCTTCGTCTTGGGCTTTACGAATTTTCTCAGAAGAGTGGTCCGTACACTTCATACTCATACCGTTACTGGAACGGCGTAGTGCAACGTGGAAGCGCTTAACTTCTTTCGGCGTAATGACAAGCACATCATCTGGATCTGTTATGATACGGCAAGCTTCAGCATTGCACATCTTCCAATGTGGTTTATCGGATTTATCGGCTGGTGTCGTCATTGAGCGATGCGGATCTGATAAGTCAATGCTATGCCATATTCTAAGACCGCCTCGCGTTTGAAGCCAGTTATAGATTAGTGATGCATTATCGGGATGTACTGTGTGTTTATCCATATTGTATCTCCTTTAAAGTTAACCAGTGTGTACTTTATTGAGTAGCTTTAATCGTTATTGATGATACTTATCCAGATACTCTGCGGCTTCTGGTGTTAGTGGCATAGGATAGCCAAACAAATAGCCGGGGAGTTTAGGATAGAACCAGATAATACCAGAGAGGAGTGTGGTATACACATCCTCGCGTTTAATGGGACTATCATAAGCGATGTGATGTTCAACTATTTTGTCGGTTAAACCGTCAAGCCAAGGTTGAGGCAATGCACAGTCATATGAACCAAATAGTTCTAATCTCATGAGTTTAGCCATTTTGTCTTTATTTATGCTCATTGTGTAGTTCCTCCAATCGTAAAGATACGATAAAAGCAGCACATATCAAGACTATGTGGATATGCGCCCATGTTAAGAGATCGTCGATATACATGTTTATCCCTCTACATAGTAATGACCACGTTCGCGGTTGAGGACTTTTACGCGGGCTTTGACTTCAACTTCACCAGATGTAATCTCCTTACCATCAATAAATAGTGTGAGATACTCACGTACCATGCGCACTGTCATGTGTGCTATGTCATGGCGGTTGAATAGGGCTACGTCGTCTTTAAGGCTTTTTGTTATAGTCATAGTATATCTCCAATAGTAAACCGAATGAGTGGATTAGTTATAATCCACTCAGTTGGGCTACTGCTGAAGCGCAATGGCAAGACCTTGGGCTTGTCGGTCAAGCAAGCGGCGTTTGCCAACCGCGAGCGTATGCGCATGCTGGCGGATACGCGCCGACGGTGCGGTGAGCGCAGTCTCAACCAAGAACTCCAGAGATAGCGATGATTGTCCAGCAGTGAGTGTGCGGATAATGTTCAGGATGTGATTGTCACGGGATTCTTTAGTAGTCATAGTGTATCTCCAAGCTATAAATGTTTGGGCGGTTAATCATTGCCGCCTCTGAATGCATTATCGACGACGGCGGCAGAGACTTCAATCAAAAAAAGTTAATTATCTGCAAATACTCGAATACA
>Ga0315284_10008017_pt1 | contig 15057 bp, 17 predicted proteins | sample YL17G09_16_MG_FD_203696 | JGI IMG/M metagenome (GOLD analysis project Ga0315284, IMG submission 203696) | Sediment microbial communities from Yellowstone Lake, YNP, Wyoming, USA - YL17G09_16 | ecosystem: Environmental > Aquatic > Freshwater > Lake > Sediment | place: USA: Wyoming | collected... | reverse complement strand
ATGTCGTTGTGACATCCGAGGCGAACACGACAGGATAGGAGGGAACCAGGATGGCTCTCAGAAGGTTTACGCTCGCCATTGATAATCACCCCGCCTTTGGATTCGCTACCATCGAGGAAATCAGCAGGAGTGGCGAGTTCCAGCTGGAGACGGGATGGACCCCTCAGGCTGCCATCGTCTCGTTGGCACAACAGTTCAATCTCCCGCCCGAGTTCATCCCGACATCCGGGGCGATGTTGTACAGACTCGATCAAGCATCCCCAGGAGGGAAGGTGTACGACATCTACGACAATGTCGGGATCACGGGAGGAACCGCAGCGACGATCAGCATCTTCGAGCATGTTGGGGTGGTATCACCCGTCATCGAGGAGATGGTGACGCCGAGAGCCTGGTATCTCGACACATCCGTGACCGGCGAGGCCGATCAGGTGACACTCACCGTCGATGAGCTCTCCGGCGAGACGGACCTGTACGCCATCTCACATGGTGATGACGAGGTGGAGGGGGAGTTGCTGTTCTTCGGTGTGGGGACGGATGTCAGCGTGGCTCACGATCTTCCAGCCGGGACGATGTGGGAGACGGCGACGAGCATCCCTGCGGATGCCAACATCGCAGAGATGGTGTTCGTGGACGGGATCCAGGTGGAGGGAGACATCTACTATGGGGCATATGGGGCATACGACATGACGGTCGTCGAGGGGACCGTCTACATCTCCTTCGTGACACCCATCGACACCGGCGTTCAATCCCTGATGTTCGGCATCTTCGATCGTCTCGGGGAACCCATCATCCATGTGAGGGAGACGAACCCATTCGAGATCCAGATCGACGAGGAAGAAAATGAGCACCGAGGAGTCATGGTCACCTTCGAGAACTTCCCGAAGGGTGACACGATCCTCTCATACTACATAGTCTGAGAAAGCGAAGTGATGTGATGAGTCTTCCGTTCAAGCATGGTGTCATCATCGGATCCGAACGAGGAAAGGTGATGGTCCCGAGGGAGAAACAGGAGAAAGCTTTCGAGTTCGTCATGAAAAGAGTGAAACGTGGGGATTATGGGAAGTACGAAAAAAGAGGGGGAGTCCCGGGATCCAAGAAACCGATGGACGATTTTGGAGGCAAGATATCCGAGGAGGGAACCAAGATGTTCATCGAAACCACCGGGAAGGGATGGACATCAGATGTGGATTACAATGTCTATTCCATCGGCAAGAAAGGATGGGGAGAGGATCTGAGGGAATGCTCTTACGAGGGTTTCTCGACCAGGATCCACGTGAAATCTGTCTCCCCTCTCCTCAACATCGATCGCTATCCGTTGTCGTGGACATTCCAGGATTCCGATCCAGGAACGAAGGGCAAGAGTGGACATGACCCCGTGCTGGACAAGGGGAAATCCTCGGGACATCTCGTATCTCTCTGTCGGATCGATGTCCCTTGTTACTTCTCGTTGTCAGAAGATTCCCTGATGGATGAGATGGAAGTCGACATATACGCCATCATCTTTGCGGACCTGTTACAGATCGAGGGATTGCTTGGGGACCCCGTGAAAGAGGATCTGCGAGGGATCAAGAAGGTGCTGTATCTCGATATCGTTCCCAACGATTGGGATTCTGGGAATCCCCTTGCCGAGATGTCCCTGAAGAGATGTTTCGAACTGTTTGGCGACGATTGCCACAAGGAGTGGCCACGATGAGCATAACGCCAGATGGGTTCAACTCGGTCATCTGGAAGCCCGGTGACCCCGTGGAGAAAATCGGCTTCTCGTTCGTCTCGTGGATCACGCCCGAGATCGCAATCAGCTCGTATGACATGGCATCCAGCGACGAGGTCCTCAGGATCGAGGGCATCAGGACCGTCGTCAGCATCGGCGGCCTCCAGGCTCATCCGGGCGATCCGTCCATCGTCCACGAGGGATTCCCGTTCGTCGAGGACGGTGTCGGAAACAACAGTGATCAGGATTTGATCTGGGCATTGAAGGCCATTCACAACGGCGTCTCTCGAGGCAAGACCCTCATCCACTGTGCGGCCGGCATCTCGAGGAGCCCCGGACTCGTCACCCTCTACCTTGCGATGACCAGGGGCCTCCTGTGGGACACGGCACTGACGATCGTCCGCAAGGGGAGACCCCAAACCAACATCCACATCCTCGTCGAAGAGCAGTTGAAGAGGTGTCTGGCGGATTTCCCGGAAGGCCCATTCTCATGAGGTTCCTGCAGATTCATCTCTCCATGCATCGAGGGGGCGCACACTCCGCCGTTCGTTATCTCAAGGACGGACTGATGTCGCTCGGACACCACTGCGACATCTCCTCCGACAGGCCGGATCGCATCCCATCCCTCGACTACGATCTCGTCATCTTTCACAGCTTCTCCCCTGAGAACGCCAGGGCATATTCCGACTTCCTTGGCATGTGTCGCACCAACGGCGTCCCGAGGGTCCTCGTCATGCACGACTACTGGGCGCTTTGTCATAGCACGAATATGGTGATGGTCGGAAGAGGGCTCATCAAGTGTCAGGAGGACAGATGCGATGTGCGGAGATGTGGCTGGAACGGAGCCAAGCAGCCTGTCATCGAGGGTATCAGGGATGAGCACATCGTCTGTTTCACGGATGTGGCTGCCAGGATCTTCAGGGATGGTGGCTTCTCGAGAATACATGTCATTCCGCACGGCATAGACACCTCCCTGTTCTCCCCGTTCGACACCCCCCGGGGCGATGTCCTCAAGGTCTTCTTCACGAACGCTTGGGGCAAGAAGGACATCAAGGGGTATCGTCATTGGGAATGGGTCAAGAAGAACGCTTCTGGAGGCATCTATTGCGTCCAGGCGATGGGTTCCACGAGGATCGAGGATATGCCGAATCTCTACTCCGCAGCCGATGTAACCCTGTTCCTCAGCCTCTGGGAGGAGACCTTCGGCCTCACGGTGATCGAGTCGCTTGCCTGTGGGACGCCGGTGATCTCATATCCCATCGGGATCGCTCCCGAGATCATCGAGAATGGCGTGAATGGGTTTCTCGTTCGAGACTCGAATCCGAGGACGGTGATGAGCCACATCGAGACGATAATGGGGATGACATCCGATGCGAGGGGCGAGATGAGGTTCAACAGCAGGAAGAGCGTCGAGAGCAGGTTCTCCACGAGGGCGGAGGCCGAGCGGTACATCTCCCTGGCCAGGATCATCAGGGGTGTCACATGAGGGTGACGATGCACGGACGGGGTCACATCACGGAGCGCCCGAGGAGGGCAATGCGAGAGGCGGCTCCGACGAGGATCGCAGCCTTTCGGAGGGGAGGGCTGGGCGACGGGCTTCTGGAATCCTGCCTCCTCACGGCGGCGAGGAGGCAGTTCCAACATGCCAGCATTGATGGATTCTCGGACGACAGTTTCTTCGAGCTTCTCAGGAAACATCCGGCATGTTCTACGGTGATCCACGTGCCGTGGGGACGGGGACTGGCTCTCGAAACCGATATCAGGCGACAACATGCTCAGTCGTACGACCTGTGGTACGACACGAAACCAGTCCCGATGATCGATGGCAGAATGGCACTGACGCACTGCGACCTCGACGTGAGGGCGAGGCTGGCCGATGTGGAGAGCAGGTACTACCACTTCAATGCGGATGAGATCATCTCCCTGTATCGAGACATGGGGTGCAGGGGGCAGATGGAGATGATGACGAGGCTCTTCGGATTCGAGGTCAGGATCCAGGACGCATACATCCTGCGCCTGCCCCTACCCTCCAACATCAGGCTCCCCTCATCGTATGTCACGGTTTCCGCAGGGTTCACGCATACCTCCGAATATAAGTCGTGGCCGTCCGAGAGGTGGGAGACCTTCGGCAGATGGCTCAATTCGTCCGGAATATGTCCCATCCAGGTCGGAAGCCCATCCGAGAGGAAGCTGGATGGCTTCCTCTCGATGACGAATCTCACTATGAATCAGCAGTTCGATGTCGTATCGGGGGCGCTGTGTCATCTCGGGAGCGATGGTTTCTTCTGTCATATGTCCTCCGCTCTCGACATTCCGACGGTGGTCCTGTGGGGCCCCACACCACCGAGCGTGTGGGGTCATGTGGGCCAGATCGACGTCATCGCTCCGGATGCGAGGAACCTCTGGTGGACGCACTACCACTGGGGCAGGAGCACCGAGTGCAGGGAGATGATGGCAAGGATCGAGCCGGAGGCCGTGTACGATGCATTCGAGACGATGATGGAGAAGAACGATGTCACGATCAAGAACTCCCCATTTGGCATCAGAGAGAGATGCATCGTGGCGAAGGTCCAGGGAGGATTCGGAGACGGATTGATGGCGATGTCCAAGCTCAAGCTCCTCATCGAGGATGGTGTCAGGATCATCGTGATGATCGTGCCGGATGGAGGAGGGTTCACCGACAATGCCAGGAGATGTTGCGAGATGTTCTCCTTCGTGGATGAGGTCATCACATTCGATGGGGATCTCGTTCATGGTCCTGGAGATGCGTCAAAGATCCTCGGAGATGGATCAAAGGTGAGATTCCTCGATCTCAGGTTCGGATCCATATTCTCGGTCGAGGGTGGCTTCTCGAGATTTGAGATGTCCGATCTGAGGAGCATCCCCGATCTCCCCGAGTGGCTCCCCGAGGGTGAGGTCTGCTGCCTGCAACCATCCACCAGACAGAACATCGGGAAGGATGTCGTCTGGGATGGGTACTCGGCAGCGATGCGGATCATCGAGGACGAGATGGGGATCCCCGTCGTCCTCATCGGTGGACCGACCGATGTCGATAGGGTGACCGCCGAACCGAGGCTGGGCGTCAACGCTGTTGGGAGGCTATCCTTCGAAGAATCCTTCGTCCTGTGTGCCAGATCGATGTCCATCGCCGTGGATTCGTGGGCTGCACACTGTTCGGGAATATTCGGAAATCCTGCCATCTATGTGTCCCAAGGGAACACGCTGAAGGAGTTCATCAATTTCGTGGAGTCGTATGGCGGAAAGAATATGGTTTTGGACGATGTGACTCCAAGATCGGTCGTGGAGGAGCTGTTCAGGAGAACGAGATGAGGGTGACGATGCATGGGTCCGGTCACATCAGACCCGAACCGAAGAGGAAGGATGTCGATCCTCCGAAGAGGACGCTCGTCTCCAGGATGTGGAGATTGGGGGACATCGTGATGTGCGAGCCGGTGAGCAGACACCTCTCGAAATCGGAGGATGTGTCGTTCTCCACCAAGCCCGAGTACCACCCCATCGTGCAGGCGTTCCATATGACCCCTCCATCTGCGGTGAGATACCCACTGGAGGGCGAGGGGACATCGAGATATCAGAGAGTCATCGACCTCGACGGAGTCAGCCTCGTGCATGACGGATATGTCAGCAAGGTCGATGCCTTCCTGTCCCATGCCGACATCGATCCCTCCTCGTTGTCCGAGGATGAGAGGAGACCGATCATCGATCTCCCGAGGAGGTACTCCGTTTGGGCCGAGGACATCCTGTTCAGGCGAGGGATCGCAGGAGGGTCTCTGGTGTGCATCGCCAGACAATCGTGGAGCGATATGTCCCCGAGGAACCCATCTCGGGAGACCATCGACGAGGTATGCAGGGTGTTGGCGAGGGATCACCTCGTTGTCGTGCTGGGAGCGATGCCTGCGAAGATGGGACGGATGGCGGACAACATCCACAATCTGACGGGATCGACCCCGGATGTGATGTCCACGGCAGGAGTGATGGCGAACAGCAGAGTCCTGATCACGATGGACACCGGCCTGATGCACATCGCAGGGGCCATCGGGGTCCCGATGGTGACCGTGATGGGGCCGACGAGACCGGATGATGTGTCCTCGTTCTACCGCAACAACACCATAATCCATGCCGGAAGGGATGGATGCTGTCCATGCTTCGAGAGGGGATGTGGGGATCCGTGCATCAGGTCCGTCTCTGCCGACATGATCGTCGAGGTGGTGGAGGAGAGGATCTCCAATCCGACCTCCGCAACCAGGATCGTCAGACCATGATGTGAAGCAGGAAAAACGGTCATCGCAACCTAAGAATCGGGAATGGAGGTGAATGTTATGGATATGGTCAGATTCATTCCGGATGTCGAACCGAAGAGGGTCGTCGGCGTACTGTCCGAAACGATCGACTGGGGACAGAAGTTCATGGGAGTCGATGCTTATCGCACCAATGCTAACACGACGGGTTCCGGAGTCAAGGTTGCCATCCTCGACACCGGCGTGGACCCCAACCACCCGGATCTGAAACCCAACCTTGTGGATTCCGTGGACTTCACGGGAGACGCTAGGCTACTTCACGGACATGCCAGTCATGTGGCAGGAATCGCTGGGGCGAAGGCTGACGGCGTGGGAATCGTTGGCGTCGCTCCAGATTGTTCACTCTATTCCGTGAGGGTCCTCGATGCCGATGGGCTCTGTCCGGGTGATTACTCCTGGATCATCAAGGGATTCGAATGGAGCATCGACAGCAAGGTAGATGTCATCAATCTCTCCCTTGGTTCTCCGGCAGAACCTCCTCAGGAGCTGAGGTCCCTCATCCTGAAGGCCGTGAATTCCGGCATCATCGTGGTATCGGCGGGCGGCAACGAGGGTCAGAAACAGCTGAACTGGCCGGCGAGGTACGAAGAGGTCATCTCTGTCGCAGCCCTCGACAAGAATGGCAAGATCGCTACATTCTCGAATGTCGGTGATCATCTGACGACTGCGGCACCAGGCGTCGACATCTACTCGACATGGGTTGGAGGAGGATACGCACAAGAATCAGGATCTAGTATGAGTTCCCCCTTCGTCGCTGGAATCGTCGCCCTGATGCTGTCTTACCACAGGAATGGGGGAGATCACGACACCCCACTGACCAACTATCGAGAGGCGATAGTCCACCTCAATGTGTTCGCCCAGCCCGGGCCCCTCGTGACGGAATCCGGCGATCCTCTCAACATCGGGCTCTTGAATTTCAACCAGGTGATCGCAAAAAGTATGGCACAAAACCATCAGGTCGAAGCCAAATTGGAGGGCGTCTCCAAGTGGAGAGTCGATCTCTATGGATGGCTCCATTCCATCCTGAGGAAGGTCATCATATGAAGGATCCGCTGTTCCTGAGCAGGACATTCAAGAGGCAGCTGTCCGTCGAGTCCTCCCTTGACGAGAGGCCGACCATCGATATGATCGATCTGATGTCGAGGATGACGAGATTGGCGGACAGGCCCCTCGATCCCATCGGGAAGGCCGTCCAGGATGCGGAGTCGGCAGCCTGCGTCGTCTATGTCAAGCCCACCGAGCGATCCGAGAGCGTGCAGTGGACGGGAAGTGGATTCCTGCTCCCCGACGGAATCGTCGTCACGGCAAACCACATCGTCGAACCGAACGGCCCGGAATCGGAGGTCGTTTCCGTCGAGGTCTCGTTCGACGGAAGCAAATCCTATCCCGCCGAGGTCCTCGGAGAAGACAGGAGTGTCGATGTGGCGATCCTCAGGATCGATCCGAGGGTCCCCGTGAGGCCGGCGAGGCTGTCGGATGAGGTCCCGACATTCGGGGAGATCATCGCCACCATCGGATCCCCAGAGGGATGGGCGAACATCGTCACCGTCGGAAGGGTCTCGGCGATGGGGATGACACCTGCGGCACCTCCCGATCCATCGTGGAGGGACATGATGTTCATCGATGCTGACATTCTCGAAGGAAGCAGCGGGTCAATGGTCGTTGATGTCATGGGGCGAGTGGTCGGTTCGGTGATGGGGATCATCGGCCGCCATGCAGCAGATGTCGGGTCCGGACAGAATGCTGTTGTCACTGTCGACAAGATCAAGAGAGTCTTAGATGTTGTCCTCTCGGGTGGATAAGGCTCCGAAAGAGAATTTCGGAGGTGTTGAGATGTTGCAATTCCTCGCCGGAGACGATCCCCGGCTGCGCCGCACCACCCAGAAGATCGGCAGGAAGGTCACCAAGGCCCAACAGAAGACGATCTCCAAGGTCCGCAAGATGTTGGAGGCGAGCCCGGGAGCCATGGCGATCGCAGCTCCTCAGGTCGGGATCGATCTGAGGTTCTTCGTCGTCCGGAGGACGGCCACGGAGACGATGGTCGTGATCGATCCGAAGGTCGTCTGGACATCCCTCGACGAAGCGGAGGACTTCTTCGTCGACACTCAAGGCAACCCGGTCGCAAGGCAGATCTCTCAGTGGGAGGGCTGCCTCTCGTTCCCGGGGATGAAGTTCCTCATCGTGAGGCCCCAGATCATCAGGGTCGAGTTCATGAACGAAAAGGGAACGATGAAGTGCGCCTCCCTCTCCGGCTTCGATGCGAGGGTGTTCCTGCACGAGACGGACCATCTCGATGGGGTGATGATCGATCGGAAATGCGAGGCATCCAGGGAGATCGAAGACGAGGAAGAGGACAGGATGGCGATGTGACGAATGAGACAAGAAAATCTTCCGGACTACTACGAGATCCTCGGTGTCTCGAGGGAAGCCTCACTCGATGATATCAAGAAGGCCTACCGGAACATCGGCAGGGATCTCCATCCAGATGTCAACGATGCGGAGGATGCCGAGGAGAGGATGAAGGCGGCCTCCCAGGCATACAGCGTGCTCGGTGACGAGGAGAGGCGACGCCAGTATGACAGGCTCTCCTCCGGAGAGGCCCAGTCCCCTCCCGACATCGCCGACTTCTTCAGGCGCAATTTCGGTTTTGACTTCAACCCATTCTCCCATGTGAATGTCAGCTTCCAGCAACAGCTCCTGTCCAATTCCGACATCGAAGCCGTCATCCAAATGACGCTTCCCGAAATGCTGCACGGAAAGCCCGGAGTGACATTCTCATATCAGAGGACGAGGTTCTGTCAATCCTGCAACGGCGTCGGCGGAGAGGGTGTTCCCTGCGACTCGTGTGGAGGAAGGGGATATGTGGACCAGGGCGTCAGGTTCGGATGCAACAAGTGCTCCGGAACGGGGATGCTCGTCAACAATTTGTGCCATTCGTGCGGAGGACGGAGCGTCGTGCCGGAGCAGGTGCAATTCTTGGTGGACATCCCACCAGGGATCAACATGATGCCACTCTCCCTGACGGAACATGGGAACCACGAGATGCCATCCCAGCCCGCTGGGAATCTCATCGTCAAACCGAGGGTGACGTTGCCGGGGAACATCACCGTGATTCACGGCTGCAATGTCCAGATGGATGTCTCCATCGATCCCGTCCTGTTCTCCATCGGGGGGACGATCGGGGTCACCGATCCATTCGGAGAGGATGTTGGAGTGACGATCCCGAGGAGGGCCGATTATGGTCACTTCATCAGGTTCGAGAACAGGGGTCTGCCAGCGGTCTTCATGAGGGAGGAGCCAAGGGGCTTCCTGACGCTCAGGTTCATCCCCCTTCCTCCATCAGACCTGTCCCCAGATCAGGAAGCGATTCTCATGGAATATGCGAGGAGCAGGGGATTGATCGAAGCAGGTGTTTTCGTCGATGAAAGAGAAACCAATGAAATGGATGTAGAAGGAGGTGTGACACCAGATGCCGATGGTGAAGAGGGGAAATGCCAGGACGGGGAAGATCGTGGAGGCCAGTGACAAGGAGCCCCGTCCCTGTGCTGGATGTGGGAAGGTCCTTCCGGCCACCTCGTTGTGTGCAACCGGTCTTTGCTCGAAGTGTCGCAAGAAGTGATCGAGGAGACCTATAAGTAAAGACAGAAAGGCAAGAGTGGGATGGTTTATCTCCCTCGTTGTGAAAAGTGCAACTCCCCATTGGACATCGAAGAGGATGTCGACGGACTGTGCCCCGAGTGCGTTTCCAAGGAGGAGAAGAGGCCGAGGAAGTTCCACTCCACGATCTCCCCCAAGAGCAAACCCACGAAGATCGACAATCCCCGAAAGTCAGGAGGTGAGAATCAATGGATTGGATCGCAGGATTGACGGCCCTGATCGGTCAGTGGCAGGTTCTGCTCCCCGTCCTCATCGTCGTTGTGGTCATCATCTGGGCCCTGATGAGGTTCGGAGTTCAGAAGCCGAAGATCGCATCGATGATCAAGATCATCCTGGAGACGACGAAGGGATGGCTGTCATCGCTTCTGGGTGACAAGTTTGGACCCGTCTACAACGCACTCATGGCGGCTGCGGAGGCCGTCGTGGATGGAGCCCTCACGAAGGACGAAGCGCTCGCAACGGCGAAGACGGTGTTCACCAACGCCATCAAGCTCACGACCGTGAAGCTCACGACGGATGAGCAGGCGGCGGTCGACAAGGTCATCGAGCTCGTCGTGGACGCAATCATGCACGACAAGACGGCGGCCAAGGTCACCATCAAGTCCCTTTGATCGGAGGGACGGATGGAGGGATCGGAGGGGGCGAGGGGGAACTTCTCCTCGCCCCCTCCTTTCGGATTCTCATGGCGAACAACCTCATAATCAAGATAGAGAACGCCACCAGCACCATCATCGGGAGGGTGCCCGATGAGGTCCTCGATGCCATCGACGAACGCCTGAGCTACAAGCGCAAGGGCGTCGAGTATTCCCCCAAGGTCGTCGAGGGGGAGTGGGATGGTCGCAATCATTGCTTCAGCAAGTGGTACAAGACGTTCCCCACCGGGCTGTGCAGCCTCGTGGCGGAGGTCCTCTCTCAACACCACATCCCCTGGGAGTACGAGGACCTGAGGAAGCGACCACACAGGAACATGGACTGGAAGGTCATCCTTCCCCATCCGATCTCCCTGTTCGACTTCCAGCGTGAGACCGCAGACATCTGCGAGGATGTTGGAAGAGGAATCTGTTCCCTTCCGACCGGATCGGGGAAGACGATGACATTCTCCGTCATCATCGGAGAGCTCCGAGTGACCCCCGTGATCGTCTATGTCCCGTCTCTCCTGCTGCTGGACCAGACCAAGGCGGCACTCGAGAGGGTCATCAGGAATCCAGGCGGTTCTCCGGTCGAGGTCGGAGTGATCGGGAATGGCATCTGTGACATCAGGGACATCAATGTGATGACGGTTCAGACCGCCATCACGGTCTATGACAAGAAGTACGACCGCAACAAGGGATGTGTGCGCAACCTGACTCGTGATGAGAAGGTCAAACGAAACAAGAACAAGAGGAGGAACCTGGAGGATCCGGATGCGGATGAGGACCTGGATTTCGTGAGACCCAACAGGCCCGCAATCAAGAAATTGATCGAGGGAGCGCAACTCGTGGTGGCTGATGAGGCACATCGGGTTTCGTCTGCGATGTATCAGGAGGTCCTGAACAACAGCAAATCGGCATACTACCGTTTCGCCTTCTCTGCCACCGCATACCGAGAGGATGGCACGGAGATCCTGATCCAGGCGTCCTTTGGAAGGAAGCTCATGGACATCACGTGTTCAGAGCTGATTCGTAAGGGAATACTTGTCAGGCCTTACATCTTCTCGATCAATGTTCCTCCGGAACCGGGGACATTCGAGAGCTATCAACAGGCGAAAAAGAAATGCATCGTCGAGTCCCATCAGCGGAATCTCCTCATCGCCAGTCTCGCAGAAGGATTGAAAACGGAGGGTCCGATGCTCCTGTTGGTCACGGAGAAGAGACATGGGAGAGTTCTCGAGAAGCTCATATCGGATAGCAAGTTCATTCATGCCGGCGATTCCAAGAGCGTGAAAGAACAGGCAATATCCGACATGTTGTCTGGGAAGCTTCCTGCCTTGATAGCAACCCCCATCGCCGATGAGGGGCTGGACCTGGTTCAGCTCAAGACCTTGTTCTTGTGTGATGCTGGGAGATCCGTCACGAGGCTCTACCAAAGGATCGGTAGGAGCTTGAGGATATGTCCAAACAAGGAATACTCAATCGTGATCGATTTCAGAGATACGAACGATAATCTGTCCGATCATGTGGTAGACAGGAAACGGGTCCTCATGAACGAGGAGGAGTTCGTCCTGATCGAGGTCTCGGCAGGGCGATGGAAACAGATGGAAGACTGAGGAGGACTTGCTGATGCCAGTGTTCCTGGAGTATGATAAGACGAGTTCGGAGATCAGACGCATCATCACCGCAGATGAGCCACCGCAGCAGGTCGCCCACCTCGCATACCAACAGGTGCCGGATGGTGTCGAGATCGACCTCTCCATGAGGCTGCCGGACATCCTCGATGTCATCTCGAACGTTCAGACGAACATCGACACGAAGGAGTCCTCCTTACCGAGGATCTCCTCCGCCGATGCGCCCGTGAAACATCCGTCATTCCTGGAGATGTGAGATACATGTCAGATATCATGTGGTCGCTACCTCCGAACTGCTCGGACCGGTCGCTGACGGCGATGGAACAGGCTCTCGCATCGAGGGATGCCTCCGTCTCATCGTGCATCAGGATCCCGATGAGCGATGGCATCACCTCCAACCCCGATTCCATCGATCACTGGCGAGATGACGACGATGCCGTGCTTTCCCTCGTCTCCGCCAATGTCAATCCACTCGCCGTCACGGTCTTCGCAGGACCTCCGGGAAGCGTCGGTCTGAATCCGAGGACGAGGAACGTGCTCCTGCTTACGGAGATCAGGGATCACGAGCCCTGGAGCGGCATCATCCAGAGATTCGACGAGGTCTGGGTCACCCCCGGTGCCCCGTTGTCGATGGTCTCGAACCTCATCCCCTCGAGCATCATGCACCTCGTCATCCCCACGTCCATCCCTCCAGCCCCTCTCGCCAGTCTCGACATTCCGAGCGGGTCTCCAATCGTGATGCTGCACGAGGAGTGGGAGGACGCCAGGGGCATCGAGTCCGCCATCCGTGCGTGGTTGCGGAATCAGGACTGCAGGGATGGCGTCCTGCTCGTCTCGATCAGATCCTCGCATGTCGATCAGTCATCCGCACTCATGACGAGGATAAGGATGGAGGAGGGGTGCCCAAAGGGGAGGAATCGGGTCTGTCTGATGACGAGCCCATCACGAAGGGCGCTGGATGCCTGTCTCCTGGCATCCGACATCCTGATCTGCTCGCATATCGAGGAGAGGGGCTGGAGGCCGTTGGCCATCAAGGCTGCGCTATCCGGGAAGAGGGTCATCTCGACGAGGAGGGGGGACATCACCGGTCATCTGCACGACTGTTGGTGGGTCGAGACGCCCGACCTGAGGAGCGTGACGCCCGACACGATGGATGTTGCGATGGAGGGGATCGTGGAGGGGATCGGGAGGGGGCTCTCCCACTCGTTGTCGTTCGATTCGAAACCGGCCATGGTGATGGGATTCCCCTTCCCGCTGGCCGAGAGGATGCCGACATTCCTGAGAGAAGTCGGGGAGAGACTCGTCTCCCTTGGGAGTTGATGTGATGTTCCCGTTCCAGGCGATGGACAACTTCCCGAGCAAGTGCCCTCATGCGGATTGCCGGGCGAAGCTGCATCAGGATTGCATCCTCGGCGTGATCCCGAGGGCCGAGGTCCCCCTCGTGAATGTGGTCCTGCGATGCAGGAAGTGCAGGAAGACGATCGGATTCGGGATGCCAGCCGTCGTGGTACAGAAGTTCATCGAGTCCCTACCAGAGGGCAAGGGCCTCCTTGCCAACAGGAGGTCGATCCCGAGGGAACAGGCGGGGCCCACCACTGCGAGGGAGGAGAGTGAGCTCGCAGATCTGCTCGCCTCGTGCCCGCAGAGATTGATCCAGGAACTTCGGGTGATGGAGGAGGACGACGAGTTCTTCGGACTCTACGATGATGAGGACGATGACTGAAATGGAGGTCGCAAGATGGCGATAGTTGGAATCGATCTCGGGACGACATTCTCGGTGATCTGCATCATCAGATCAGATGGAACCCCAGATGTGATCGTGAATGCCGAGGGAGGACGCACGACGCCTTCCGTCGTGGCGATCACGAGGTCCGGTGAGATCGTCGTCGGGGCGAATGCTCTGAAGCTGGCAACGACCGACCCATCGCTGGTCGTGATGTCCGTCAAACGGATGATGGGCCACAGGGAGGACATCATCCTGGGGGACAGGACATACACCCCCGAGCAGATCTCCTCCATGATCATCAGGAAGATGATCGACGACGCATCCGTCAAGATCGGGGAGAGGATCGAAAGGGCCGTCGTGACGGTCCCCGCCTACTTCGACGACGCCCAGAGGACGGCCACCAAGAACGCCGGAGACATCGCAGACATCGAGATCGTCAGGATCATCAACGAGCCGACGGCAGCGGCACTCGCATACGGGATGGACAGGCGAGAGGACCTCAGGACGGTGTGCGTCTACGATCTCGGTGGAGGCACATTCGACATCTCCATCCTCGACATCGGTGGGGGACTCTGCGAGGTCAAGGCAACGGCCGGCGACACGAAGTTGGGCGGCTGTGACTTCGACAACGACATCAGGAACTGGATGCTGGAGGGCTTCCTGAAGCAGACGGGGATCGACCTGTCGTCCGACACGATTGCGATGGCGAGGCTCAGGGAGGCTGCCGAGGCGGCCAAGATCGCCCTGTCGTCCTCGTCGGAGGCACAGATCGACATCCCCTACATCACGATGAAGGATGGCCAGCCCATCCACCTCAGCACCATGCTCCACCTCTCCAAGTTCACGGAGATGATGAGGCCGTGGATCAGGAAGACCATCGAACTCGTGGACAGGGCACTGAATGACGCAGGCAAGCGCAAGGACGAGATCGCAGAGATCCTGCTGGTGGGAGGTTCGACGAGGATCCAGTGCGTGCGAGATGCCATCGAGGACCACTTCGGGAGGAGCCCCAATCAGAACCTCCACCCCGATGAGGTCGTGGCGATCGGGGCGGCATACAACGCCGCCATCATCGAGGGCATCATCAAGGATGTCGTGCTCGCCGACATCACCCCCCTGACGCTCGCCGTGGAGACCAGGGGTGGCGTCGCCGCATCGATGATCCCCAGGAACACGACGATCCCCGCAACCCGGCATGAGATGTACTCGACGGCAGAGGACAACCAGGAGTCCGTCGAGGTCCACATCACGCAAGGGGAGAGGGCCTTCTCGGCCGAGAACAGGACCCTGGGTAGGCTCAAGCTCGACATCCTGCCAGCACCTGCTGGCATCCCGAAGATAGAGGTCACGTTCGACATCGACGTGAATGGGATCCTGAGCGTGT
>Ga0315284_10008015_pt1 | contig 15059 bp, 11 predicted proteins | sample YL17G09_16_MG_FD_203696 | JGI IMG/M metagenome (GOLD analysis project Ga0315284, IMG submission 203696) | Sediment microbial communities from Yellowstone Lake, YNP, Wyoming, USA - YL17G09_16 | ecosystem: Environmental > Aquatic > Freshwater > Lake > Sediment | place: USA: Wyoming | collected... | reverse complement strand
CATACTACACAAGTTTTAAAAATTGTCAAATAAAAACCCGAGAAATAAATCTCGGGTAATTTTGCGCAGCCGACGGGATTTGAACCCGTGATCTCCTCCGTGACAGGGAGGCGTGTTAAACCGGGCTACACCACGGCTGCAACGCCATCCGAAGTTCCATTCTAACAAACTTTTCCAAAAAACTCAATAAAACAACCGCGCTCTTGAAATGAAGCGAATATTCTTCTAAAATAATAAACAGCGGGATGGAGAAGCAGTATCTCGCGAGGCCCATAACCTCGAGACCCAGGTGCAAATCCTGGTCCCGCAACCAAACGGCTGCATAGCTCAATGGTTAGAGCGGAGGATTCATAACCCTCAGACGGTGGTTCGATTCCACCTGCAGCCACAACTTAATTTTAGAGACATTGGAAATAAAAATATGAATTTGGTTCGCTCGCCCCAAATGAAAGTTTCGCTTTCATTTGATGACTCGCTGCCAAATATAAAAATATGAATTTGGAAGAAATCAAAAAAACAGCACCAATTGAAATCCAAAATGCTTCTGGTTTGAATGAATTGGAAAATATCAGAATTAAATATCTCGGCCGACGCGGTTCTTTGACCGAGATTTTAAAATCTCTGAAAAATCTGGCGCTGAATCAAAAAAAGAAAATCGGGCCCAAGGCTAACTCCCTCCGCGAAAGTTTGGAGAAATTGATTCAAGAAAAAAAGCAACTCCTTAACCAAGTCAACAAATTCCCGCCAATCGACATTACGGCGCCGGGCAAAAAGAAAGAAATCGGCCATCTCCATCCCTTAACGCAACTGGAAGAACAAATTGAGGACATTTTTGCTTCCCTGGGTTTTTCCATTGCCGAAGGCCCGGAAATTGAAGATGAATTCCATAATTTCGACGCCTTAAACATGCCGGCGGACCATCCTGCTCGGGATATGTGGGATACGCTCTGGCTAAAGCCACAAACTCAAAACTTAAAGCTCAAATTCCAAAACTTATTATTGCGCACCCATACTTCGCCGGTGCAAATCAGATATATGGAAAAAAATCAGCCGCCGATAAGAATTATCGCGCCCGGCCGCGTTTTCCGCTATGAAGCTTCTGACGCCAGTCATGAAATTGAATTTCATCAACTTGAAGGTTTAATGGTTGATAAAAATATCAGTTTTGCCAATTTTAAATCCGTCGTCAGTTCTTTTTTAAAACGGCTTTTTTCAAAAAATGTTGAAGTGCGCTTTCGCCTCAGTTATTTCCCCTTTGTGGAGCCGGGAGTCGAAGTTGATGTCTCCTGCCCAGCCTGCGATAAAAAGGGATGTTCTCTGTGCAATCAATCAGGGTGGCTAGAAATTGCCGGCGCCGGAATGGTTCATCCCAAAGTTTTTGAGGCGGTCGGCTACAATCCAAAAGATTGGCAGGGCTTCGCTTTCGGTTTCGGCATCGACCGGGTGGCTATGATTAAATACAATATTCCCGATATCCGTCTTTTTTATTCGGGCGATTTAAGGTTTATCAAACAATTTTAAATTTCCCCGCTTATGAAATTTTCTTACAATTGGATAAAAGAATATATCGTAAATTTACCGAATCCCAAAAAAGTGGCGGAGATTTTAAATTTAAAAAGTTTTGAAGTAGAAAAATTAGAAAAAATCGGAAATGATTATATTTTAGACATGAAACTTCTGCCTGACCGTTTCTCGGATTCAAGCGGCCATTTTGGTTTGGCACGGGAAATTGCCGCTGTTTTAAATCTCAAACTTAAAGAACCGAGAATAACCGTTAAAGAAGCGTCGGAGAAAACAGGGAATTATTTGAGAGTAAAAGTGGATAATCAAAATGATTGCCCGCGTTATAGCGCGAGAATTATGTTTGATGTCAAAATTGAAGAGTCGCCGCAATGGCTGAAAGAACGCCTCGGGGTTTGCGGTTTGCAGACCATCAATAATATTGTTGACGCTGCAAATTACGTAATGCTGGAAACAGGCCAGCCCCTTCACTGCTTTGATTATGAAAAATTAGCCGGGAAAAACATCAAAACCATCGCCATTCGCCGCGCCCAAAACGAAGAAACAATCGAAACATTGGACGACAAAAAATACGCGCTGACAACCGATGTTCTTTTAATAGCGGATTTGGAAAAACCCCTGGCTATCGCCGGCATCAAAGGCGGAAAATCAACAGGAATCAGCGAGAAAACCAAAAGAATCGCCATTGAAAGCGCTAATTTTGACCCGGTCCTTATCCGCCGCGCTTCAAAATCGCTGAACTTAATTACTGATGCCTCAATGCGCTTTGAAAGAAAAGTTGACCCAAATTTAACCGAATCTGCCATTAATCGTTTGGCTTCCTTAATTCAAGAATTGACCGGCGGCAAAATAATGAAAGGAATCGTTGATGTTTATCCGAAAAAAATTGCCAAAAAAGCCCTTGGTTTTGACTTTATAAAATTCGAAAGATTCGCCGGCGTTAAAATCCCCCCTCCCCAAATAAAAAATATTTTTGAGCGGCTTCATTTTAAGATTGTCAGACAGCAAAAAAATAATCTTATTTTGGAAATCCCCTCCTGGCGTCTTGATATCGAGCGATTTGAGGATTTAGCCGAAGAAATTTTAAGAATTTATGACTATAACAAAATACCCGAAATCCCGCCGACCGGCATTTTGATTCCGCCTCAAAAAAACGAACGCCTGGAATGGAGCCGAAAAATCAAAAAAATCATTGCTTCCTTGGGATTGGACGAAATTTATAACTATTCTTTCCTTTCCGAAAAAGATTTGGTTAATTTTGGTTTGAACCCGAATGAAACAATTCAGGTGGCTAATCCGGTAAGTGCGGCCTTTGAATTTTTGCGGCCTACTTTGATTATCAATCTTTTAAAAACAGCGGCTAGCAATTTCCGTTTTTACGACCAAGTGAAAATTTTTGAACTGGGCAAGGTTTTTCAAAAAGGAGCTGCCGCTCCCTATGAAGAGTGGCGATTGGCCGGCTTAATTTCGCGAAAAAACAAAAAAGAGCATCCCTTTTTGGAAATGAAAGGCATTTTGGAAAAAATGTTTGAGAGTTTGGGCTTCTGGGATTTGAATTTCAGCGATTTGAAAGAAAATCCCTGGTTTGATTTCGGCCGATCGGCCGAAATCAAAGCCGGCGAAGAATCTCTCGGATTCATTGGCGAAATTAATCAAAATTTAAGCCAGACCTACACCGATGGTTATCCGGCAGTTATTTTCGAAATGGATTTGGAAAAAATCATCAAAGCGGTGGAAGAAGAACTGGAATTCGAGCCCATTCCTAAATTTCCCAGCATTATCCGCGACCTTTCCATTTTGGTTAATAGCGATGTCCGCGTTTCTGAAATTTTAAATGTCATCTCCTATTCGGAAACAAAATTATTGCGGGATGCTGATTTGTTTGATATGTATGAGGGAACGAATTTGCCGAGCGGCAAAAAGAGTTTAAGTTTTCACTTAATTTTTCAAGCCGACGACCACACCTTGACCAACGACGAAATCGGCAAATCCTTGGAAAAAATTATTTCCAATCTTAAATCGCAATTGTCAGCGGAAATCAGGTAAATTTTTGAGTTAAACCGCCGCGATTTTTATTGCGGTAGTTTTTATTAACAAATTTTATTTTAAAACCTTTCGCTGATTATCGTCTTTCTAATTTCAGCCATTAAATCCAGATAAAATTTAAGATTGTGAATGGTTGCCAAACGGTGATAAAGCAATTCATTGGTTTTATAAAGATGGTGGAGATAGGCGCGGCTGAAATTTCGGCAAGTATAACAGAAGCAATCTTTATCCATTGGCTGAAAATCATTTTTAAACTTTGCCTTGCCTATCTGAATTAACTCATAAAATCCGCCGGTTTTGAATTTTGAATTTTGAATTTTGAATTTAAACATCTCTCCGTGCCGGGCGTGGCGCGTCGGAATAACACAATCAAACATATCCACTCCCCTTTTGACCGCTTCAACAATTTGCTCGGGGTATCCCACGCCCATCAGATAACGCGGTTTGTTTTCATCCATTTGTGGTAGAAGATAATCCAAAATTTCATACATTTTTTTGACTGGCTCGCCGACCGCCAAACCGCCGATGGCGTATCCGTCAAAGCCGATATTTTTCAAATCTTTCCAGCTTTTTTGACGAAGGTCCTTAAACACGCCTCCCTGAACAATCCCGAATAATAAATTTTTAACTTTTAATTTTGAACTTTGAACTTTGCCCCTTTTCGCCCAATCGGTCGTCAATTTAACCGATTTTTCAATTTCTTTTTTATTCGCCGGATAAGCGACGCACCAATCCAAAACCATCATCACATCGCTATCTAAATCTTTTTGAATGGCAATGGACTTTTCCGGTGTTAAAACATATTTATTCCCATCAACCGGATCTTGAAAAATAGCGGCCTGCGACGTTATTTTAACATTTTGAGAAATCGCCTCTCGTCTCGCCAATGAAAAAACCTGATAACCCCCGGAGTCCGTCAAAATCGGACCGGACCAATTCATAAACCGATGAAGTCCGCCGGCTTTTTTAATAACTCGAGCGCCGGGCCTTAACATCAAATGATAAGTATTGGATAAAACGATTTCCGCTCCGATTTCTTTTAATTCTTCTGGATTTAAACTCTTTACTGCCGCGCGGGTGGCAATCGGCATAAAAACCGGGGTTTTAATTTCTCCGTGAGGAGTTTTCAAAACACCAGCCCGAGCCCGAGATTTTTTGGATTTTTTAATTACCCTGAACATAAAATTGAAAATTTATTTAATGAACATCGCATCGCCGAAGCTGAAAAAACGATATTTCTTCTGAATCGCCTCCTGATACGCCTTAAATATCAAATTTTTGCCAGCCAAAGCCGATTTATCCGCCGAAGCCTTGCTTGCCCGCCGAAACTTCTGTGTAGGCGGGACGAAGGCGGAAACCAACATCAAAAGCGTTGATTTCGGTAAATGAAAATTGGTCAGCAAAGCATCAACATATTTAAATTTATAGCCGGGATAAATAAACAAATCAACAAATTTTCGGCCGGTTCGCAGAATTCCCTTTTTATCAGTAAAACCCTCGAGGGTTCGGGTAGTGGTGGTGCCGACGGCAATAATTCTGCGATTCTGTCGCTTGGCTTGATTTAAATCTTGAGCAGTCTTTCGGTCAATCTCCGCCCATTCCAGTTCCAAACGGTGATTTTCAATATTCTCGGTTTTGACCGGCTGGAAAGTGCCTAGGCCCACATGTAAAGTAATGAATTCAAACTGGACGCCCTGTTTTTTTAGTTTTTTCATCAAACGCCGAGTGAAATGAAAACCAGCGGTTGGCGCGGCGACCGAACCGATTTTTTCGGCGTAGACCGTCTGGTAATATTTTCTTAATCGACTATTGGCTATTTTTGATTGAATATAAGGCGGCACTGGCGCTTGACCGATTTTGTAAATTGTTTTTCTCAATCTTTCGCCTTTTTGATTAAATTTTATGATTCTTTGGTAATTCAAAACTTTCAGGATTTCTCCTTTTAAATCGCCGGCAAATTTTATTTCCTGGCCTTGATTTAATTCCGGCTTGCCGATGACGAGCCACGTATCGCTCCAAACATATTTCTTTAAATCATCAGTTTTCGGCCTTAATAATAAAACCTCGGCCTTGCCGCCGGTTGAAACTTTTTTGCCCAACAACCGGGCCGGAATCACCCGGCTGTCATTTAAAACTAAAATATCGCCTTTCCACAAAAATTTTACAATTTCATAAAAATAACGGTGCTCTATCTTTCCTGAATTTCGGTCCAAGACCAGAAGTCGGGAATGGTCACGCGGGCTCATTGGTTTTTGAGCGATTAATTCTTTCGGCAAATAATAATTAAATTCGCTGGTTTTCATAAATTTAGCTACGAAATACGAATTTATTACGAATATACGAAAATTTCTTAATAAGTGAGGGAAGGATTTTGCGAGGAAAGTAATTTTGAGGAGCATCCGCAGCCGAGCGGGCAGGGTGTCCGACCAAAGTCGGACGAGCGAGGCGAGGACATAAGCGAGCGAGCACGCTGGGCAAGCGAGCGGCTCTGAAAAATTACTTTCCGAGCGAACTATTTCAATTTATCCCAAAAATTCTTTCCTAATAGATTATTGATAATCGGTATCTTTTAACAAAAATGGATTAAATTTAGTGCGATGATCAAAAGTGTCAATCCCTTCTTTTTTCTTCAAAAAACCGACGATTAAATAAGTAATTGGAGTGAAAATAACTTCCACCGCCACTTTAAAAAGATAAGTGAACAAAACGACATTCACTAAAAGAGAGGCCGGCAACTTGCCGATAAAAGCAATCAAAACAAAAACAATCGTATCAACCAATTCACCGATTATTGTTGAGCCGATAGTCCTCGTCCAAAGCCAGCGGCCTTTGGTGAAAATTTTCATCTTCGCCAAAACAAAAGAATTCAAAAATTCGCCGACCCAATAAGCCAATAAACTCGCCAAAACAATCCGCGGCACCCAGCCCAAAATAACTTCATAGGCCTTTTGGTAAGGCCAGCCAGGGGCCGGCGGCAGTTTAGAGACGACAATAAAAATAGCGGCCATCAAAAAATTGGCCAAAAAACCAATCCAGATAATCCGCCGCGTTCTTTTATAGCCGTAAACTTCGGTGAAAATGTCGCCAAAAATATAAGCGAAGGGAAACAAAATCACGCCGCCCGCAAAACTGAGGGGTCCGATTTGAAAAATTTTCACCGCCACCACATTGGAAATCAAAAAAACGGCGACAAATAAACCTAACAAAATGTCAAGATATTTGAATCTCATCTAGTCCTTTACCAATTTATCGCCGACTCCGATGGCGACTTCGGCGTCAATTAAAATTCCGGCTTCCTCGTTTTCTTTAACTTCTCTCACGTCTTTCTTTTGGGATTGAAGGTTAAGAATTTTTCCTTTGCCTAATTCCTCTTCGTTTCGCAAAATTTTAACTTGATCGCCTTTTTTCAATTTCCCTTTTGTTATTTTCCCGCCGATGACTTGCTGGGTTTTTCTCTGGCTGAAACAAGCCAAAATCAAGCACTCGCCAAACTCTTCCAAACCTTTCTCGCTGATTAATTTTTCGGCTTCTTCTTTAAAGAATTTTTCCAAATCGTAAATCACATCAAACAAAAAAATCCTCACGCCGATATTTTTCGCTAAAATCTCCAAATCTTTGGGAATTTTCACCCGAAAGCCCAAAATCCAGGCTTTAGTCGCTTCGGCATTCTGAATATCGCTCGCCAAAATGTCGCCAACCGAAGCACTGATAATTTGAAATTTTTGCTCAGCGATTTGGAGATTTTTAATCAAAACTTCAAGCGCCTCCAAAGAACCGGAAACATCAACTTTCAAAATAAAATTGGTGATTTTTTCGTCGGTTAAGATGCTTTTTGGAATTGTTTTTAAAACATCAGCGGCTTTTTCCGCGGTAATCAATTCAACGCCGCCAGCCCCAAATTCCTCGCCTATTTGCGGCAATTTTTTAAAGCCGATGACCAAAACCGGCGAGGAAAAACTCGTTTTTTCAATCGGCTCTCCTTTGAAATTTTCCAAAATTTTTATTTTTCCAGCGGTGGTCAAGGTGGCGATTTCATCGCCGATTTTTAACGTTCCGTTTTTAATAATCAGTGTCGCCACTCCTCCCCGGCGGCTGTCCATTTTCGCTTCAATGACGACGCCTGAAGCCGAAACCAATTTGTCGGCTTTCAACCCTTCAAGGTCAGCCACCAATAAAATCAACTCCAGAAGTTCTTTGATGTTTCTTCCTTCTTTGGCGGAAATCAGAATAAAAGGAACTTTTCCGCCCCAGCCTTCCAATAAAACTCCGGCTTCAGCCAATTGCTGTTTCGCTTTTTCCGGATTTGCCTCGGGCTTGTCGATTTTATTAATGGCGACGATAAAAGGAATTTTGGCTTCTTGGATGTTTTTTAAAGCCTCAAGTGTCTGGGCTTTAACTCCTTCGTCGGCCGCTACCACCAAAATCGCTATGTCGGCAACATCCGCTCCCCGCTCCCGCATTTTGGAAAAGGCCTCGTGGCCGGGCGTATCAATAAAGGTAATTTTCCGGCTGTTGTATTCCGGCTTTTGGCTGGAAACAATTATTTCGTAAGCGCCGATATGCTGGGTGATTCCGCCGGATTCTTTCTCAACGACATTGGTCTTTCTAATCGCGTCCAATAACTGGGTTTTCCCGTGGTCAATATGGCCCATCACCACGACAATCGGCGGCCTAATTGTTAATTTTTTTTCTTGAAACTCCTCCATAGTTGTTTTTCATCTTAGCATAAAAAATTTTCTTTGACAAATTAAACGAAAAATAAAAAAACCGCAGTTGAATTCAATCAAGAATCCAACTGCGGGTCTTTTAAATAAAATTATTTGCTTTTTTTCGTGATTATTCCGTCAATGACGCCGTAGGCCTTGGCGTCTTCGGCGGAGAGGTAAAAATCGCGGTCGGTGTCTTTTTCAATTTTATCAAACGGCTGGCCGGTGTGCTTTGCCAGAATTTCATTCATTTTATTTTTAATCTTTAAAATCTGTTTGGCGGTGATTTCAATCTCAATGGCTTGACCTTCGACGCCGCCCATTATTTGGTGGAGCAAAATTTCGGCGTTAGGCAAAGCGAATCTCTTGCCTTTGGTTCCGGCCGCCAACACTACCGCGGCGCCGGAAGAAGCCTGGCCGATGCAAATAGTGGAAACATCGGGTTTGACATACTGCATCGTGTCATAAATCGCCATCGCCGAGGTGACAACGCCGCCCGGGCTGTTAATATACAGTTGGATGTCTTTTTTCGGATCTTCGTGCTGCAAAAACAAAAATTGGGCGATAACGACATTGGCCACTTGGTCGTTAATCGGCCCGGCCAAAAAAATTATCCGTTCTTTCAAAAGGCGGGAATAAATATCATAAGCCCTTTCGCCAAACTGGGATTTTTCAATAACCGTCGGTATTAAATTAAAATATTCGGGTAGGTCCATAGGATTTATCTGGATAGTTCACCTGAGCGACATAGTGGAGTTTTAGTTAGAAATTAGAGCAATTTTGTAGCAAAATCGCACTGTTTGAGGAGCGAAGCGACGAGTTTGCGATTTTGCGTTAGGCAAAATTGCCTAATTTGTCTAAAACGGAGCATTAAGCGAGGGTGAACTATCCTAAACTTTCCAAAAATTGGAAAACCTTTTCGTTGGTTAATCTTTCTTTAGTGTATTCAAAAAGATTCTTTCTGTCAATGCGCTCTTCGGCTTCTTTCCCAGAATAAGATTTTAGAAACTCGTTCATTGTCTTTTCGATTTCTTCCGGCTTTGGCTCGCATTTTTCCAATTTGCCGATTTCCCGCAAAATCAAGGCGATTTTCAGAGTTTTTGCCGCTTCCTCTTTCAAATCGCGGCGCAAAATTTCTTCGTCTTTTTTGATTTTTTTCAAATATTCCTCAAAAGACATTCCGCTGTCTTGAGCCAAATGACGAACCTCTTCGAGACGATGATTGACTTCGTTTTCAATTAAAACCTCGGTCAAATCAATTTCCGTTTCCTGCAAAAGACGCTCGGTCATTAAAATCCGCAAACGGTCGCGCTCCTTCATTTCTTTTTCCCATAAAATTCCTTCTTTTATGGAATTCTTTAATTCTTCAAGATTATTAAAATTGCCGATAGATTTTGCCCACTCGTCGCTTATTTCCATTAAGCGCCTTTCGCTCACTTTATTCATTTTCACTTCAAAAGAAAGATTTTTATTCCACAAAGTTTCATCCCAGTAATCAGCCGGCGCCTTCAAGGTGAAATTTTTCTTTTCGCCGGCTTTGAGGCCTTCAATTTTTTCTTCAAAACCCGGCAAAAATCGGCCTTCGCCTAAAATAAAATTTTCCTTGCCTGACGCTTTTTTTAATTCTTGGCCTTCAATAAAAGAGTTAATTTCCAACTCCACTAAATCGCCTTTTTGAGCCGGTCTTTCAATCGGCGTAATTTCAGCCCGCGATTTTTGAAGCCACTGAACGACTTTTTCAATTTCGCTGTTTTGGACTTCGGTTTTTTTTCTTTCTTTTGAAATTTTTTTGGCGATTTCTTTGTAATCCGGCAGTTTGAATTTCGGCAGAATCGCCGTTTTTAAGCGGTAAACGAATTCGTTTTTCGGCGCGATTTTTAAAATTTCAATTTGGACATTGCCCAGGGGCTCTAAGCCCTCTTCGGCCAAAACGTCGGGATAGGTCTTTTTCACCGCCAAAGAGGCAGCTTCATTATAAATCTCCTCTTGGATTTTTTGGTCTTTCAATAAATTCTCGGGCATCTTCCCTGGCCGGAAACCCTTCACTTGAATTTTTTCAGTAATATTTTTGTTGGCCAGCCGCCAAAAAACCTCCATTTCCTCGGCAGGAATGACCACCTCCAACTCAATTTCTGATTTTGGCAAAAACTTGATTTTGTGCGGCATAACGATTAATTCTATTTGGCGCTAGAAACCAAATCGAGAATTTTTTCAGCGGTTTTTTCTCCCACTCCATCTATCTTCATCAATTCTTCTTTGGTTGCCTTCTTTAATTTTTCTTCGTTATAGCCGGCTCCTTCCAGTATTTTTATGATTCTTGCCGACAAGCCGAAAAAGATTTTCTTCGCCGATTCTTTTTCTTTTGTTTCTTCTTCTTTCTCAACCTCAGCCACGCCGCCTTCAACCGCTTCTTCCGGCGCCGATTCGCTTCTGACATCGATTTTCCAGCCGGTCAATTTGGCGGCTAAGCGGACATTCTGCCCGCCTTTGCCAATCGCCAAAGACAATTGGTCTTCGGGCACGAACACTCTTACTTCTCGCCTCTGCCGCATTTCCACTCTGGAAACTTTAGCCGGCGACAAAGATTGCGCCACGAACTTTTCCGGGTCATCGGACCATTTGACAATGTCAATTTTTTCCTGGCCGACTTCGCTTAAAACCGCCATTACCCGCGTTCCCTTTTGGCCAACGCAGGAACCGATCGGGTCAATTCCCTCAACCGTTGAATGAACGGCTATCTTGGTGCGAAAACCGGCTTCCCGGGCAATCGACATAATCTTGACCGTAGCCGAGGCAATCTCCGGTACTTCCAATTCAAAAAGTTTAGAAATAAATTTGGGATGAGAACGGGACAAAATAATCATCGTTCCCCGGGAATCTTCCTGAACGGCTAAAATGTAAAAGCGCATCCTTTCGCCCATCCGGTAGCGCTCACCGGGGATGGACTCGTTATAAAACATCACGCCCTGCGCCCGGCCCAAATTAACATAAACGTTGCGGTTCTCAATTCTTTGGATAATGCCGCTGATGATTTCGCCTTCTTTATCTTTGAATTCGCTCAAAATCGCTTCTCTCTCGGCTTCTCTTAAGCGCTGTAAAATCACCTGCTTGGCGGTTTGGGCGGCAATCCGGCCGAATTCCTCATGGCTCTCCAAAGGAAAAATAATTTCTTCGCCGACTAGAACCTCGGGTTTAATTTCCTTGGCTTCTTCCAATAAAATATGCCTCTCGGGATTAAAACGAATTTTCTTGCCCTCTTGGGCGCTCATCAATTCTTCGGTTATTTGCGATGGTAAAACCTCCTCTTTCTCTGAAAGAGTTTCACCCTCGGTTTCTTCTTTGAGCATGCTTTTATCAACCGCAATTTTCACCTGCCAAAATTTTACTTCCCCGGTTTCCTGGTCCATTTTCGCCCGAATAATTTCGCTTCTCTTGCGATATTCCTTCTTGTAGGCGGCGGCAATGGCCTGCTCAATGGTTTCAATCACTTTTTCCTTGGGAATCCCTTTTTCTTCGGCAATTTGAGTAATCGCCGAACTGAAATTTTTTAGATCAAACATAATTAATAATTCAAAAGGCGACTTTTTTAAAATGGATCCGCCTTAAGCGGATCCATCTAGTCTCTAAGATTCTATTATAGCAAAGCCAAATCCCAAAGTCAAGAGCCTAAAGTTAAAATTTGGAATTTGGAAGTTAGGGTATAGGTTTAAGGATTCGGGATTCAGGACTCAGGATTTTAACCGATAGGCAAATTAATCGGCGGCTCGCCTTTTTTGGCTTCAATCCGGCGCAAAAACGGCGCCTCCACCGCCACAATCGGGAAATGATAAAGAGTGGCTAATTCTTCGGTATTTAAAATCGCCTTAATATGCTTATTAAACATCCGGAAACGATAACTCATGTACAAGAAGCGTTTCCTTAAAAATTCTTTTTGTTTCTTAAACGGCGGCTTGGTTGAAACTGAAGTCGGCTTAAAACCTTTAAAGGCATTGAGATTTTGGGTATTGAACTGGTAAATGGCGCCCATAATGCTGGAAACATTCAAACGAGAGAAAGCCTCGCGGCGGTCGATATAAAGGCAGCGGATAACGGTTTCAAAACCGAGTTTTGAGGATTTCTCTTCTATGGCTTTAATAACTTCTCTTTGACCGGGAGTCAAGAACATTATCTGGCTGGCCGGCGCTTCTTTACCAACTTCTGATTCTCCCCAAGTTGGATATTCCACCGGCGCTTTAATCAAATTCCTTAAAAACTGCCAAAGCCAATCGAAAAATCCCATTTCTTTTTTGGGCGCTTTCTTACCAATCAATTGGTCCACCAATTTGTCGGCCTCTTTCTTCCAATCATCGCCGGTGTATCTAATCAAAATTTGAAGCCAAATTCTTTCGTCGCTCTTTAATTTGCTCATTGTTTCAACAAGGCTGGCGATGGGGTCAATTCTTTTTTCCTCTTTTTGTTCTTCAAAATAAGGGTAGGTTCTAATAGGATAAGCGGATTCTTTGGCCAAACAAAATTCCGAACCCCAAATATCAAAGTATTTATTGGGCAGGTCTTTGGGCAAAAAATCGACGTAATCCTCAACCTCAACTATTTCCGCATCGGGATATTGAGCGTAAATTTGGGCTTCAATCAGGTTGCGGAATTGTTCCGGCGTCCGAATATAAAAAGCGATGCCGCCGCCGGTTCCCACAATCTCTAAACTTAACCAGAGTTGAATCTGGCCTTCGATGTATTTCTTTTTAAATTCGTCAATAGTCATTTTTGTGGCGTGAAAAGTCGCAAAAATATTTTCCATTGATTTCGGCGTTTTAACGATATCTTTGGGGATTCTTATCTCTAAAAGTTTGTATTGGACCGATTTCAAAAACTTGAAGCGAATATAAAAAAGCCAGAGATCCCAGGCAATAAAAATAAGGGCCAGCGGCACCACAATCCACCAGACCCACGAAAAAACTTGAAGAATTGAATTTAAAACCCCATTAAGAATGTTAATAAACTCACTCATAAATAAGAGTTGAAAATGGTTGCTAAAAAATTAACGAACTAAACTATAACAGCCGTCAGCTAATTTTTTGAACAATTTTTTATCCTGAAGATTAATTAAAACAGTGCCGTCTTTAACCAGTCGCTGTTTTTTTATTTCCTCCAACAATTCACGGTAGGTTTTAGGACCGATTTTTTTGAGAATTTTAACCAAAATATCTTGGACCGTGCCCGGCTCGTACCCCCACTCTTTCAAAGCGTAAATTCCCCGGCCAATGAGAACGAATTGCTGGTCTTTAATTAATTCGTTGTGAACGGTTGTTGCTTGGGCTTCCTTTTTGTCAAAACCGGCTTCGTTAATCAAACGGCTGATTTCGGTAAAATGAAGCGGCTGATGATTTTTCGCCAAAATCAAGTAAGCCTTGGTATTGACGCTCGAAGGCCTAATTAAAGACCAATTCGTCAAGCCAAACTCGCCGAAAGGATTAAAACCAAACTCTTTAGAGATATCCAAATAAGAAAGGAGGGTGTTCTCCTTTTTCAGGAAAAATTCTTTCATTGTTTTGTGAACCAATTGATGATATTCATCAAGTTCCAGTGGTTTATTTTTTTTGGTTAATTCCTTTTTGACGAAATTATTAATCCGGTCGGTTTTTTTCACAATTTCCTCCCCCCGATGCCAGGCGGCATAACTATTTTTCCTTTCCAGCAAATAATTGAAATAAGGAGCAAGGTCTAACAAAAACCAAATATGATTTTGGAGTTTATTCATTATTTTTTCGTTTCTCATTTTCAAAGGGTCGTCGCTGAAAGAATGACTCGTTTCTTCCAATAACCTCTTTTCTCTGCGAATGCCGCCCAAAATATCAAGATGGTATTTTAAGCGTTCAATTACATCGCTTAAGTCGTCGAGGTTTTTTCTCAAATCCGAAAGCGCCGCCTCTTCAATCTGGCGGATTCTTTCCCGGGTCACGCTCCTTTCCTCGCCGATCGCCTCAAGCGTCATTGGCTCCTCGCCGCTTAATCCGTATCTTTTCTCAATCACCTCCCTCTGTTTTTCCGGCAAAACACTTACGAAATCATTTAAAGTTTTAAAAAAAGTCTGTTCCATTTGTTTATAATCATATAATAATACTTCTATGGGAGATTGTCAATGGATTAAATTAGAAAGTAGAAAATAGAAAGTAGAAAGTAGAATTTTGGTTTCACGCTTCAGGTTTCATGATTCATGATTCGTGATTTGTGATTTTTGCTGTCCCGAAACATCGGGACTCCCCGTAGGGTCATTTTTTATTTTCTCCTTCGAGCATGAAAGGCTTGATGAATCTCCTTCAATTCCTTATTGGTTAAATGGGTGTAAATTTGAGTGGTGGAAACACTCGAGTGACCCAAAAGCATTTGAACCGAACGCAAATCAGCACCGTTTTGAAGAAGGTCAGTGGCAAAAAGATGGCGAAGGGTGTGCGGTGTCGTTTTTCTTGAGATGCCGGCTTTTAAAGCATAATAGCGAGTCAGACGCTGAATTGTCCGCGCCGTAATCCGACCTAAAACCTTGGGTTTGCTACTTTTTGAAAAACTGACAAACAATGCCTCTTCAATATCCCCTCTTTTTTCAAGATATTTCTTTAAAGCCTCTTTGGCTTTCTCCGAGAGGAAAACCAAGCGAATTTTGTCGCCCTTCCCCATGACACTGAATTCACCCCTCTCTAAATTGATATCGTCCCGATTAAGTTTGGAAAGTTCGGAAACGCGCAAACCGGTTGAAAACAAAGTTTCCAAGATTGCCTTGTCTCTTAAACTACG
>Ga0315284_10008012_pt1 | contig 15060 bp, 7 predicted proteins | sample YL17G09_16_MG_FD_203696 | JGI IMG/M metagenome (GOLD analysis project Ga0315284, IMG submission 203696) | Sediment microbial communities from Yellowstone Lake, YNP, Wyoming, USA - YL17G09_16 | ecosystem: Environmental > Aquatic > Freshwater > Lake > Sediment | place: USA: Wyoming | collected... | reverse complement strand
TCGAAGCAGTTGTCCGCCAGCGGCAGCTCGCCGTCGATGTCCAGGCACACGCCCCAGACGAAGGTGTCGGAAACCAGCGTCAGCTCATCCCCTTCACGCTTCAGCCGGATTTTCGGCTCGGTGAATTCCAGGTCCTTGAAGCGTTCGAGGAACAGCCGGTGCTGCGCGATGGCCCGGCCGTCCTGCAGCAGCATGGAGAAGGCACCACTCTTCGTCAGGCCCAGCGCTTCCCATTCCGCGCGGGGGAAGGAGGCCAGCGGTGTCGCGGCGTTGGCGGGCAGCCGGGCCGACGCGGTGTGGTCGAGCGGTCGCGTGCCGTCGAGGGTGAACAGGCCGTAACAGACGCTGCCCTCCCACGGCTGCGGCGTGTCGTTCACGCCGTAGATCGTCACCTGGCCGTCCTCCTCGGCGACGACCACGGTGATGGGCTGAAACGCCCGGCGCACCGGGTGGTAGGCCAGCTTCTTCCGGCGGTAGTAATCCACGATCGTCCAGCCGTGCGTGACGGGCCAGGAATCGTTGTATGACCAGAAAATCGCCGACGATGAGCTGAACATGCGGCGACGGAAATTGGTGATGTATTCCCGCAGCCCCTCCGCCTGCAGCAGCGCGCTGGCGAAGGCGTAATCCTCCCAGTCCATCGCCAGCGGATCGCGGCCCAGCCACAACTCGATCGTTTGATAGGCATGCCCAAGTCCGCCCTGCACGGCATCCATGCAGGCGAAGGGGTTGTCGTGGTGCTCCCAGCAGGGGGAGAAGAGTCGGCGCTCATTCTCCGGCAGGAACTGCCGCAGCGTGGCCGGCGGGGAGGCGCCGAGCACGCCGCCTTCGTTCGGGAAGCGGTCGATATTGCGCCGGTACTTCCAGAAATCCGCCCCGCCCGGCTCCATGGACACCGTCCACGGGTGCTGGTCGCCGACGGTGGGGTCGTTAGGGTGCAGGTAGTCCGGCGAGTAGGGTGAGCTGGGCCAGTAAAAGACCGAGCGATTCTCCGCCTGCACGATCTGCGGGATGTCATGGTGGAACAGCGCGTAGTGCGGGTGTGCCGGCGCGGCGCTGTCGTATCCCCAGTCCCAATCGCCCCATTCGATTTCGTTGTTGCCGCACCAGACGACGAGGGAGGGATGGTGCGCCATCTCGCGCGTCGCCCAGGTCACCTCCCGCCGTACCTCCGCGGCAAATTCGGGGTTGTCGCCGGGGTATTTGGCGCAGGCGAAGAGGAAATCGTGCCAGATCAATACGCCGGCTTCGTCGCACGCCGTGCACAGCGCGTCATCGGCGAAGGTGGCGCCGCCCCAGATGCGCAGCGTGTTGAAATTCGCCTCCACCCCCAGCCGCACCAGCTCCCGGTAGCGTTCCGGCGTCACCGTGCTGTAGAGCAGGTCCGGCGGCGCCCAGTTCCCGCCCTTGCAGAAGATGGGGCGGTTGTTGATCTTCACGATGAAATGGTTGCCCGACTGCGGATGCGGGGACTGGTCGATCTCCACCCGGCGCACCCCGGTCCGGCGGGTGCGGTTCTGCTGCTCTCCGTTCGCGTCCAGCGTCACCTCCACGGTATACAGGTATTGCTCGCCGTGGTGGATTGGCCACCAGAGGCGGGGACAGTCGATCGGCAGCGTCAGCTCATAGCGGGCGGTTCCCGGGTTGAGGGTGATCTCGCATTGCGCTTCCTGCCCCGTTTCGGCGATACGGGCGCGCAGCGTGGCCGGCAGCGATTTATCGGTGGGATTTTCGACCACGGCGCGGGCGTGCACCGTTGCGGTGGAGAGATCCGCCGCGGGCATGACGAATACCGTCGCCTGCTCCAACCGGGCGCCGGCGAGCCATTCCAGCCGCACGTCGCCCAGGATGCCCACGTTCACCAGCCGCGCGTTCCAGTCCCACCCGCTCTGATACTGGGGGTGGCGGTGCCAGTGGCGCTTGGTAAGCAGGCCGATATCGCCGGACGCATACCCGGCGGCCGGCTTTTCCGAGGCCGAATGCATGCCGGTGGCGAGCTGCACCACCAGCAGGTTCTCGCCGGGCCGCAGCTTGCCGGTGACGTCGAAGCGCGCGGGTCGGTGGGCATTGGCGTGGCGCCCGACCTCCTCGTCGTTCAGCCAGACCGTCGCTTCCAGCTCCAACCGGTCGAAAACCAGCCAGGCGTGCTGTCCGACGGCCTCATCGGGCACGGAGAAGGTGTGCCGATAGATCCAGAAGGCCTCTTCCACCCAGCGCGCCTTGAGCGAGTTGAGCCCGATATATGGCGACTCGATCAAGCCTGCCCCTTCAAGCACCTGGTGGATCGGCGCCGGCACTGGCGCCGGCAGCAACCCCCGCCCGCGCAGCGTCGGGCCGGTATAATGCCCGGGGTGCATCAGGTGCGATCCCTCTGCCCAGGTCAATCCCCACGTGCCGTTCAACGAGATGACGCTACTCACAACCCCCTCCTTCTTTCTCCCTCTTTCCTTCTGACTCTCTCTCTTTCCTCTTTCTCTTCCTAAGGATGGGAGTTATGGGAATTATGGGAATTATGTGACCTGGATTGAAAGAATGACTAATCCTCAATTCCAGATCATATAACTCCCATTCTGAGAAAGAGGAAATGGCAGGCTTACTGTCCCGGCTCCGCCGGGCGATCCAGCATGTAGGTGATATCGCTCAGCGGTTTGCCGCCCTTCGCCAGCAACCGCATGAAGAACCCCCAGCCGCCGGATTCCTGATCCACCTTGATCAGCAGGCGGTTCCAGCCGGCGCGGAGGGTGATGCCGATGGTGTTCTGGTCGGGATCGACGGCGGTGCGCCGCACACGCTGGTGAAAGACCATCTCCCCGTTGACCCAGACGCGAATGCCGTCGTTGGCGCCGAATATCAGCGAGCAGGCGGTGGTCGCCGGGGCGTGCAGGTAGACGTGCGCGTAGGCCACGGCATTGGTGTTCGGGGTGAGGTAGAAGGCGAAATCAACGAAAGTATTCTCCGCATACAGGCTGCGCCATTGCAGCTCGCCGACCTGGTCGCCGTGGGAGGGTTCGACGGTGGGCTCCTCGATCAGCGGTGTGGTCAATCCCGTGTAATCCGTGTCGGGAAAGGCGCCCAGCACCAGCCACTGCCTAAGCCATCCGTTGCCGGGCAATTCGTCCGCGCCCACGGTGATGTTCGCCCGTGCCGCTTCCCGCCCCTCCGATGTGAGGACGCGCACCAGGTAGGACGAGTCGGCATTCGTCGATGCCGAATACAGGCCGGCGTCGGTGATGTTGCCCCCGCCGATCATGTCCCAGGTCAGCTTCGTTTCGATCGGATTCCCGAACTGGTCGCGGGCACGCGTGGTGAACTGCGCCGTTTTCCCTTCCGCAATGACATCGTGCGACGGGATGATCTTCACGCCGGCCACGCGGGGGGCGTAGTATTCGAACGCATTGGCGAGCGACGCGCCCAGCCCATCGGGATTGACCACCTCCACCGCGCCGCGTCCCACCAGCCCGGCGTCGCTGACCACTTCCAACAGGTTCGGGCTGCGCAGGGTCACCGAACGGGCCAACACCCCGTTCAGGCGCACCGTGCACCCCGCCTGGAAGCCGGCGCCGGCGATGCGGTGCGTCATCCCACCCGATTTCACCGCCTGGGCCGGCGCCACGCGGAACACCTCCGGCGGGGCGAGCACTTCGAGGGTGGAGGTGGCGGAGTGATACTGCTTTTCACCCGCATCGTGCCCGACCGCCCACAGGTCGTGCGGGCCGCGGCCCATATCAACCAGCGGAAGATGCACGGTGAAGGGGGCGGCATCCGCCGATGCGCACAGCCGCCCATCGACATAGATATCTACCCGCGTCACGCGCTCGTTGACGATCACCGGCACGTCGATCGCGCCGCCGGCGGGGCCGAGTTTTTCCGGCACGGCGACCACCGGCGCCGTCTCGTCATTGCGCACCGTGAACGATCGGAGGGCATATCCCTGCACTTCCGCCGCCGAGGCATCACAGGCGACCACCCGCAGGCAATGCGTGCCGTCGCTCAGTTTCGTGGTATCGAGCTGACAGTTGACCGCGGGGGAGGCTTCGCCCAGTGAGAACTGTAACTCCAGCTTGGCGGCGCTGCCGTCCTGACCGCCGGACAATCGGGAGAGCGCTTCCGGGTAGCCGCGCAGCTGCGACCCGGAAGCCGGCTTCACGGTGAGCTGGAATGGAATCTGGTTGCCTGCTTCGCCGGGCGTGCGCGCCTCCAGCGTGATGAATGGCATGCCCTCCGGATCGCGATACGCGCTGACCCCGCTCCATCGCTGCAGTATGCGCGCTGCCTGAATGCGCGCGACAAGCTCGTCGAGCAGCGCGGACAACGTGGCCAGCCCCACCGGCACGGTGTAGGACAGGTCCTCATTTTGAATGCAGAGGTTGATGGTGTCGCCGGGCTTGATGCGGCGGCCGACGAAAGTGAGCGTGCCGCGGGCGGGGGACGGACCCAGGCCGCCGCCCGCCAGCCGGCTGGCGCCTATGCTTACGGTGATCGGCGTCGGCGCCACTTCCGTCGCGATGTTTACCACCACCGGGATGCCGTTGCCCGCCCCGCCGGGACTGCGCGACACCAGTTGCAGCACTCCGTTACCGACCATCGGCACGGCTTTCACGCCGTCCGGCCCACCGAGGTTGTGATCGTCGTTGATGGCCTTCGCCAGCCCCTGCAGCATCTGCTGCAGGTCGGCGCCGGCCGGCATGGTGTATTGCACGATATGGCCGCCGATGCGGATCTCGATGCGCGCCTCCGGCAATTCGTATAACGTTTGCAGGAAGCGGTCGTCAAGGTACAGGTCAATGCGCTCGATGGTAGTGCCACGCGTCTGCGTGACGGCGGACACGCGAACGGGCGCCTGGCCCGTGAGCGGACCTTCGCCCATCTCGATGCTCACCGCGGGTCGTTTCGCGTAGGGCGTGCAGAGCGGATCGCCGAGCACGATATTCTGCCAGTTCAGCAACGGCAGCGCCGCGTAATAACTCTCCGCCAGCGAGAAGCCGCTGGTGTAGCGGTCGAGCAGCGTTTTCGGGCTGGCGATCATGGGGAACGAGGCGAATCCCGGCTCGCTGATGACGCCGTGCACCCCCGCCGCTCCCGCCTGCACGAAGGCACTCACCGGCAGCAGCACCGGGATCTCGCTGTCGTCAAAATTTTTCACCGCAGCACTGTAACTTTGCGCGAAATCGACGATGGCGCCCGGACGGAAGGTTGTGTCGGCGAGGATGTCGCGCGTAAGGCCGCTGTAAATGCCGCCGGAGAAATACCCCATCACATCCTTGCGCTCGGCGGGCGGTGCGCCGGCAACCTCCGCCTTCAATCCGCGCAGCGTGAGCAGGTCCACCACCGCGGCGCTGCTGGCGCGCGGCATCTGTGGCACCGATTGAAAGATGAAGCGCCCGTCCGGCGCCTGGCCGTCGCCGAGCTTCCCCTGCGCGATAAGCGTTTTGACGTCCTGCACGTGATACCCGTTCAGCACGGTCACCAGGTACATGCCGCGCAGCGTCTCATCGCGATGCGAGAAGGCGATGCCTTTGTCCAGGTAGGGATTGATGACGCGGATCGCGCCCTTCCCCAGGTCCAGCGCCGCCAGCAGGCTGGCCACCGTGCGCCCGTTTTGAATATCCACCTGCACCGGCAAACCGCGGGTGAGCACGATGCAGGTGATGTCGTCCACCTGCCCCTCGCCGGTCACATAATCGCGAATGGGCTTCTCGATTTCGGTGAGATAAGTCTGATACGGGACGGCCGGTGCCGTGGACGTGGAAAGCGTGAGCACCTGGGAATAGGGGATGTCACGCGCGCGCCGATACCAGTTGCCGATTTCCAGCGATTCCCGGCTGCGCGCATTCACGACGATGAGCACATTCTGCGGCCCACCGCCGGCAAGTGCCATGCATGCCAGGAACGCGAGTAGAGCTATGGACAGGATATGGCGATGCGGTGCGACCATGCGCGTTGGATCTTCCCCCCGGATCTCCGGCGTGAGCCGGCATCCGTCATTCCGTTAGACGCCCCCCGTGCGGGAAAGTTGCACACGCGTTCGCCGGCCCTCTTCCCCTCACCCCCACGGCTCCCTCTCCCCGATGAGAAGGGGAGCGGCCTGGAAGATAGACGTAGCCAGTAATCAAATACCCACTCGTCACTCCCCCTCTCATCGGGGAAAAAAGACACGATTTAATGAAAGTAGTTTTCAAACTATCGTTGCTCGAAATCTTTTACAACAAATCATTGTCGCTACATTACACTGATAGCTAGCTACTAGCATTTTCCTCCAGCAACGCGTTCCGCAGGCTTTTTAAAGACGACCATCCGGGGAACGGGTAAATGTCGCATATTCGGCACACAATCCGTAATCTTAACCTTTACTTAACTCTCAGGTGCAAAACAGTCGCTAATCCCCATATGGAACGCTAAAGGTAGCATAGGTCGCTTCCTGGCTGGAAGTAGCCTGTTCAGCATTTATCCGTCAGGCGTGATTGATCTGTATTCATTCAAGGAGGGCTTACTCAATGAGAGGTCGCCAGGCGTTTACGCTTGTCGAATTGTTGCTCGTCATCGGTATCATCGCCATCTTAGCCGCCATTCTCTTCCCCGTATTCGGACAAGCACGTGAAAAGGCTCGGCAGACATCCTGCATGAGCAATCAGCATCAACTTGCGCTCCTCGCCGTGCAATGCGCGCAGGACAACGAAGGGATGTTCCCCTCGGCGGACAGTATCTGGAGCAAACTGGAGACTCCGAACAATATCCTGAAGTGCCCGACGGTCGGGAAAGGCGTGCAAAACGCGTATGTGATCAACAACATCATCCCGGGGGAGAACATCGAGTCCTTCGAAAAGCCCTCCGAGACGGCGATCACCATCGATGGCGCACATTCCGCCGCCGGCTTCCCCGACACCTGTGACGGCATCGCCTACTCGTGGCGCGACTTGCAGAAGCGTCACCAGGGGAAATTCATCGTCAGCTTTCTCGACGCGCACGTCGAGATGACCGCCGAGTTCCCGATCCTGATGCACACCGCCATGCCGGACCTGGAGATCTGGTTCATGTCGGACTGGGGCGTGACGCAAGACCCGAACCCCAACGTCGTCCGCTGGCTCGACCGCGGGCGCTTCCAACTGAAGGCGCATCCGGCGAACAAGAACCACCGGCCGACCTATTATCCCAGCGTGGCCGCGTTCGGTGGAGCGCCGGGGCTGTTTTTCAAGCCGCCCAACAACGATCCGAACATGCTGATCACCGAGGAGATCGGTTACGCCTGGGGCACCACGCGGGATGAGGCGACCATGTTCATCGTCTTCCAGCCGACGGGGAACAACGACAATTTCGAGTATTCCGTCTTCGATCAGCACAACGGCGATCCCGAACAGTCCACGCGCGTCCGCCAGAACGGCCAGGGCGGCCATTATCCCGCGGCCACGGCCGCATCCCCCGTCCAGTCCTTAGGGAAAGGCGGTGGTGGCGGCGGCGGTGGTGGCGGCGGCGGTGGCGGCGGCGGTGGCGGCGGTGGCGGCGGTGGTGGCGGCGGTGGTGGCGGCGCCGGCATCTTCGCGGGCCGCATCTCCTGGTTCCGCAATACAGCAGCCGCGTTATATCCGCCGGACAACGTCCCATGGAACACACCCACGCTGTGGACCATCGTGGCTGCGCGCGACCGATACATCGCCTACCAGAAGGGCGTGCCGTGGGCGGCCTACAGCGGTGGGCCGGATTGGTTGACGCCGGACTACTTCACCATCGGCGGCAGCACGGACGGCTACACCGGGAACCAGCGCTCCTTCGACGGCTACATCGGCGAAATCATTATCTTCCGCCGGGCGTTAAGCGATAAGGAGCGGATCAAGATTGAGAAATACCTGATGAATAAATTCGCGCTGTACAATTGAGTGAGTGAGGCCATGGTTCAAAGGATGAATGCGGCGGGTGGATGCCCGCCGCATTCGGCGTTATGCGTTTTGGTAACCGTTCCCGGGGGCCGTCCGCGTTTCCCCCTCACCCCCCCCGCCCTCCCCGATGAGAGGGGGAGTAGCCTGAATTGTAAGACTAAACGACATTCGGCATCCCTTATCATTACTATCGAATGGAAAGCTGGGGAATAGCTTCCGATAGAGCGCAACCGGCCACTCGAAAATCCCACCTGTTGCTCCCCCTCTCATCGGGGAGAGGGGGCGGGGAGTGAGGGGGAAACGCGGACGGCCCCCGGGAACGGTTATATGTTAGGCACGGACTGCGCTGCTGAAATCCGCTTCCTCGGTAATCCCCAGCTCCCGCGGGCTGCCGATGCGGCCCAGCACGGCGGAGGCGGCGGCGATGGCCGGGCCGGCGAGATACACCTCGCTGCCGTCGGCGCCCATGCGGTTGACGAAGTTGCGATTGGTCGTCGCCACCGCGCGCTCGCCCTTCGCCAGCACGCCCATGTGCCCGCCCAGGCACGGCCCGCAGGTGGGCGTGCTCACCGCGGCTTCGGCCTCCACGAAGATCTCCATCAGGCCTTCCTTCATCGCCTGCCGCCAGATCCACTGGGTGGCGGGTAAGACGATGACGCGCACGTCGGGGTGCGCCTTCCGCCCCTTCAGGATGGCAGCGGCGGCGCGCAGGTCCTCCAGGCGGCCGTTCGTGCACGAGCCGATCACCACCTGCTGGATGGTCACGTTCATCGCCGCGGCTTCGCTGATCGGCTTCGCGTTGGAGGGCAGGAAGGGGAAGCTCACCTGCGGCTCGATCTCCCGGCAGTCCCACTCGTATGTTTCAAGGTACTGCGCGTCCGCGTCGCCGGCGTAGAAGGTATACGGGCGCTTTGCGCGGCCTTCCACGTATTGCCGCGTCACGGCGTCCGGCGCGATGATGCCGTTCTTCCCGCCCCCCTCGATGGCCATGTTGCAGATGGTCATGCGGTCGGACATGCTCAGCGCCGCGATGGACTCGCCGCAGAACTCCATCGCGCGGTAGCGGGCGCCGTCCACGCCGATTTTGCCGATGGTGTAGAGGATCAAATCCTTGCCGCTTACCCACGGTTGCCGGCGGCCGTAGAAGAGGAACTTCATGCTCTCCGGCACGCGGAACCAGGTTTCGCCCAGCGCCATCGCCGCGGCCAGGTCGGTGCTCCCCACGCCGGTGGAGAACGCGCCCAGCGCGCCGTAGGTGCAGGTGTGGCTGTCCGCGCCGATGATGCAGTCGCCCGGCAGCACCAGCCCCTGCTCCGGCAGCAGCGCGTGCTCGATGCCCATGCGGCCCACCTCGAAGTAGTAGGTCAGGTCGTGCTTCTTCGCGAACTCGCGCATCCGCAGGGTGAGCTGCGCGGACTGGATATCCTTATTCGGGGTCGAGTGATCCGGGATAAGCGCGACGCGGTCGCGGTCGAACACCGTCGCCGCGCCCAGCTTCTCGAACTCGTTGATGGCGATGGGGGCGGTGATATCGTTGCCGAAGACGAAGTCAAGCGTGCAGCGAACGAACTCGCCGGGATGCGCCTCCGCCTTCCCGGCATGGGCGGCCAGAATTTTCTCCGTGATGGTCATCGACATGGGTCGGCACTCCAATGCCCGGCGGCTCTGAACGTGCCGGGGGTGAACGCATTGTAGCGGAAAAGCGTGTGCGAAGTCAAAGAAAAATCCCGCGCTCCCCCGATGCTGCCCGGCTCAATATACTCATACTCATACTCTTTCTCTTACTCCCCCTCATCTATAGGAAGGCGGAGGAAAAGAACGAGTAAAGTTACGATAACTCTATCCGTTCTTTTCCTCCGCCTTCATGTTTGACGGGGGAGAGAAAGAGAAAGAGCCGTGGAAACAAAGTCGTAGTTGGATCTGAAGCGCGGAATGCCAGTTAACGTGCGCTATTCCATTCTCTTGCGAATTTCTCTTATGGTAACACTGGGAACTGTTCATGTGTTAAGTATAATAATTCTTCATCCGAGCGTTCGATGTAACGTGACTCCACACCCTTCCTCTCCAATATCCTCTTTGTTAAAGCAACCGCCAATACCTCGTTAATTTTTCGATCATTCATTCGCATTATCTCTTCCTTTATTGCAGCCGCTACTTCATCGTGTTGCGACGGAAGTTTGCTCACAAATTCAACGATTTCATCGGGGTTCTCAAGGTTTAACTCACTTTCTTTGACTGCTTTCTTGACTTTGCGTTCACCTAGTTCATCCAGCCAAAGAAAGTTATGGTTCACTAATTCTTCAATACGTGAATCGAAGTCTTTCTTGTCAAAGTCGGTTTGGCTTTGCCAATCCTCGGTTGCCACACGTGAATAGATCTCTCCAATAAGCCATCCGACCTTTGCCTGGAACTCCGGTTTTAAGCCCAGAATCCTGGCATCTAGGCATTCGTTATAGTGATCCTCCGCCCGCAAAGAAATAGAAAGTGTAAGGAACGCACACATGGGTTTCGGGATTGCAAAATCTGGGTGGAGGTAGAAATATCCTGGTTCTGTATTATTTAGGAAACGCTCGATAACTTGGCTAGCTTTGGCTTTTAATTTTACCGGGAGAAGGCCATGCCTTCCCAAGTCAGGATGTCCAAGCATACCAACTTCCCTCTTTATCGCCAACAAGAAATCTCGGACCACACAGATATTGATATAGTGTGAGTTGCAGCTACCTCCAGTACGCCTTACAAGATCACAACTCTGCGTCAATACCATAAACATAGGATATCTTTGCTCATCAGCGAAGTGAGGGTGGACATCCTGAAGTACAGCCACAAGGTGATCAGTTCGCTGGAGTATATCGCCTTGATGGAGGTCATCCGTTGGCAATCTTTCGGCGTAGGTGAAGTGCGTCATCGCTGTATTGCTCGGCTATCCCATCATGCGTTTGTTGATTTCCTCACGCCTGCGCCCTTGACTCGCCTGCTTTTCGGAGTAGGCTACGCTAACTCTACAGCCTGTCGCGTCTTTTCGAGACACGCATACCCTCCGGAGTGGACTTGGCGCTTTAGGAGGAACTGAGCCAGTCGTCGAGGCTACAGCATTGCTTTCATATTTGCTTCCGGGTTTTGTCATGAACCCATCCGAGCTAATATCTTGAGATGGTGTGTTGCTGGTTTCCGTCATCTACTCCTCCTCTTCCAGAGAGATGGCATACGATTCCGAGATTGTCTGAAGAGCATGCCCTCTCATCGCGATAGTGTTACCTTCTAATATTTTGACTGCTTCAGTAGGCTCAATGATCTGCCAATGGTAGTTTATGGATATTTGCGTTTCGGTGTTCTCCTTAGCCAAACTGATATTGACAGTGCCGTCATTGTAGACGAAAGACCGTTGTATGATAGTCTTTAAAGGCCCACCCAGATGCTGTGTAAGTGGGTCTTGTCCGGCACTGGAAAATATTTCGTCGATGGCAGGAACTGGCTCGTCCTCTATGAAGACATAGTTTACTCCAACTGCGCGTAAAGGCGTATATTGAAGCATCTGGAGTATACGGACGGCTTTCTCTTCCACACGCGCAAATAACTCATCCTTGAAATTTGTTGGAGCTATGATCAAGCGATCTTCGCTGGGTAGAATCCGTATGCCTTCTCTTGAGAAACGGTCTGGGAGGCCAGGGATAGCGGAGAACTCGCCCACAACCTCCTCACCGTCAAATAGGAACTTACTGATCCATGTGATATTGAGGAGGCGCGTGTTCCACGAGCCAACAAGAACGATACTACACGAATCGGGGATAGGACGCATTGTAATCAACCTTAATCGGGCGGTATGTGGGAAAATGCAAGATTCGCCCTTGTTAGTCATGGATGATATATTCCTCTTTGCATAACAGACACCTTCTACTAAGGTGTACCCAGAAATAACATTTTTATTATGCGCAGTGCAGCATGGTATCTTCCTGCGCCAGGCGGGCCAGCGCCTTCACGATCACGCCGGTCTCGCCGCTGTTCTCGTCCCGCGTGTGGCCGCTGCTCAGGCTGTCAATCACCAGCAGCGCCATCGCCAGATCGGCCAGCAGCCGACCCATGAGAACCAGGTGCTCCGCGTCGTCAAGCCGCATCTCCGCCAGCGGGTTCTCCAACGGCAGCCGGATGGCGCGCAGCAGCGCAGCGCAGCGCCGCCCCAGCGCTCCGCGCGCTCGCGGTGCAGCGACATCGCCGCCTCCGTCTCCACCCACACCGTCTTCCCGCGCCGGGCGGCCGGCGTCCCGTCCGGTCAGACGCCGCCGAAGGCGCAGACCTTCGCCAGGTGCAGCGCCACGTTCGACTTGCCCACCCCCTGCTCCGCCACCAGCAGCGTCACAAAGCCGTTCGGCAGCCAGTTCGGCCATGTCCAGGAGATCTCCCGCCGTCAGCGCGGCGTAATCCGCCAGCGTGTATTCCGGCAGCGCCTGCCCCATCGGCTCCAGCACGGGCCGCGGCGCCAGACACGTGATCCCGTCCATTGTTTCTCTCCCCTTGTGACAGTTTTCCCTTACGCACACACGCGAAGACCGCAACATGACGGCGAGTTCCGGCCCGTGCCATTCGTCGTCTACCTGACCCGCCGTCTCCACGCCGTACCCCGGTTTTTTCAAGTGTACAAACGTTTGCGTGCTATGTCAAGTGGCATTGACAAAAAATAACGGGAATTTTCACCAAAGTGGGCAAGAAGAGGAAAACGGCCTGTCGCCCGTCGGGGATTCTACCGAGCCGGCGGGAACCAGCGCTCGGCCACGTATTTCGTTACCGAGCAGTATGTCTTGCTCTTGCTCTTACTCCTAAACCGGCGGAGCCGGAACCAAAAAGCAGATCCGAACTGGAGGCTAATCATCCGATTTTCTCAACACGCTGTAGAGAATTTCGGGGAGTAAGGATTACTCTAAATCCGACCGATCAATCCGATCGGTCGGATCGGCCAGATTTAGAGAAAGAGCATGAGGATGAGTATAAAATGGACAGGATATTTAGTGACCAGAATTGCGGCCGGCTTGTCAGGCGGCAGACTCGGGAGATAGCTCGTTCGCCGGCGCCCGCTGGCGCGCGTCTTCGCGTGCCAGTTGCCGTTCGGCCAGCAGACGGCGGTAGGCGTCCATCTTCTCCGGGCGCGCGTCCTCCGGGATGCGAGCGCCCACCGCGTCGATGATCTGCCCGTAGGCGCGCTGCACCTGCGCCAGCTCCGCGTCGGTCAACGGGGTGGGGGAGAACTCGGAGCGCACGCAGCCCATGGTGATCTCCATCACCGCCCGCTCGTCGAATTTCGCCTGGTCGCGCAGGCGCGCGGCGAAGTCGAAATCGGTCTCGGATTCCCGCCGCTCGTAGCCCAGCAACCAGAGATGCGCCAGGAAAGCGGCGTAGGCGGCGCGGGCGATGTCGTCGTTGGATTTGCCCTCCGTATTGGCAAAGGGATCGGTAAAAGGCTGTATCCCCGCCATCAGGTGCAGGACGCGCCGCTCGTGCCGCGCCTGCCGGGCCCGCTCGCGGTACGGCGCCAGCAGTCGGCCCCACCGCTCCCCCGCCCAGCCCCAGAGCTGCCGCACCAGGTTCGCCAGTTGATACCAGATGTAGCGGCGGATGACGCGGAACAGCAGCAGCGCCAGCGCGAGGGCGATCAATAGTGCCAGCAGCAGGATCAGCAGCAGCTTCAGCAGGCGGTCCGGCCGGTTTTTCAGCGCCTGCTTGAGTTGATCCGATTTATCGTTGCTCTGGCCATTCTGGGGCGGTTGCTGGGGTGAGGAGGCGTTTTGGTTTTTGTCGGACTGATCGGACCGATCAGACTGATCGGACTGATTTGAATTTCCAGAGATGCCGGAGCTGCCGTTCTTTTTCGACTGCGATCCCTTGCCGGGCGTGTTGCCGCCGGCGTTGTTTTTGCCTGCATCGCCGCCGGACTGGCCGCCTTGCCGGCTGCCGGCCAGCTGCTCCTGTGGATTGCTTTCGAAGGAGGTGGCGGCCTTATACAGCAGATCGAGGGCGGTCTCCTTCGGATTGTTGGTGGGGCGGGAGTCCGGGCCCACGGCGCGTTTCGCGCTCCCTGGCACCTTCCCCACGCCGGGGGCGTCCGCGGGGCCGCGCCCGCCGAACGGCGCCTTCCCCCGCGGATTGCGCGAAAAATCGTAGGTTGTCTTGCTCTCCGGCAGGTTGAAACGGTTGCGGTACTGCTGCGCCCGGTCATTTATACCGCCCGCCATCCAGCTCCCGGTGCCGATCACCGGCGATTTCGGCAGGAAATAGGCGAGCAGCGCGCAGATTGCCAGCACCGTCAGCATGGCGCTCGCCCAGGTGCGGATGAATCCGCCCTCCAGCCGCACGGAACCCGGCGTCTCCCGCACGCGCTGCACGAGCTTGCTCAGCGAGATCAACCCCCCGGCAATCGCGTAAAAGGCCAGCGCGAACGGCATGGGAGACAGGATGCCGGCATACCCCTGCGACAGCCGGAGATAATCGCCGGTGGCGAAGATCAGCGTGCCGAACACCACCAGCGCCACCAGCGCGTCGCCGGAGAAGGCCAGCCCGCCCGGGTCGGTCGTCTCGTAGATGTCGATGAAGGGGAAGGTTGGCGCGAAGACGATCTTCTTCCGCCGCACCGGCTCCCTGCCGGTATGACCGGTGCACTGCTCGACCACCGGCTCCAGCAGCTTCCAGCCCAGCATGCACAGGCCGAACAGGACGAAGGCGTGCAGCGTGATAGGCAGGCTGCGCAGGTAGACGCCGGCGGCGATGAGCGCGCCGGGAATGGCGGCGGCGAAAAACAGGAAGAATCCCAGACGCACCCAGCGGCTGTAATCGGCGAGCACGGCGCGGGCGCAAAAGACGAGCAACAGCAGCATCAGCGCCCATTCCGCGACGTAATACCCGCTGCCGATGCCCGCCAGCAGGAAGACGGCGTACAGCATCACCAGCCCCACCCCCGCCACCGCCAGCAACGGGAGGTAGAACATGGTCAGGCTGTGCGTATCATCTCGCTCGCTGGAATTCAAGGACGCCAATACAGTCTCCGGTGCGAAGTAGAATCAATGAAATATTATACCCTTTTAGATCATAGTGCCTGCTACGGTGGTTGAGTAGGCAGGAAAGCCTTCCGCCTCTTTCCATTGTTCCCGTGCCGTATCGAAACCACCGCACTGATAGTGCCCGTTCCCGCAAGGTTCTCCCATCT
>Ga0315284_10008011_pt1 | contig 15062 bp, 24 predicted proteins | sample YL17G09_16_MG_FD_203696 | JGI IMG/M metagenome (GOLD analysis project Ga0315284, IMG submission 203696) | Sediment microbial communities from Yellowstone Lake, YNP, Wyoming, USA - YL17G09_16 | ecosystem: Environmental > Aquatic > Freshwater > Lake > Sediment | place: USA: Wyoming | collected... | reverse complement strand
GCCGCATTAGCACCAACACCCTTGACCAGCGCGACCATCATCTGATAATTGGTCTGCGCGCCATCGTCCGTATGATTTACTGGAATCTTCGCTCGGTAGGCATAGCCAGAGAGCCACGCCGGGGACTGCCCCACAACCACATTCTCCGGTATTATGACTAGAGTCCCAACTAGCATCAAGAATACGACCACACAGGCCAGCAGGCATTGGAATCTAACTCTAAGGTTCATATTGCCACCTCTCGAACATCCTCTCCCTCCAGCGGTGGATTGGACTAGCACTAACTCCAATAGGAACGACGACCATCGCTCCGGCTAGAAAGGAGAAGGCCAAGAGAAAGGCCAAAGCCGCAGATGTCCGTTTTTGGGGCATAGGTCTTCCCTATTCCATCCTCCTCTTGCTCCCGACAACGGCTACCATCAGCAATAGGAGCAGCAGGAGCGGAATCAGAGCGATCATGATGTCCATCATGTCGTCCAATGCAGCGAAGCTGGCAGGGAGGATGGTCAGCGTATAGTTCTGATAGTCGCTATAGCTCCCAGAGGTCACGGTCACGTTCACATAGAACGAGCCGCTGGCGGTCGGAGTCCCGTTCAGCAGCCCGGTCAACGGATCTATGCTCAACCAGCCAGCATCAGAATGGAAGGAATAAGTCATCCCCGTCCCGGTCGCCACTACCTGATAGGAATAGCTGACGTTCACATAGCCAGAGGTCACCGGACTGGAAGTGATATCTACAGGGCTTCCTCCACCGCCTGACAGTCCAGTGTCGATGGTAACGTCATCTATGACGAATTGATGTCCGAAAGTGTCATAGAGATAGACATATCCATTGGCCCCACTGCCAGATATTTCAGTGAGAGCGAAGCACTGTTCCAGTCCTTGGGTGCTTTGGCTCGACCATCCTTGGAGCAATGGATTCCCATAGTAGTGCGTTAGCCATATCCAACCATCGCAGACGAAATTGGGGTCGGTGGATGACTTATGCCAAAGGACCGTCCCGGTCACGGTCGCTGTAGGCGTGGTCCAGACATCAACACTAACATAGAGCACCGTTCCACTGTATCCATTCACCGTCACTCTGCCAGAGAGCCAAGCAGTGGAACCGAAGTTGTAAGTTTTCCAGGCATGGGTGGTCATGTTGTAGACCGCCACATTATATGAAGATGCGGTCAGGGTGCCACTTGTCCATCCGATGACAATTTCGTAATCGTTGGAATAGACCTGGTTATCGTTCGGATCGATCTGGGTCTGGTAGGAAATGCTATCATCCAGTGCACAATACAGCCGCTCTGTGTCCCAGCTCAACGAAGTGCCAAGGTCATAACCCGTCATGTTATAATTATGGCCGTTAGCTGGATTGAAGATACTGACATACATCCCCCATCTGGAGGTATCGCTGTCCGTGTAAGTATGCCACTGGATGAAGAAAACACCGTTCGACCAATAGCTGAGGTGGACCTTCTCGGGGTTCAAGGCGTATATCCAACGGTTGTTTGAAGTGGACGTTATGAAGGTCGCAGAGGCGGAGAACGTCGCTCCACCGTCCTGAGAATACATATAGGCTTCTTCTGGTCCAGCACCCGAACCACCGGTCCGGTAGAAGAAATAAACGTCATAGTCTGCTCTGACAGAATTCCACCATTCACGGAGGCAACCATATGTCGGCTGATAGGCCCCACTTAGGCTAGCATCCCTGTTGGTCCATGTGCTGATATCATTCGGATTGGTGGACCGCGAGTATTTCTGGGTCGGCTGGATATCTGAGTGCGTTCCATAGGTGACATGGATATAACCGTCGTGGTCCACCATGATATATGGCGAACCATGCCCATCTCCCGATAGGGTATTCACGCCACAAACATAGGACGCTGACCACGCTTCGCTGGTCAGGTTGTAATATTTCACTACCGGGTCAAGGGTCGTCTCGCCTTGCCAGGCATAATAAATGCGGTTGGTGACAGGATCGTAAAAGGACGAGCCATACCCAGCCCAGTCGTCCTCTCCCAACGCCGGTTCTCCTCCAGTAAGGGCCTGGACGTAAAGGGTATAGTTCTGATATTCCGTTGCAGTCCCGTTCGTCACGCTGCATCTCACATAATACCAGCCGACCTCTGGAGCACTGGTATTGGTTATGTTGCCCTCATCCACATCTACCGTTAGGAAGGTCGCATTGGTGTCTATGTCATAGACCAGCGAATCCCCAGTGACGTTGAAATCATACCAATAGTCCTTGTTCGTGAAGGCCATCATCACCGGGATTGAATTGATGTTGCCCAGCGGGACGACGCCGGAAGAACTCCAGGTGTTGCCGAGCATGAGCTGATAGTCATCGAAATATATCTTGGCATTGGCAAGCATCGAACCGCACTCTACGAGCGTAGGCACTCCCGTTCCAGTATGATACGAATGCAAGTTCGTAAGCCAGGTGCCTTCATCCAGTCGTATATTGAAGAGGTCCCATGCCATGATCTCTATTTCGACATGGTTCCATCTCCCCATTTCAAGGTCGAATAGATTTTCATAGGCGTTAGTGGTTTGATTCTTGGATATTAGCATCGTTCCAGTCAGCAGCAACAGTGGGCCACGGTATTCTACTCTGCCGGAATCATAGAAGCCAATGATTTTGGCCCAGTTCCCGCTCTGAGAAGTGTGTGGATAGACCCACAATGAAACATTCAGCCCACCGACCGCTGCGGAGATTATGCCTTTGTTGGCCAGGCTTGGTCCAGAACCATCAACGCATTTCAACGAATATGACCCAGAATGCGCTTGGTCCGTGGAATAGGTCGGAGCGTCGATCTGTTGATGCCAACCATCCAGCGTCCCAGCGTCCCAATTCGAGTTCACATAATATGAAACCGATGCGCTGGCGCTAGGCAGAAGAACGGAGAACGCCCCAGCGAGCAATAATGCAGCGTAGACTATGGAGATTACCTTTACCCGTCTTTTGGAATTCGAGGATTTGAAATTGAGTCTGTCTTGATGAGCCACCGTTGAACCTCCGTATCTTGGGTCCCAAAAATGGAAAATGGGAAGGGGTTTTAGCTTACTTCCTATGCTTGCGCACTGGATCCAGGGCCTTCATGATCGCTCCCAGGAATACCAGCATGATCAACAGGGGCAGAACGAGTATCATGACGTTCATCAGTCCCGCTGTAATGTCGGTCTCCCAGATCTGCAATGATCCAGCCCAGGCTGCCTTTGGCAGGGCACCCGTAGCACCGAGCAGTTCGATGTAGATCAGGCCGCTCGTGTTTTCTACAAGCGATGCCCAGTCGGCTGCCTCAAAGCTGACATTGGAATATATCCTCATGTCGTTCTTGCAGGCCAGCGTAACATTCTTGGTTATGTTCGTCGCACCATCGTTGATGTGAACGTGGACGAAGTAGGTGGTATTGGTCGCCACTCCGCCATCCCACGGGTCTGCATAGACCGTCATGTTCCAATAGTCAGCGTCCAGTCCGACGGCATATGGATGCTCTACGGTTACGTTGTAGTAGTATGCCGCTGCGCCCGTCCCCCGGAATGTGACCGCGCCCATACCTTCGCTCGCAGTGAACGAGCCACCGGCTAGGACCGGACTTGCACACAGGACCATGGCAAGCATGAGCGCCACGGATGTGACGCAAAGCGTTCGCAGTTTGAACATCTTCATCCCTCTGGATGGAAAGATGCTCAAAGCTTCACTTTGGCAATGAATCCAATTATCGCGCCCAGGAAGACTAGCATGATCAGCACTGGGAACAATGCCACGACCATGTCGGTTATCCCGTCAAAGCTTACAGTCATCTTTTTGACCTCCTTTGTTGTCGTTCTTCGTTCCCGCATTCCCTATGTGAGGCTGCGGCACCTCATGGAAAATTGGACTAGGCCCATTGCTCATGAACGTTATACATAACGTTTATATAGGACGGAGCAGCAATCCCAGAAAATTGTATCGGTCGTTAAATTGAACTGGCTGACCAAGTAGCACGAACACTGGAGTGTGTGTTATCACCCATTCAAAACTAACTAACAAACAGCATTCAACTTTTGAGATACTATCCTGGCAAGGGGGAACGGAACTTCTATTCCCTTCTCCCGGAAGTATTCTATGATCAGATCTCTGTCGTATCTCCGCTTCGAGTTGAGCGTGACATCCCGTTCTGCGTCTTTTCTGATCCTTTCTGCTAGATCATCGGCTGATGGGGTCTCGTCCTTGAACTTCTCCTTGCCATCGTCCACGTCCTCTATATACTGGGCGAGGCGCTCCTTGGACTTCTTCACCTTGATGGCCTTATAGGCGGCATAGAACGGAGGGGGCAACGGAGAGAACTGATAATAGAAGAAGCTCTCCCAGAAGGGCTCGTCCCTGGAGTAATACTTAGAGCGGAAGGGCATCAGGAACTCCGCCTTGCCCCGTTTGTTGGCATCGAAGTGCGCCCAGGACCGGCAACGGTTCCTCCCGATCAGGTCGATGTAGTCCTTGTGCGGGACACATAGTATCACGTTAAGGTTGCGGTATCTCATTTGTTGCAAGGTTTTGGCGATGGCGATGTTGATGTGGTTGCGGAAGGAGCGGGAGAAGAACGCCTCCCCCGCCTCGTCCAGGATGATGGTGCCATATTGGGGGGTGTCGTCAACCAGGCGCATAAGCTCCTCCGGGTCGTAGCAGATGTATTTCCGGAAGTTGAACAGCGCCCCGGATGTCGCCTTGGCATCCCAGATCGCGCCAGTGGACTTGCCAGAACCTTCCCGTCCATCGTAGACCGAGACCCAGTCCTCGTCGGCCTTGAGCTTCATACGCTTGAAGTGGCAGAACCTATCAAAACGGTCCGCCACCTTCCGTCACCTCCATGAACACATCCGATTCCTCGCCCATCTCCTCGAAGGCGGTCTCCTTGCCGCCCAGGAGCTTGAGCTGCTCTGCAACGTCACAGACTATCTGGACCTTCCTGAGACAGCGGTTCCTGACCCCGATCCTGAGCTTGGGGTTCTTCTGCAATTCTTCCGCTCCCACGGATGGCCCGATCTTGAGCGCTTCGTTCCAGGCGAGATAGGCAGGGCCTTCCTTCTTCATCTCCTGGTCGTAGACCAGCTTCTTCATCTTATGCTTTGAGGGGATGAAGGCCCAGATGGTGTCGATGAGATCCTCGTATTCATGCAGGCAGCCATCCTCCCTGGCCTCGCTGAACAGGAAGAGGAAGCCTTCCAGGACGGTGTGCTGGTAGTCGAAGTCCTTTCTCAGGATGGGGTCTTTCTTGGCCATCAATACCTCGCATTGCGTCGGGCGATTAACTGCTTGACTATCTTGCCCACCAGTTTCACCGACTGGCCTTCGGTCACGTCGTCATGGTAGACCAGCGTATTGGTGGGGAGCTGCTCTGGATTGGGCCAATCGAAGTCATCCCCCGACTCGATGGTGGTCTCGAGGAGTTCCAGGAACAGGCCGAATTGGCGCCCCTTGGTGACATCGTCGGCCTTGTCCAGCATGTCCAGGTATTTGATTCCGGCCCGGAGCAAGGTGTCCTCGACCGGATCAATGATTATCCGGCTGCTGCTGTTCTTTATTTCGAGCATTGATGATCGTCTCCCTGATCTTCGGGGTCATGAGCCTGAGCCCGGAGCGCATGACCTGGTTCCTGGTGTCAGCGTTGCCGAAGCTGAGTGTCGTAGTGTCATCCACCAGCAGCTCCCCGCGCACCTTGAAGACCCCCTGGACGTATTCGTTGGGGATGATCCCGGAGGAATAGCCCTCCTTCATCGTGACGAACCACTTGGGGTCGTTGTCCTTCTTCGCCCGTATCGGATACTCGTCCACGATCAGGTCGTAGATCCCCTTGGTCTGGCACTTCTCCTGGGTCGATGTCTCGATGCGGATGCACGACCGGGAGGGGTCGAAGACGTTCAGCGGGGGCCACCAGCCGACATGAAGGAAGTAGACGTTGCTCGTCCTCGGGGGCGAGCGGTAATAGCGGTCCCAGAACCGATAGAGGGCGTTGTTGGTTCGCCAATAGCACCTTCCCTCGTAGGTCTTCGCCCCTTCCGACCGCTTGGAGTAGTTCTTGAACGGCAGCCTCCATAACAGATAGTAGAGTATGAAGCCGGTCACGATTATGAAGAGCATGATCAGGATGAAGGCCACGCCATACTTCTGGAACCAGGCTTGGAAGTTCATCAGGGCGTCCATGATGTTAGGCAGGGGCGTGGCGTTCAGCCAATCAAGTACGAAGTTCTGGTTGCGATGCACTAGTTCCATGACCCCGGCATACATCAGGCCGATGAGCAGGGCCCAGGTATGCAGCCGGGGCAGGAATATCCTCGAAAGGGCGAACTGCTGAGGATGTGCGTCCGAGAAGAACTTCTCCTTGCGAGGCTTGGGCTTCTTTTTCGATACCTTGGAAGATTCTTCTATGGAAGTAGAAGATTTTTCCATCGGAGTAGAAAGAACTTCAATCCCTTTCTGTTTCTTCTCCGCTCTCCTGCGCTTGAGCCGCCAAAATAGCATCTTGGCATAGGACGGGTTCCTCGCTTTCTTCGGCTTTTCGGGCTTTTGCGAATTTTGCGGCAATTGTGCCGTTTCCACGACCATGCCTAAATCTATGACCTCAGCGGAGGCAAAAGTGGGCTGTTTCTCCTGGAGTTTCGGCTCACTTTTGCCGTTCTTTGAGCCATTTCGGGCGATGCCAGCGGCGATCCTGCATTCGGGAGAGCAATAACGCTGAGTCTTCTTCTTCGGCTTGAAGACCTTCGGGCATTGAGCGCATTTCATTTCAGCGCCTTCCTGAGTTCCCTGAGTCCTTTGGACATTACCCTCCCCGTCACCCGATAGCCGTCGAGGGATAGGTCCATGAGGCTGCGCTTGTCTGTTTCCTTCTTCTTAGGTAACTGCTTCTTCTTCACGATTAACACCTCCTGCTCCCGGCTGAGAGAGATGGTCGTCCCGGTCGTAGAGCGTCGGGGGAGCCCTCTTCGCGCTCACGGACTCGATCATGGCGTTGACGTTCTGCTCGTAAAGCTCCTCGTTCTTCTCACCCGTCACGATGAAAGAAATGAACTCATCAATGGTCGCCTCGAACTTCAGGCGTTGGAGGGGGGTCGTGTTGCTGCTCCAGACCGGCTTGTAATAGTTGGCCATGGGCGTGAACCCCCTTGCGTCCACCCGGAGGTTCCTGCCGAAGACGTCCCGTATCAGTTCCAGGTTGATGATGCCCCAGCCGACCGTGGTCAGGGGCGCCTTCTTCGTCTTGGTGAAGACCTCGGCCACGTCCTTGGAGATTATCATGCCGACGATCCTGCCGTAGTCGACGCTCGGATAATCCTTGTCACCGAGGAAGACCAGGCGCCTGAGCTTCAGCTTCCTCATGTTCTTCTTGGCCGCCTTCTTCCTCTTGTGGTAGATCATCTCATGCACATCAATGGGGCGCTCGATGAGCATATCCTTCCGGCGCATGAAGAACGTGACCAGCCAAATGATGAACGGAGCGGCCATTACCACTATTATGATGATTATGACTATCGGAATCATCAGATCCCAATCCATGTTTGAGCCTCCTAATTTCCTATTTCTTCGGGCTTAGATCGTTCATGATGCCCGTGACACCGCGTTCCATGCTATCCTTTGCCGCCCGGATGATGGCGATGGTGTAGACGACCGCCAGGACCACGCTGACCGTGGGCAGCAATCCCATCACCAGCAAATCGAAGATGCTGACGCTGAGCCCCAGAAAGTCGGTCATTTGAGCCTCCTCCCGACCTTGGTGAACAATCTCAGGCCTTTTCTCCCTGTTCGGTTGATGTCTTTCGCAACCCCAGATAATTCGCGGTCGGCCTGCGTGAACTTCCCCTGGGCCATCAACAGGCCAGCGGTCCAGAGTTTCACTTGGTAGTGGATGGGATAGAAGAAGATGAGAAGACCGACGCCCACGATCAGAAGACCGAGGAGGATAGAGCCATACTCCAGTATCGAATCGACAAGCCAGGTCAAAGCCGTATAGATGAACTCGCCCACGGCCCGAACGAAATTCCCGATCCCCTGGAGGACGCCCATGGCGAAGTCCATCAGATTGCGCATGACCCCCCAGATCAGGGTAGCTGCGCCTATCATGAATTCTCGGGCGTGTTCCACTAGCCATGACACTACGGGTATTCCAGAGATTCCCCCATAAAGCCCGGAGACGACTTGCCGTAGTCTGCCCCCTATATCCTCCAACATACTGAGTATTACCTTACCCGCTCCGGCAAAGGGGATCAATTCAATTATGGCTGTGAGTCTATCTATCATGGCCTGGCGGATGTAGAAGAGGCGGTTATTCAGCGGCTTGCCACCTACCAGGACATCTGGAGCGGAGGGCATGGTATAGGAGATCAGGTAGCTATTGACCAAGTGCATATTGGAACGGAAATCCCAGGGGCCAGAGCCCACCGTGCCATTATAGACGAAGAACTGTTGTGTTTCGTTCCAGACACAACCGGTCATGGCATCGAACCAGAATAACGGTCCACTTGGATTCAAATCGTCTGTTATGAACCTGATCCGCATGGTCCATTCAGGACGGATGACAACGAAGAAGAAGTCCCCTGCAAAGCCAGTCAATCCAGCGTCTTTATTGACGACCGTGTGAGCCAGGATATAGCCCACATATGTATAGGCTGCGGAGGTCCAGAAGGCAGTTCCAAGGTCACTCGACTTGTAGACCCTAACACTGAATCTGGCTGTATCGTTGTCCTTGCTGAAAGGTATCATTATGGAATGATAGCCATCGGTCGAGCCTCCATCATGGCAATAGGTCCAGAAAGCCAGCTCATGACCAGCAGCCAGATATATTTCCTGGCCCGAATAGCCACCCCCCAGGCCTACCCTAAAGTCAAAGCTCCAGCCAAGGTCTAAGGTAAGGTTCTTTTCGTTGTATTGATAAGCATCTGGGGCCGACATCGTGAGCCGATTGACAAAGGAGTTATAGATGCCGTCCGAAGCTATGTCGTTAGCGCTCAGATAGATCTTGAACTGTTCGTTCGGTTCATACTGAGCCACCGTTTCGAAAAGATAGATGTGTCCTGGGATGATTGGCGCTCGGATTGTTACATATGTTCTATGATCCAAAGTATAGATGTCATTCCCATCCATGGGGTTTACGTCTGTCAGATCAAGCCGCAGAGAATAGAGAAGATGGACCGCTGAAGGAGCATCGAAGACCAGACCTATCCATGATTCCAATGTCATGAGTGCTTCCGCTTGGGGGGTGAAATTATAGCAATTGGATGAAGGTATCTCATAAACTCTCAACCAAAGGTCCCATATCTCGGTCACATCCACATAATTTGGAAGCCTGACTACCCATTCACTGGCACCAGACATTATTTGATGACTTGAAAACTCGAACTCGGTAGTAGATTCCATGACTCCAGAGCCATCGACAGAAGGAAGACTGAAGTAATCAGGTGTCGTCCATTCATTGAACCGGAATAGGGATTCTTCGGTCGATCCGCCAACCCACACACCTTGATAAGATGGGTTCCACGTCGAAGGATTGGTGACCGACGCGTCGGTAGCTATGTTCACCGTTTCGTCATATGTCCCCTCGTTCGCACTATCTACCGAAACCGTATTCGTAATTATTTCCGTTCTGCTGCTGGCCTGAACATATTGAGGAATTACTAGAACCATGAGCAGAGCAACCGCTATCAGCTTCAGCATCCCGTTCGTCCTTTGAAAATGTCTCATCTCCGTTTCACCTCCAGAATGAAGCCATTGATATCATGAAGATGCACGTCGAAGCCAGCCAATGGATTCTTGAGAAAGGAGCGAAGACGGTGGCAAGCGACCTTCTTCATTTGTTGCGTCGGGACCGGAGCCTCGAACATCTCGCTGGCAAGTCGACGGGTGCCGATGAAAAGGGATGTGCCGTCGGCCTGCTTCAACATGCGCTTAAGTGCGTCCGGGTTCACTGGCTCCAGGTTCATGCTCCTCCTCGCCAGCGCCGATGACGGCTGCGATGGTCCGATACTTGCCGAAGAGCATCCCGACGACGAAGAAAAGAGGGGAGCAGAGGCTAATGGACAGGGTGATTACGAACAGGGCGCTATTGACTTCCATGGACAAGCCCTGTGATAATGTAATGAAATAATAGTATAAAGAGTTTATTAATAGAGTTTGGTCTTGATTAATGGACGGCGAGCTTGGCTTCCGCTTGACGTTTGAGCTCTTCGAACTCGGCCTTGTTCTTGGGGTCATTGGTCGCAGAGAGCTGATCATAGACCAGCTTGCCCACCTTCTCAGGCGCATTGTCCTTCATGCGCCAGTAGACCAGCTTATTGTTGTTTTTCCACCATTCGAGTATTATCTCGCCCATCGGCTTGTAGAGCTGTTCAGGTTCGGTCATCTTCCTTCATCTCCTTCTCGATCTGTCTTTCTTCTTTCGCCCTTTCGAGCTTGCGCTTCGCTGACTTGCCCTTGCCGTATCCCAGATAATACCAGGAGCGGCAGGTCATTACCAGCCGGTCTACGAGTTCGCTCATTTCTTCACCTCACGCAATCTGACTATCGTCATAGCTCCGAGTTTCAACCAATATTTATCGTTCCAGTCACGCTTAGTAAGATACTGAATATCCACGCTTCGGACTCTATCGAATTGGGAAAAGAGCAACTTATAGTTCCTCTTCCAGTAGCCTTTGCGATAGATGTAAGTGTCGTCTAGGGTGTGCGCCTCGTCGTTGTATTCCAGAACGACGATCCCTAGATTGGCAGACTTCACCATGTTCTGAATTATCTCGTCGATCGGATGGATGAGCATCAATGTGGCGTCGGTGAAGATGACATCGAAACGCCTATCTATGTCTTCGAGGTCCTTGGCATCCCACGCCATTATTGTGATCGGGAGCTGGTTGGTTCTAAAGAAGTCTCGTCCCTTTGCGATTGCCTGGTGGTTCGTGTCGATACCAAACAGCCTGATGCCCGGTGCTGCTAGATGTATCTGGTAGAGATTGGGGCCGCAATTACAGCCAATCTCCAGGACGCTCTCGGGATGAAAGGAAAGGACCGCATCGACCAAAAGCTGGCGATGAGGGTGCTTGTCCGTTGGTTCATACGCTCCAGTATGCTGTGCCCAATATCTTCCACTTCCACGGAGCCGGTGCTTGATATTCAAATACCAACGAAGAAGGAAGGAACGCCCAGACAGAACTACACCCCCAATATGACGACAATGACGATAGCTACCACCAATCCTATCAATATCAAAAGATACCCCGAATAGTCTTTTTCATGTTCAGCTCCGTCGTTGCCCATGATGGACGGGTCGGTCAAAAGGAGTTCCTTTGTCGTCATGCCTTTTTGCCCTCTTTTATATTTAAAGGAAGACCCCCCTCCCTTTGTCGCCTTCGGGCTAGGGTCGAACACGAGGCTTTGTCATCTGCGATCCGGGGACGACCAAGATGAACGCCTTGGAATCTTGCCCGGTTCATACCGTCCTTCACCCGATCAGAAATGAGATCCCGTTCGAACTCTGCGACCGCTCCTAGGATCGTTATCATCATCCGACCCATGGCGTTGTTTGTTTGGATAGGCTGATCTACGCATTCGAGCGCCAGATGCCACGATTCCATATCCTGTAGGGTGTTAAGGAGATTCCTGGTCGAACGCATCATCCTGTCGAGCTTGGTGACGATGACCACGGAGAAGTCACCCTTTCTGCCACGCTCTAGCATGGCTTGGAATGAGGGCCGATTGGGGTCTTTACCGCTTGCATGATCGACCCAGTCTCCTGCGACCTCATACCCCTTTGCTGCCGCATAATGCCGGAGCTTGAACAGTTGGGTCTCAGCATCCTGCCCCTTATCATCGGTGGACACTCGGGCGTAGAGGGCGACCTTCATTTATCCGCCTCGCTCGATGGGATGTCGTGTTTGGGCTCAAACAACGGCAGAGGCTTCATGCCCAATCGTTCAATCTTTTTGATTGGATCGTTTTTACTACCGATCGGCCGCCCTCTCTTTTTGTAAGCCTTGAACCGGACATATTTGACGTGGCCGCAGTTAGGGCAGGCTTCAACGTTCCATCTTCCAGTGGCTCCGTCGGTCTCCTCTATCTTCCGCTTGCAATCAGAGCAGACCTCGACATAATGATTCTCTATCTCAACCAAATGGAGATCTGGAATTGTTGATTCGCAGACGATGCAGGTCATTTGTCACCCTCGGGCCGAGAAGATGGCAACCTTCATCCCTCCGGCTTGTCGTCAGTATGCTTGTCCGCCACGCGACGTTCGAGTACCTGCTCCTTCGGCCACTCCTGCTGGAAATGCTCCGTGTCCTTCGGGAACCAGGCCTTGCTGGGGAACGTTGGCGTCCCTTTGCCGTCGTGGTCAGCTTCGGCCGAGGTGCAGGCGGAGAGATACCAGTCGGAGAGCATGACCCGGAAGCTGGTGTCTATGTCCGACCAGCCCAGATAGTAATCCTCGTCGAAGCCACCGATGTCCTTCCAGCACTCCCTCCGCATAGCGAAGAGCCAGGTCCCGAGGACGATCAACTGGGGGTTCTTAGTTCTTGGACCATCCGACCAGGCGTTGAGCCAGGTGTTCTGCCATATGCCACCGCGCAACATACGAAGGGCGTAGAACGGGGCCAATTTCAGAAGGCCGATGTGGAACATGAAGGAGAGGAATCCGCAATGACAGATCCCGATGAACGGATACAGGTCCTTGCAGTATGCGCTTGAACCGGCATATCCCACCTCGGGATGCTCCCGCATGAAGACCAGGAGCTTCTCCACCGCTGTCGGTCGGGGAAATGAATCGCTGTTCATGCCAATGACGACCTCGAAGCCAGCGGCCCTGCGCATCCCTTCGTTGATGGACTTGCCGAAGGCGAACTCGCTGCCGTTGGACTCGACCAGGATGAGATGGAAGGGCATCTTGACCGTCCTCTCCAGATGCTCCACGCAACGCTTGGTGGTCTCGTCGCCGATGTCGGCCACGGGGACGATGATGGCCGTCGCCGGTCGGCCGCCGTTGTAGTTCGATTCGACGAGCCTCATGGCTCTTCCTCCAGAAATACCGATTTCATTAAGACACAAGTGAAAATACCAAGGGAAACGGCCAAATCCGCAATTATGATAGAAATATTCAGCGGAGAATTGGGCAGTAGAATTCCCGAAGAAACGGCAACAACAATGAAAAGAGCCAGATTGAACATGGTAATCGCCAGAATGTCGTCCTCGGTTGCTTTCTTCTTTAACTTCATAGCCTGGCCTCCTTCTCATCGAATTTCTGCATGGCCTCAATTCTATCCTCTCGTTGATTCGGCCACCAAAAGTAGTCCTGGCCATTCAGCCAGAAGGCGAACAATATCATTCCAAGTCCGATGACGATTCCCAAGATGTCATGTTCCCACGTTGCCATAGAAAAGAAGAAGAAACCTAGGCACCCCATCATTAGGGCTAGGCAAGGAGTTAGCTGGTCGCTCATCACCACACCTTCAGTATCGCTTCCAGTTCGTCCACGATCTCCCGGTAGCACTCGATATGAGGGCTCATCCCCGGCTCGAACATCAGGCGTGAGTTGTAGTCCATGATGAGGGCTCGGATCCTGGCCCGTTGCCGGATGAGCGAGTCCTTGGCGTCGGGCTTCATTCCAATCTCGCCTCCCTGCGCCTCTTCTCTTTGAGTTCGTGGTAATGGCGTCTGTTCCATGCCCGTTTGTATTCGACATAGCATTCCCTGCATCTCTTCTGATCCTTGACCCAGTAGTTGTGTATCTCTTTATTGCAATCAACGCAGACCGGCAGGACATAGTTGCTTTTAGGCAAGCCTAGCACCCCCAGCCTTCCTCCATGGGTCTCGGACGCGGGGACGGCACTTGTAGCAATACTGGCGCTGGAGGCGGTCGGAGACGAATTTGCCGCAGCCCTTGCAGTGGATCTCGCGGAGGCGGATCATGGCTTCACCGTCTCCTGCTGCTGACGAAGCTTCTGCATGACCGATTCGGGCGTGTCGCTGCCATCGTCCAAGAAGGAATACTGCTTGCCGCTTGGATAGGGGTGCAGTTTGCCGTTCAGGACCATTGCCCTGATGTAGTGCTTGATCGTGCGGGGATCTGAACCGAACTGCTGCGTGATGAGCCTCTGTAGGGTCTCCTTGCTGATCACAGGCTCATCGAAAGCACCCTTCCCTATGATGCTCCTCTGTAACTCCTGCTTGAACTCTGCATACCATTCGTCGAACTTGACCATGACATACCTTCTCATCCCCCACTTTGGGTGTGTGTGCGTGGCGTTCATGGATGCTAAACCTGTCTAACGCCCTGGATACGTCGTCGTTGTCCAGGCGTTAGCTTAATCTAGTATCCACTGAACCAACTACTATGACTGAAAAGCTAGAGACAACAGCTAACGCCCATTATGGAGAGGCACACACACATCATTTTGGGCCTGTCCAAATGACCGCTGGACGCTCTTCCTTTCAGTTTCTTCGCCACATACACACACACAAACAGAGGAGAGGCATATCCGCTCGAGTTCCCGCAAGCCAAGAATCTCAAGGGTGTTAAGGAACGGAGAATCAGAAAGCGAAGGTTCGTTCACTCGACCACCGTCCGTCGTTCCTTGATCCCGCACCTCGGGCAGCTCCAAAGCGCGAAGCCGTCGATCAGGCACACAGGCTCGAGCTTGCCGAGACACATGATAGCATGAGAGGGTGCCGGGGTGCGGGAAGGTCTTGCGCCCGCTGAAAGGGATGGAATCATGCACTCTTGCTCCCCGGCATTGGTTGATCGTGAAGGAGAAGGCCCATCGGGGGACTGAACTTGCCCGGGAGGAACCGGTGTGGGTCTGGGGGATCCCGATGGGTTGAGATTCATGTTATGATGCCTCCGAGCAGGCCCAGGACGATGACCGCGAATCCTAGGCAGAGACCCCCGACGAATAGCCAGACACCGAACTGCTTGGCGTAGTCGTTCCCTAGTTTCCCATAGTCCAAGTTGATATTTGGGAGACCGTTATGGACCATCTGGCTAGGTGAAGATTCAGCTGCTGTTAAAGTCGCGGGGGGACTCATAGACGGCTCGCCCCGATCCGGTGTTCTAGAAGGA
>Ga0315284_10008010_pt1 | contig 15063 bp, 13 predicted proteins | sample YL17G09_16_MG_FD_203696 | JGI IMG/M metagenome (GOLD analysis project Ga0315284, IMG submission 203696) | Sediment microbial communities from Yellowstone Lake, YNP, Wyoming, USA - YL17G09_16 | ecosystem: Environmental > Aquatic > Freshwater > Lake > Sediment | place: USA: Wyoming | collected... | reverse complement strand
ACTTCGGTGCCGTACTTCGCGTGAGAAGAAAGACCATTATGAAGAAGTAGAATGTGGTGGACAGGTACTCGTTGGTCAGGAACTGCGCCGGCAGGATGAAGTACGAAAGGTAGATCCTGTCCTTTAGGTCGTTGATCGATCGATAGCGCAGGAGGTATACCGCCAACGCAAGAGCAATTGCCACCAACGTGAACAGGCCATACGTGAACAGAACGGCAAAGAGACCATTTTCGATGAGGGGTTGGTTGCCATTCATCTCCAACAGGCCGCGATCATGCACTTGGGAGTCGCCCTGTCCGAACAACAGCTGGAATGCGTTACCCGAGGAGACGGTCGACACGTAGTGATCGAAGTAGTTCATGCGCGAGCGGAGCGTACCAGCCGCGCCAAGCACCGAGGATACAGTATCAGAGTACAGAATGGAGAGAATCACAACCAACAGCACAAATGGGATGATTGTCTTCGGTCGTCGGATCATGATGTAGAAGACGAAGCTCACGTACGTCATTCTGTTGAAGGTGGAGATCATCATCGCCATGACAAATACCAGCGCAATCCTGTCCCACCACATCGCTTCATGATCCTCACTTTTCTTCTTGTAAAGTAATAGCCACGCCAGACACAGGGTGCCAAACGGTTGGGTTGAGGCCGCAAAGCCCATCGGGGCAGCCAGAGACGGCAAACCCTTGTCATAAAGGAAGTGCGCAAACAAGTCGTATCTGGTGCGATAGGCGCAGGCCAGGAAGTAGGCAGCAACAATGAAATAGAGTAACAACGCGAGATAGAGTGTCTGAAGAGTAAAGATTCTTCTACCGTAAATAGCGAAGAGCGTTCCTATGACTGGGAAGAACATCATGACAGCTGAGTTGGAGACTCTCAGATTCATGAGGAAGGCTATGCCCCAAAGGAACAACCAGCAGACCCCAATGGATAGGTAGCTTCTCTTGATGCTGTATTTGGCAACACAGATTCCGCTAACCAAAAGAAACACCGCCTTGTCCACGGGGACTGGGAAGAGAGTGTTGGTGACTGACAGGAACGCGATGATCGCCATCATAGTCAGGTCCTCTTCGAAAAGAGAGCCATGAAGGCCTGAGCGATGAGCGCAAGATTCTCGTCCTTCAGAACCGTCGGATCGGACACTGGATCGGAGGTGTTTCCTTCAAACGTGTTCTTCAGTATGTATCTCTTGTACTCTTCGATATTGGCGGGGCGATCCTCTGCGCAATGGGCCGCAATTTGCAGTTTGGCCAAATCCTCCCAGCTCAACCTCTGCACATTACTGAGTAGGTTGAAGAACACCGGCGACAGTGTGAATGCCTTCTTCCCCATCAAACCCGCCTCAAGCGAGATGGTTCCGGTGACGGAAATGGTAAGCAGGGCGTTCCTGATGATCTCAATCGAATTGGTCTTTTCGTGCACTACGTGGACGTTAGGGAGTCTCTTGACGTTCGCATAGAAGGAGGCGGGCCGATCACCGATAGCATTTGTGTGCTCTTTGATAAGTAGTCGCCATCCGATCGGGAGGTTCTTCCATATGTTGAGAATGTTCAGGTACTGGTCCTCAAAGTACCTGCCGAAGTTGTCAATGGAGCTCTCGGGCTGTTTGTGCAAACCGTAGAAGACGTATCTGGTGCCTTTGAATTGCTCAAAGGACTCAGTCTTCACTCGCCGATAGGAGGCTCGGTTGAGTTCTTCTCCCACGCCAAACTCCAACCTCTGAATCAGCGATGTGAACACCGTTGGGTTCGACGTAGTGACGTTTTGCTTGGTGATGAATCTCTTGATCCGACCCAGTCGACCACGGAGTGTTGAAGCACGTTCGATCATGCCATCGATTGAGACGACATACCCAGGCTTACGCACGATGAAATCCTCAATGACTACCGGATTGTCGAAGTCCTCCAGGCACGACTCGACCTCATCACGGAAGAACCCAAATCGATTGTCGGGGATCCTGACTGACCCGAACGAGAAGTACCGACATTGTAGTCCAGTATTCAGGAGACACTTCCGTCCGATCAGCATTTCGTGCGCCCAGGTGCGCTCCCCAAAGACAAGCGAGATCTCCCGTTTGGAGAGGAAGTCAAAGACCGGTTGCTGTACGTTCCGGAGGTATCTGCACCCTTCAGCGATGTTCTTGCGAAATACCCGGTCACTTATCACCATTTCATGAATTTTGTACTCGCCAACCGGTTCCTGGTCCTTGTGCACGTAGGACAAGTCAAGCAGAAGGTACGGGTCTCTGCCAGCGGTGCTCACAAGTCCTTCGTCCACAAATATCCAATAGATATTGATGTCCTTCATCTTTGCCCGTAAACAGTCGGCGATTCTTCGGTACAGGTGCGTCTTGGAGAAGTTTGACACGAAGCAAATGTTCATATTCAGACCTCGATGAATCTTTCTGCGAGAACCGTTGAGTAGTTCTGCGCTATCCGATCCCACGAATACTTGCCGACAACTGCCTGTTTCATGCTCTCTGTGTTGACTCGATTGTCAACGTACATTTCGATCTTCGTCGACATTTCCGAAACACTGGTAGCATCAAAGAACCTGTCCTCAAAGAAGCTGAACTCACTCATGGCCGTGTTCTTGGCGCATATCACGCTCGCGCCGAGTAGTACGGCCTCCAGCGGCGGCATTCCAAACCCCTCACACAGTGACGGGAACACGAATAGGCTGCACTTCTTGTACAGATCGGCCAGTTCGAAATACGATACTGATTGAAGTATTTCCACTCGCCTCCTGTGCTTCTCACTTAGATTCCGAAAGAATGCATGGAATTCGTCCGAGCCTACATCATCCTTTCCAACAAGCACCAACCCGTACTCGTCAGACAAACGCGCTTGGATGAATGCCCTGCACAGATTCACGTGATTCTTTCTCTTTTCTATGCGACTGACATAGAGAATGTACTTCGCTTGGCGTAAGCATATCTTTGGTGGCTCCTGCTCCTTGGGAAACTCCATTACCCCATTCGGCACAACAACCACCTGCCTCCGCAGCCATCCGAAATGCTTCTGCATTCGCGACTTCGAATATGCCGACACTGTTAAGACGAGATCCGCTCGGGCAGTCGCCATCGCGAACAAGAGACCGTTCTTGAGCCGATACCCTAGAGGAAACAGTTCCGTATGGTCGAGGAACAGGACATCATGTATTGTAACTATCTCCCTGCTTGCTCGAAGAAGAGGAAGATAGTACTGACAGTGCAGCACATCGATCTTCCATTTGAGCTGTAGCCAGGTGATCTCGAAGAGGAGTCTGATGTATTTGTTCTTGGACACATATTTGACAAATCGCACATTGGGTGACCGATCGAAAAACTTCTTCAGGTTGTTGACGTCATGTGCAGCGAAGAAAAATTCTGTTTGCGGCTGAAGGCGTGTCAACGCCCCATACAACCCCCAGATGTGCGACACCACGCCCTGCCCCCCACCGTCAAACGCATGGCAGTCGACGAGGATCCTCATGCGTTCTGCTTCTTCAGATGGAGGTGGGAGGAGACGTAGAACCCTGGCTCAACGATTGGTCTGCTTACCACTGTTCCTGCTCCGATAGTCACACAATCGCAAATCGACACGCCTTGGATGATTATCGCATTCGAGCCCACGTAGATGTTGCTGCCAATGGCGACCGGTCGTGCGATGAGCTTTCGTGTGTAGTCGAATCCGTGACTCCAGACCTGTGAGGACTGTCCACCGATGACAACATTGTCGCCAATGGAAACCCCCGCTGTCAGATCCAGATAGTGTGAATGTGTGATGAGGCTATCCTCGCCAATAGTGAACTGGTTCTTCCTGGTTCCGCAATCCGTCGGGTCAAGAGTGCCGACAACTGAGTTCCTGTTCTTGATCCAGGAATTCGCTCTCATCTCCAATGCGTCCAGGAATTTGAATCTGTTCATGTTCCCCACGCGACTCCTGCGCATCTTAATACTTCTTGAGACAAGCACATTCAGACTGCCTATTGCTGATTCCTCCAATACGCATTCGCTCGCAACGATGAGATTGAGGAAACCAATCTTGCAGGAGAATTCGATCCTGTACCCAAGGAGCAACCTGAGCAGAAGAACCCGCGCCCAGTTGAATGGCATTGCCGTTGCGAATGCTGAGAAGAGATACCTATACAAGAGCAGCCCTCTTCATGTACTCGATCATGTTCCTATTGCTTTCGGCAAATGTGAACTTCGACTGAGCCGCGTAGAGCTCATCCGAGAAACCGTGTATGGATGTATCAACCACACAATTGAGAAAGAGCTTCAGTCTCCTCTCGTCATAGTGGAAGCCATCTCGCGCGATTGCGGCAATGCTCTCTGCGCACTTCTGCGTGTCGGTTATGTGGAACACACCAGGGGCGAACTGGTAGAAAATGTAGCCGAACAGCAAGACCGGCTTCTTCTTGAAGAGCGCTTCCCAGCCCGCGGTACCGGTAACGGTCGCCACTGCGGCTGAATGCTCAATGAGCCGTGGACTTGGGCAGCTGGCACTCACAAATGACGTTCTCTTTGTCTCACGCAGGATGTCATGGTAGTAGTCAAGATACCGATGAGCGAAGAGCTGCTTCGGGTGCTCCTTGACATACAGGTACATATCATCGGGTAGCAGGGAGTCGATCAGCCTGATGATGAGATACTGGTCGTTGAGAGGTCCTCCCAACGGGCAGGTTGTCAGCTCCGGCTGGTAGTGAAGCGGCATGTATATGTACTTCTTTGAGAGATCGGGCGGGCTTGAGACTCGAGAATAGTTCCTGCGGAGTTGCTTGCATCTGAACCAGTACAGCATCTTGAGTGCCGCATCCGGACCCAGCGCATTTACCTTCTTCAGGTATGTGGAGACGCGACGCCGTTGGGGCCGCATGTAGAATGGTACCTCGCTTCTGGTCTCAAGATCCCACTCAATCTCTGCGAGCTCGTGTAGCTTGACTTCACCACTGACGCTTTCTGTGGTTGTGGAATGGTACAGATCCCTCAAGCAGGGATTTTGCTCCTCGAAGTCGGCCATTGGTATGACAATGTCCCTGAAATTCGACTGATAGAAGTACAGCTTCTTTGTCTTCTTGAAGAAGTCAGCAATCACCAGTATGGCATAGTCATAGATGTCATGAGGAATGTTGGCCGATATGTAGAAACCGACATCTACTTCCTGGAAGTAGTTATACCAGAATGACAAGTGTCCATAAAGGATTCTCTTTCTTTCCTCAAATGCGAGATGCCTCTTCTGGTACACCTCAAACCGCGTGGTCATATTTAGGAGGTTCGGAAACAGGGGTTGGATATAGTCAAGAAGCTCGGTGGAAAGAGGGCGCTCGCTGAAACTCCCATAGTCCCCTGCGATAATGTCTTTCACGAGAAGGATCTTGACAGTGCTGGACTGCTGAAGGGTTGGCTGTGCCAGCACTACGCACGCTTTCTCACACTTGAAATGGAGGATGAGGTCGGTGATAATGCTTGCTTGCCGGGGGTCATGAAACCCGTTGATGATGATATTCATTTTAGAATCGTCCTGATAACCCTTTGCCTATAATCACCCTAATTGGCCGCAAGGATTCCTGGCGAAGCTTTGATGGCCATAGGAACAATGACTCAGTGAATCATCCAGCAGCATGACAACTTGAAATAGCCTTCTAAGAATAGACCATCAACAGTGGTTGCTGCTTCGTTCTAAAGACTATATGGTTCTTAAAACACCTATGTCTTTCTTGTCATAGTTTATTATGCACGCAACGAGCCCCACAAGAAGCATGCAAGCGGCTCGGACCGCGAAAATATCGACAACTCTCTTAAGGAGATACGTGCAAAGAATAAAGACAGCGATTGAAGCAAGAAACTTGAGCCAACCGATTATATCTGGCAAGAACTTGAACTCGCTCCTCATGTTCTGAGCCGCCATGATGATTGCCAACAGGACATAGCTTACAGAACTTGCGATCCCCGCAGCAGCATAGCCAATTGAGCGAATCAGAAGAAGTGTAACCAATACATTAACGATAAGGGCGACCAAGTAGAACAAGGGCATTCTAGCCGTCTTTCCCTGAAGAACAAGCAGTATCTGGTTGAAGTAGGCAACGAATATCGCTAAAGGGTATATTGACAAATAGCATGCACACAGGAATGTTTCTGAATACTGTTTCTTTCCTACTAGTAGGATGAGTTCTTGGTACTCCATGATGAACCACAGAACAGCACCAACGATTAGAAAAATAGAATACTTGAAGCTGACCGACAACTGCGAATTAACTTTGTCAAGTGCCTCGATCTTTCCAGATTTCCAGAGAAAATAGCCCTCGGAGAAATGGGGTTGTATAATATACACTCCAAGAATACCGAACTTGAAAATGACTGCAAACCATCCATACGTGAAAGAGAACAATCCCAATGATTCATACGAAGTGAAACCCTTGAGCAGATATCGACCTAGCATTTCCTGGAAATACAGCCCCACGTCAATCAGTAGAAGCGGAAGGCTGATCGCCAGAGCCGTCCTTGCGAACTTCGAGTCGAATCGAATCGCTCCCAGAAGTGCTTTGCTGTTGATCGAGATGAGTAGAAGTACGAGCGTTACCGTGTTCCCAATGAGTAGGCTTAGTACAATAGTCAGAATTGAGACTGTCTTCAGGAAAAAGAAGACCAGCAGCGGAATAGCCCACAGCTTTGAATCGACAAACCCAATGAGCGTTTTGGTGTTCTGCCTCTTCTGATAGCCGAGAAATCGAAGCGACTCGGCGTTCACTACGCCGATCATCACTCGGGACACGAATAGAAAGAGGACTCCGTACTTCAGCAGATCATCCCGAATCCAGAATGCCACGACTAGTATGCCAACCAATGAGCAGATCAACTCAATGAAAAGGCTTCGCCCAAGAATGAAGTATTGTTCGTCAATCGGACGTCCCGGAATGGTCTTGTAGTTGTACACACCCAGTCCAAGTGAGCAAAATGACAAGATGAATCCGGACAATGTTGCCATCCATGAGTAAAAACCGAAATCCCCGACGCTTAGGCATTTCGCAACAATAACAGTGGTAACCGGGCCAAGTGCATAATCAAGCAAGTTAAGACCAAACGCGAGACTTAGCGTCTTCAGAATCCTCAAAATTGCCCTTGGAGTGTCACAAGCGGTGGGTGTTCGAGTTCAAATAGAGCGATCAATGCCCTTGTCGAAGGGCCCAGAATAATGAGCTCTGAATCGGAAATTGATGTTAGTACTTCGAGGAGGCATCCCCAAGACACCGGTAATTGGGAAACCGGATCCGCGGCTCTTCTGCGTGTCGCCGGTAGGCTTGAGCCTGCAAGATGAGTCGACCAGCTATCTCACCGGGATTCCGGCGTCGCGCATGGCGTCTCTGCAAGTTCTAGGGGTGATGCTTGTGAAATGGAACATACTTGCGGCGGCAGCGGCCGATGCGCCTGCCTTCACAATCATTGCGCAGTCCTCGGGTTTGCCTGCCCCGCCGGCAGCAATGATTGGGATACTCGTTCTGCGAGCTGCATAGTCAATCAGGGCGATGTCGTAACCCGTCATCACGCCGTCACGATCTACGCTATTGACAAGGATTTCACCGACTTCGCATTCATTGCACAGGGCAATTGCCTCGTCGAAAGACCTCCTAACCCTTCCCCCCGAGTGAGAGTGGAGGATGTACCTGCCGTCGCTATCACACGTGACATCCAAGGAGACGACAATACACTGGCTTCCGAACACTCGCGCCGACTCTCGCGCTACCGATGGATCCTCCAAAAAGATGGTGTTGATCGCCACCTTGTCGGCTCCGTGAGCCAGTGCTTCCGCGATATCCTCGCACGTGCGCAAGCCTCCGCCAACAGTTAGTGGCATAAAACATTCGCGCGTAATGTCTTCGACCGTGACCAAATCGATCCTCCGTTGCTCCTTTGCTGCGTCAATGTCAAGCAGAATCAGTTCATCCACATCTCGCGTGTTGTAGATCCTTGCCACGGTAATTGGATTGCCGAGATTCCTGCGAACATCGAACTTGATGGTCTTAACAACCGAATATCCATCTAGAAGCACCATAGGTATTACTCGATGACGCAGCATCAGAATTGCTCCGCGATAAAATTGCGAAGCACCTGGAGCCCAGACTCGCGACTCTTTTCAGGATGGAACTGGGTGCCGCAGATATGCCCTTTCTGCACGGCCGCATTGAACGAGGCGCCATATTCGCAAGTGGCTCGTGCACATGGCTCATTGACCACCATTGCGTAGCTATGCACGAAATAGAAACAGGTTCCGTCCTCGATACCTTTCAAAATCGTCATTCCATTGTTCGTGATATCATTCCAGCCGATGTGAGGTAAACGGCAACCACTTGCGGGCACTTGCAGCTTCAGGACCCGCGCATCGATCAGTCCGAGTCCCCTCGAAATTCCACCCTCCTCGCCTTCTTTGGCGAGTAATTGCATGCCCAGACAAATGCCCAGGATAGGTTTCCTCTTACTGAGAACCATCTCCTGAACGCATTGCCCGACGCCCGTTTGAAAGAGACGAGTGGATGCTTCACTGAACGACCCGACGCCAGGAAAGATGAGCCGGTCCGCATTCCGCATCGCGCCACAATCTCCGGTTACCAGATGGTCAACCCTCAGGAAGTGCAAGGCGTTACTCACGCTGCGAACATTTCCCAATCCTATGTCGATGACTGTTATCATGGGCCTTGTCTTACTGTGGAAAGAACTTTCGGACAGGATTCCCGGAAACATCCTTCCGGATTCGTCCGTTGTCAATCTCAAAGAGCTTCCGATTGGAGAATCTATCCAGATTATCCGTGAACTCTTCCTTTGTGATATGCAGGTAATCCAGGAAATCCTGAGCGTACTTCCAAGGGATTGTCCCTTCGTCGGTCTTCCTGTATTCCTCTATCGCCTTTTCACGCGTCATGTTGCCTGCCCGAATCTCGATACAGAGCTGATCGGTCGCACGACCGTATCCGTACTTGATGAATTTCATGTAATCATGCAAGCCACCAATCCACTTGCAGTCAAGATTCTCCAGATCGTTGTACGCCCCTTCGACCGGGCCTCCGGGATTGTGGTTCCATCCAAGCTTTGTCATTTCAACTGCATGCTCCACAGACTCCCATTTCATGTAGTAACCGAGAAAGAGACCTGTCACGCCAACTCTATTGATTTCCTCGTCAGTCGGGTAGTGGAACGTCTTGATATCGTTAAGGTCGATCCCGTCATGCACCACATCGGAGATTCGATATCCAAGCATCTGGAATTGCTCGAGCCAATTCCTATCAAGGAAGTTGTTATCCTTCTTTGTGGCCGGTCCGCCGTATTCCAGCTGCGAATTCTCACCCCAAATGAGAAGCGGTATTTGGTATTGAACTGCAACACGGACTGGAGCGGTGAAGATCCCGATATGCTCAGGCCAACAACAGTCTCCAAGCTTGAAGAAACCTATCCGAACCATTTCACGATAGGCCTTTCGATTTGCTGCTACGTGAATTATGTCAAACCCCTGATCCCGGAGGAAAAGAAGGTTCTTCCATCCGACTTCAGTAAGATCACAGGGAACGTGGTTGACACACAGGGGGTGCATCCCGAACTGTTCACGCATCGTAACGGCCTGAAAACAGCTATCTTTTCCGCCGCTAATGGGAATAATACAGTCATACCGAGAACCGTCGCTCCGGTATTTTTCCAGAACCTCTTCGAATTCGCGCTTTCGTCGAGCCCAATCGATCTCCTTATGCTTCCGTTCTACTGACAAGCAGGCGTCACAGACACCCTCTTCGCTGAAAACCTGTTCGGGCCTTGTGTTCGGCATGATACATCGTTTGCAGTACTTCATACACCTCTTCCTCAGGTATTGGGGTTGATATGTCTCAGAAGGAGCGACTCCGCTATTGTCCAGTCTTCCGGTGTATCGATGTCCTGCACCAGTTCCCTGGGTAGAATTATTGGGGCAGCGCCTTTGACGAATACTTTGCGCTCGGAAATAAGTTGTTGCGAATTTATCCAGTACAATTGACCGGCATCGTGATACGCTGGCTTCAAGTCGTTGGAACGCGTGAATTCGTGTTCAGGCCAGAGCATCGAGAGGCAACCATCCTCTCCTATGGCGAAAGCTCGGAAAATGCTTGAAGGAAACGAAGTGACCGTCAACGCTCCAGACGCCTTCTTCTCGCGCATGAGCCGGAATCCCTCGACAAGAAGGTTCGACGAGATAGACGGCGCTGTTGGCAGAAGACAACAAAGCCAATTGTAGCGACTCGATTCAGGTTGTACTGCCACCAGTGCGTGAATAAGCACATCAACTAGCGGTGCGAAATCATCAGCAATGTGGGCGGGACGGACAAAAGGTACTTCCGCTCCAAACTGTTGGGCCACCTTCGCAATTTCCTCTGAGTCAGTAGAAACGACGACTCGGTCGAAAAGACCACTCCCAAGCGCTGCCTCGATGGAATAGCCGATGATGGGTTTGCCAAGAAAAGACTTGATATTCTTCCCGGGAATGCGCTTGCTGCCGCCACGCGCAGGAATGACTGCTATGCACGATTCACCCAGTACGTTTCTCCAAAATTCGACGCGGTCGATGCTGTATGAAATACTCTGAGGAATGTCAGGCGAGTCTACGAGATGTGTTGATCCGAAACCGCCTCGCTCAAACAATCTTTTGGATACATCGTTCGATTCTTTGACATGTGCAATGACTCGGCTGCAGAATCCCGACGAAAATACAGCATCCAATCCGAGTTGGAGCAAGGCGCGTCCTGCCCCCGAGCCCCGTCGCGACGGATCGATGGTAATGCTGATGACAGCAGCACTTACGTTCTTTTCATTGCGTTCGAATCGGATGATGCCGACAGGGAAACTATTCGAATCCTCACCCAAAAACATGGCTACACGATCGGAAGAAAGCCTGCTAGCCAGCCATTTGACATGGCGTTCATAAGTGATTTGGTCGCTATTGAAGGAAACTGCCCTTACACTAGAATCATTTGACCATGCAAAGAGGATGTCGGCATCTGATTGGACGACACGGCGGAGTTTCACGAGTCGATCTCCGTATCTCTGTTGCGCACCGGAGTGCCTCTATCAATCGAATTCCTTGCTTTGCTTCCAAGAAGAGATGTGTAGTGACGCGGATGCAAACCATCTCCAGGGCGGATTACACGTATATTTTCTTGAGTGAACAAATCTCCCGCACGGATGTCGCGAATAGCAAAGATCGATTTCCGGAACTTGACATTAATGGCATCACTGGTCGTAGCACCAAATCGAACAGTGCCGCGAGCCTGTTCCGCGATTCTGATGTCATGAACCATCTGTTTGAATTCAGCCGGTTCCATCGAAAAGTGTGCATCGGGCCCGGCAACGGAGCGGTCATCAGTGAGGTGCTTTTCGATGACACATGCGCTCAGCATGACGGCGGCAACCGGGATCGACGACTCCAGTGCGTGATCTGACAGGCCCACTGGAACGCCGAACGCCTGCGCCAAAGCCGCCAGCGTCTTGAGATTCATGTCCTTCGGATCAGCAGGATATCCACTCGTACACTTGAGGAGCACCAGTTCGGTCGTGCCGGCATCCCTGAGCGTCTGAACCGCTAGTTCAATGTCGGCAAGCGAAGCCATACCGGTTGACATGATAACCGGTTTCTTGAGCGACCCGACTTTCCGCAATAGTGGAATGTCAACAATCTCGAACGATGCTATCTTATACGCAGGCATACCCAGAGATTCCAGAAACATGACTGCTGTTGCATCGAAGGGCGTTGAGAAGAGCGTGATGCCGGCATCATCAGCCACCTCTTTGAGTTCTGAATGCCACTCCCATGGTGTGAAGGCCGTCCCGTAAAGTTGGTGCAGCGTCTGCCCTTTCCATGGGCCATCTGCGATGGAGAAGTACTCGTTGTCACAGTCGAGGGTGATAGTGTCGGCCGTGTAGGTCTGTAGCTTCACCGCATCTGCGCCGCATTCCTTCGCAATCCGCACAAGTCGCTTGGCGCGATCAAGACTTTGGTTGTGATTGGCCGACAACTCCGCGATAACGTAGCAGGGATTGCCGTCGCCGATGTCGCGATCATTTATTCGAACGGTTCGCATCAATTACCTTCCGGAAGAACTCAACATCTCGTTGAAAATCATCCAAGTTTTGTTTTGAGCATTTGTTCGTCTCCAGCGATACCCAGGCATCGCCGGGAAGCATCTCCGCGATCTTCGCGAAGTCGAAATTCCCGCCGCCCAGGTTGAGGTGCTGGTCTTGCGTTGATCCAACCAATCCGTCCGAAAGATGATACATAGCGGGACTCAGCGGTAGAAATGCGCTGCAGTAGTCATATGGATCTAGTGCATTTGTCGCTGCCGCGCAGACAGCGTGGCCGAAATCGAAACAGAAACCCATCGTCGTTTCTTGCTTCAGCTCTTTGATCTCTGCCGGCGTGCTGCCAAGGCACGCCTCACCCTTCAGGCCAACTGCTGGCTTGTTCTCAATCAATGCATCCCTGAACGAAGCCGGATACTGTTTCCTCAGCAAAGCCACCTGGCGGACCGTTTCTTCGATAGTGCCATCAACTCCCGGGTGGAAGATCACGGCGCGGGGCGACAGTTCCAACGCGTACGCCTCAAGAGACCTGACCGCACGCGAATTCTCCTCCAACCTCCCCGGCAGTGACATGTTGAGCCCAGCGTGAGCATGGGGAGCATGCAGCACCCATGGGACACCGAATGATTTCCATCCGCTCAGATGGGAATCCGAATCGGGAACTACAAACAGCTCCAAGAAATCAAAAACCCCAGCACCATGGAGACGCCGAATTGGCACCCAATAGAAATCGTTGGTCGACCAGACTTTAAGCCCAACATGCATAGGACGTACTACCCAATGACCCTAGTCACCGCGTCAATCACCCGCTCAACGTCGCCATTGCTCATTCCGGGGAACAACGGCAGGCTTAAGCATCCTGAGTAGTACCCCTCCGCCAACGGGCATTTTCCCGCAGCGTAGCCGTATTTCCTACTGTAATATGGCTGCAGATGAACCGGGAAATAGTGAACTTGAGCAAGAATTCGCTCAGCCAGAAGCGCATCGTAGACTCTTCGGCGAACGGGTGCACCACCAGCGAACTGGAGCGTGTAAAGATGAAAGCAGGGATCCGTTTGTTTGGGCCACGGCGGGACAATGACGTCCGTGCGTTGGGCAAACGCGTCGTTATACTGACGCACGATCTCTTGCCGACGTTTCTTGAATGCTGGAAGGCGAATGAGCTGAGAAGAGCCCAGTGCGCACTGCAGATCGGTAATCCGATAGTTATAGCCGAGCTCTGCCATTTCGTAGTACCAGCCACCGTCGTGCCGGGTTAGCTGAACGGGGTCTTTGGTCATACCATGCGATCGAAAGAGTCGCAAACGCCCAGCAAGGTCGGCGTCATTGGTACAGATCGCACCACCCTCCCCGGTGGTTATGGTCTTGACAGGATGGAAGGAGAGAATCGCAAGATCTGCATGACCACAACCTCCACATCTGTACTCGACGCCATCGTGGACATAGCTTGATCCCAATGCATGGGCGGCATCCTCGATGAGCGCAAACCCCAATCGCTGCGACAATTCGCGAATTCGAGGCAACGAGGAAGGGACTCCTGCAAAATCTACCGCCACCACAACCTTTGGCACCCGAACTGTTGCGCAATAGTGCTCAAGTCTTCCTGGTGACAAGCACAACGTTTCATCTATATCAACAAAATCCGTCGATGCCCCGCAGAACTCAAAACAGTTGGCTGATGCCAGAAATGTGTTCGGTGATGTGATCCCCCACTCACCCTGCTTCAGCCCAATTGCCAAGCAAGCGAGATGGAGCGCGGTGGTACCATTTGAGCAAGCCACCGCATACCTTGCACCGGTCGCCTCGCACAACCCCCGCTCAAACTCTGCGACTGCTGGTCCAGTTGTCAGAAAGTCTGACCCGACAACGGCCGCAACAGCCGCAACGTCTGTCCGGTCTATCGTCTGCCTGCCGTAGGGTAGAATATTGTCAGTTGCCATATTCGTTCTTCATCCATCCTTGCAGTTGTTCCGGCGTCATCCAATCGCGGTTCGAATCACTTGTGTATGAAAAACCTTCGGCGCAGGCTTTGCCAACACCAATCCGTGTGGGATCCAAAGACCAATCGTGGATCTGCGGAAGAATTTTGTAGTGATGCTCAAATTCGAAAGAATTGCGCGCATCCTCGACACTGATCATGACTTCGTGCAGTTTTTCTCCTGGGCGGATTCCGATGAATTCAAGTTCTGCCTTCGGGGCAATAACTTTGGCCACGTCAACAACCTTCATCGATGGAATCTTCTTCACATAGATTTCTCCACCAACCATATCATCAAAAGCATGCCACACGAGCTCAACTCCCTGTTCGAGCGAAATCATGAACCTGGTCATTCGCTCATCTGTGATCGGAAGCTTCCCCGTCTTGGCAATCGACCGGAAAAACGGTATGACCGATCCACGACTTCCCATGACATTGCCATACCGAACAACTGCCATGCGGGTCTCATGAGTGCCGGCATACGAATTGGCCGCAACAAAAATCTTATCCGAGCAGAGCTTGGTGGCGCCGTACAGGTTGATGGGATTGCAGGCTTTGTCGGTCGAGAGCGCTACCACGCGCTTGATCCCCTTGTCAATGGCCGCGTCAACAACATTCATGGCACCGTGAACGACAGTCTTGACGCACTCAAACGGATTGTACTCTGCGGCGGGCACGATCTTCATAGCCGCAGCATGAACAACGTAGTCAACTCCATCGAACGCCCGATACAAACGTTCCTTATCCCGAACATCTCCAATGAAGAAACGAAGGCGTTCATCATAGTTGAACTTCTGCGCCATGTCCCACTGTTTCATTTCATCGCGCGAGTAGACGATGATCTTCTTCGGTGAGTATTTGTCAAGCGTCATCCTGATAAATTTGTTTCCGAATGAGCCTGTACCACCCGTTACCAGAACTACTGAATCCTTGAGCATAGTGAAGAACCTCCCTATTTAGATCTCGATGCCATTTTTGACAATAGGAACAATGGATCCAGGTAGGACAACCTCAG
>Ga0315284_10008009_pt1 | contig 15064 bp, 20 predicted proteins | sample YL17G09_16_MG_FD_203696 | JGI IMG/M metagenome (GOLD analysis project Ga0315284, IMG submission 203696) | Sediment microbial communities from Yellowstone Lake, YNP, Wyoming, USA - YL17G09_16 | ecosystem: Environmental > Aquatic > Freshwater > Lake > Sediment | place: USA: Wyoming | collected... | reverse complement strand
TGATCTCCGAGAAGTCCTACGGGCTGATCGAGAACAACGTCTACACGTTCATCGTCCATCCGGACTCGAACAAGACGCAGATCAAGATCGCCATCGAGAAGATCTTCTCGGTCAAGGTGGATTCGGTGAACACCGCAAACCGACAGGGCAAGCGCAAGCGCACCCGGTCCGGTTACGGCAAGCGCAAGAACACCAAGCGCGCGATCGTGACCCTGGCCGCGGGCAGCAAGCCGATCGACATCTTCGGAGCACCGGCCTAGGCCGGGGGAAGAAGGAACCAGACATGGGCATTCGCAAGTACAAGCCGACGACCCCCGGTCGCCGCGGTTCAAGCGTCTCCGACTTCGCTGAGATCACCCGCGCAACTCCGGAGAAGTCGTTGCTGCGCCCGCTGCACGGCACCGGCGGCCGCAACGCGCACGGCCGCATCACCACCCGGCACAAGGGCGGTGGCCACAAGCGCGCCTACCGGGTGATCGACTTCCGTCGCAACGACAAGGACGGCGTCAACGCCAAGGTCGCTCACATCGAGTACGACCCGAACCGCACGGCGAACATCGCACTGCTGCACTTCCTGGACGGCGAGAAGCGTTACATCATCGCCCCGCAGGGTCTCTCGCAGGGCGACATCATCGAGTCGGGCGCCAATGCCGACATCAAGCCCGGCAACAACCTGCCGCTGCGCAACATCCCGTCCGGCACCGTGGTCCACGCCGTCGAGTTGCGGCCCGGCGGCGGCGCCAAGATGGCCCGCTCGGCCGGTGCCGGCATCCAGCTGCTCGGCAAGGAGGGCAGCTACGCGTCGCTGCGTATGCCGTCCGGGGAAATCCGTCGCGTCGACGTGCGCTGCCGCGCCACCGTCGGCGAGGTGGGCAATGCCGAGCAGGCGAACATCAACTGGGGCAAGGCCGGCCGCATGCGGTGGAAGGGCAAGCGTCCCACCGTCCGTGGCGTTGTCATGAACCCGGTCGACCACCCGCACGGTGGTGGTGAGGGTAAGACCTCCGGCGGTCGCCACCCGGTGAGCCCGTGGGGTAAGCCCGAAGGCCGTACCCGCAAGCCCAACAAGCCGAGCGACAAGCTCATCGTCCGACGCCGGCGCACCGGCAAGAAGCGCTAAGTCGGCTTGAGGACATAGGGAGTAGCAAGCAATGCCACGCAGCCTGAAGAAGGGTCCGTTCGTCGACGGCCATCTGCTCAAGAAGGTCGACGTCCAGAACGAGAAGAACACCAAGCAGGTCATCAAGACCTGGTCGCGTCGTTCGACCGTCATCCCTGACTTCATCGGTCACACTTTCGCCGTCCATGACGGTCGCAAGCACGTGCCGGTGTTCGTCACCGAGGCGATGGTCGGCCACAAGCTGGGCGAGTTCGCCCCGACGCGGACGTTCAAGGGTCATATCAAGGACGACCGGAAGAGCAAGCGACGGTAATGACAACGACGACTGAATATCCTTCGGCCACCGCGGTTGCGAAATACGTGGGGATCTCGGCGAGCAAGGCCCGCCGGGTGATCAACCTGGTCCGCGGCAAGTCCGTGGAGGAAGCCCTCGACATTCTGCGCTGGGCGCCGCAGTCCGCCAGCGATCCGGTGGCCAAGGTCATCGCCAGCGCTGCGGCCAACGCCCAGAACAACAACGGCTTGGACCCGCGCACCCTGGTGGTCGCCACCGTCTACGCAGACGAAGGACCCACCGCCAAGCGCATCCGGCCCCGCGCCCAGGGTCGGGCCTTCCGGATCCGCAAGCGCACCAGCCACATCACCGTGATCGTGGAAAGCCGTCCATCGCGCGACCAGCGCGCCGGGCAGTCGACGCGGTCGCGCCGCGCTCAGGGCAGCAAGACCGCCGCCGGCGGCGCCACCAAGGCGCCGGCCAAGAAGGCAGCTCAGGCCAAGAAGGGAGGCTCGCAGTAGTGGGCCAGAAAATCAATCCCCACGGCTTCCGGCTCGGTATCACCACCGACTGGAAGTCTCGGTGGTACGCCGACAAGCAGTACGCCGACTACGTCAAGGAAGACGTGGCCATCCGGCGGCTGCTGGCCACCGGTCTGGAGCGCGCCGGTATCGCCGACGTCGAGATCGAGCGCACCCGTGACCGCGTCCGGGTGGACATCCACACCGCGCGTCCGGGCATCGTGATCGGCCGGCGCGGCACCGAGGCCGACCGAATCCGGACCGACCTGGAGAAGCTCACCGGCAAGCAGGTGCAGCTGAACATCCTCGAGGTCAAGAACCCGGAGTCGGTGGCACAGCTGGTGGCACAGGGTGTCGCCGAGCAGCTGAGCAACCGCGTGGCGTTCCGCCGCGCGATGCGCAAGGCCATCCAGTCGGCCATGCGCCAGCCCAACGTCAAGGGCATTCGGGTGCAGTGCTCCGGCCGCCTCGGCGGTGCGGAGATGAGCCGCTCGGAGTTCTACCGCGAAGGCCGGGTGCCGCTGCACACGCTGCGAGCCGACATCGACTACGGCTTGTACGAGGCCAAGACCACGTTCGGGCGCATCGGCGTGAAGGTGTGGATCTACAAGGGCGACGTCGTCGGTGGCAAGCGTGAGCTGTCCGCCGCGGCGCCGGCCGCCGACCGACCTCGTCGCGACCGTCCGACGGGCACCCGCCCGCGGCGCAGCGGGTCGTCGGGCACCACGGCGACCAGCACCGAGGCCGGCCGCGCCGCATCGGGCGCCGAGGAGGCCGGCCCGATCGCGCAAGCGGCCGAACCGGTGGCCCCCGAAAGTGCGGCTCCCGAGAGCCAGGATTCAGGGAGCTAGATCATGTTGATTCCCCGTAAGGTCAAGCACCGCAAGCAGCACCACCCCAAGCAGCGTGGTATTGCCAGCGGTGGCACCAGCGTGACGTTCGGTGACTACGGCATCCAGGCCCTGGAGCACGCCTACATCACCAACCGGCAGATCGAGTCCGCCCGTATCGCCATCAACCGCCACATCAAGCGTGGCGGCAAGGTGTGGATCAACATCTTCCCGGACCGCCCGCTGACCAAGAAGCCGGCCGAGACCCGGATGGGCTCCGGCAAGGGTTCGCCGGAGTGGTGGGTCGCCAACGTCAAGCCCGGCCGCGTGCTGTTCGAGCTGAGCTACCCCGATGAGAAGGTCGCGCGCGACGCACTGACCCGCGCGATCCACAAGCTGCCGATCAAGGCACGCATCGTGACCCGAGAGGAGCAGTTCTGATGGCAGCGGGCGTCAACACCGGCGAGCTGCGTGAGTTGGCCGACGACGATTTGACCGAGAAGCTTCGGCAGGCCAAGGAAGAGCTGTTCAACCTGCGCTTCCAGATGGCCACCGGGCAGCTGGCCAACAACCGTCGGCTGCGGGCCGTTCGTCAGGAGATTGCGCGCATCTACACGGTGCTGCGCGAACGTGAACTGGGTCTGGCCACCGGACCCGGTGGTGAGGATTCGTAATGGCTGAGACAACAAACATCGGGCACACCCCGCGGACCGAGAAGCCGCGTGGTAGCCGGAAGACCGCGATCGGCTACGTCGTCAGCGACAAGATGGACAAGACCATCGTGGTCGAGTTGGAGTCGCGTTCGAAGCACCCGAAGTACGGCAAGATCATCCGGACCACCAAGAAGGTCAAGGCCCACGACGAGGACGGTGCCGCGGGCATCGGCGACCGGGTTTCGTTGATGGAGACCCGACCGCTGTCGGCGACCAAGCGCTGGCGGCTCGTCGAGATTCTCGAGAGGGCCAAGTAGTTCAAGACTTTCGAAACGCCCACCGCCACCCGGCGGTGGGCGTTCTTGTTGGCCTCAGCCGGCCGTCATCGAGTTCGAGCACGCGCGTGCCGGGATTCGGCAGCATTGTTGCAGTTGCGATCCCAGCAAGCTGCTCGCTACCCCGGACCGGCGAAGGTCATCTCTCGGCAAGATGAACCGAAGATACTCGGCGGTGGTCAGGATGTTCCCCCGGATGTCGGATCCACCGGGCCGCGTCGGGACCGAGCGCGCCATGCGCTGACGGCGATCGCGGCAGCGCCTCCGGCGGCGGCCGCCACGACGCTGACGGCGATCCACCGCGCCGCCGAATTGTTACGCCCCTCAGCAAGGCCCTGTCCCGAATCGGACATCATCGGTCCGCCGACGCTCGGCGGCATGCGGCCCATGACGGCGGCCGGAGGACGCCCGGGGAAGGCGACCAGCACGTTGCCCCGCAGCCGCGACCACCGTTTGGGATCGCTATCCAACCATCGCAGCAATTCGTCAAGTTGAGCAGGGGCTCCGTTGGAGGTGGCGATCAACAGCGAACGTTGCCCGTCGAACACCGTCTGCAGCGACCCGAATCGGACTGCCGGGTCGAGCGTCAGTGTCGTCTGCGGATCATCCCCTGGGTCCGGACCTTCGAGGGTGATGCGGCCACCGTCCGCGCTGACTGGCAGGGTGACCGACTGGTCGGTCCAGCCATCGGCGCTGACGATGATCGCCGGATCATGGGCCGCGAGGGCCTGCTCGACGGATGTCACGTCCGTCCGCAACGGCATGACGCTCAGCCGCTGCAGCCCGACGGCGAGCCGGATGGCCCGCACGGTGTCGGCGAAGCTTTCGGGAGCGATACCGACCTGCATTGTCGGCATGAACGCCTGCGGCAGTGCGCCGAAGCCGGCCGGGATGGGCGGCAGCGCGGGAGTGTTCTCGACCACGGTGTTGCCCTTGATGGTCAGCGTGGCTGGCCGGTAGTCATGACAACGTCCGGTGTATCCGGTGGTGTTCAACGACACCCGGAGGCTGGTATAGCGCCCAACCAGCCGATCAGGAATGCTCACCCACCGGTCGATGACACCGTCCGCTTCGGAGGGCCAGGAATCGAACTGTTCGCCGTTCACGCTGGCCGCGAGCTGGCTGCCGAATGTGTTCGGCATCGGGGTGTAGGAGCCCATCAGGTGCAGCCGGTACCCCTGGACGGAACGGCCGAACCTGGTCTGGTCCAACGCGATGGCCACCTGCGGGGCGACGCCGGACCCGGTCAGCGACGGCTGACCCAGCTGCGCGAGGGTAGTGGAGTTACCGGGGAATGCCGGATCCGGGCGCAGTTGCTCGGCAAGGGCCTTGGGACCGACCGCCATGTCAAGTGAACTGTCCGTCAGCAACCGTACCTGGTTGGCCAGCTTGTCGGCTGGACCGGAGATGAGCAACTGCGGGACACCGGCTGAGCCCCGAAGCGCGAGGCCCTCCTCGGCCCCCTCTGTGATGACGAATTGGCGCTCGAGTGGAAGCGAAGGGTTGTCGATCGCACTCGCGCCGCCGGCGAGGGGGACGACGAGGACCTCGGGCGCTTGACCTCGATAACGGGCCGCCAAGGCGGTGCTCAACTGAACCGCCGCATCGGATTCGGCCTGTGACGGCTTGGCCGGCACCGCGATCGTCACCTTGCGAAGAATCGCCGGGAGGAAGTCTGCGAGGGTGGTAGGCGCCGCCTCACGTCCGGCGAAGCTGACTGAGCCGTTGACGAGATCGACGGGATTCAATTCATCCAGGCAGAACCGGTCCTCCGCGAGCCCTGCCAGCGTCAGGCTCACGGTTACCGAATCGTCGACTACCTGCACGCCGGGAAGTGGAATCACCAGCGGTGCCAGGTCGGTGATTGGAAGCCCGATCTTGCTCATCAGCCGGTCATCCTGCATCACCGTGAGGACCCCGGACCGCATGGGGAATGGAAGGTCAACGGTGGCGTTCAGCGCAACAGGTGCCAGACCGGGCGGCACGGGAAACGACAAGGTGGTCGTGCTTGTTTCTCCGTAGAATGACAGCGTCGCCGGCGCCCCGAGGTCAGGCCACGACAACGTCGGCGCATCGACAACGGCACCTCCGGGGGCCGGCTCGGCCACGGCGCAGGGCGACGCAGTCAACATGAGCGCGACGGATACCCCGGCGGCGGCGCACAAGCGGCGTACGACTCGGCCGATCAACGAACTTCACCGCCGCGAACCCATGGGTTATCGAAGATCTTCCACATGGCGTCACCCTAGATCAGCCGTGAGCAGATTTTCGACCGGCTGTCTTTCTTCGCTGCTCAGCGGACCGCCGTCGCACTGAGGGCTGCCAACGCCGCGCTGGTACTCGAGTGCCCAATGACGGCCACGGCCAACCGAACCGGCGGATCTGCCGCGTCAACGAACCCGGGCCGCCGGGGTAGCGTCGCTGTCCATGGCCCCTGAGTTCAACGGCAAGATCGCTCTGGACGTCCGCGACTCCGAGCCGGACTGGGAAGCCTTCGCCGCCCCCACCGCGGCGGAGAACGCGCCCAACGTGCTCTACATCGTCTGGGACGACGTGGGCATCGCCACCTGGGACTGCTTCGGCGGCCTGGTCGAGACGCCGGCCATGAGCCGGATCGCCGAACGTGGTGTGCGCCTCACCCAGTTCCACACCACCGCGCTGTGCTCGCCGACCAGGGCTGCCCTGCTGACTGGTCGCAACCCCACCAGCGTGGGTATGGCCACCGTCGAGGAGTTCACCGACGGCTTCCCCAACTCCAGCGGGCGCATCCCGGACGACACCGCGCTGCTCTCGGAGGTGCTCGTCGAGCACGGCTACAACACCTACTGCGTGGGCAAGTGGCATCTCGTTCCGCTGGAGGAGTCGAATCTGGCTGCTACCAAACGGCATTGGCCGCTCGGGCGCGGCTTCGAACGCTTCTACGGCTTCCTGGGCGGGGAGACCGACCAGTGGTATCCCGACCTCGTCTACGACAACCACCCCGTCGAGCCGCCCGCCACCCCCGAAGAGGGCTATCACCTCTCGGAGGATCTGGCAGACAAGACCATCGAGTTCATCCGCGACTCCACGGTGATCGCCCCGGACAAGCCGTGGTTCACCTATCTGTGCCCAGGTGCCGGCCATGCCCCGCACCACGTCTTCAAGGAGTGGGCCGACAAGTACGCCGGCCGGTTCGACATGGGCTACGAGCGCTACCGCGAGATCGTGCTGGAGAACCAGAAGATACTCGGCATCGTTCCGCCCGACACCACGCTGTCGCCGGTCAATCCGTACGGGGACGTGACGGGACCAGACGGCCAACCCTGGCCCGCCGGGGACACCGTGCGGCCGTGGAACTCCTTGTCGGAGGAGGAGAAGCGGCTGTTCTCCCGGATGGCGGAGGTCTTCGCCGGGTTCATCACCTACACCGATGTGCAGATCGGGCGGGTTCTCGACTATCTCGAGGAGTCCGGCCAGCTGGACAACACCATCATCGTGGTGATCTCCGACAACGGCGCCAGCGGCGAGGGCGGGCCCAACGGATCGGTCAACGAGGTCAAGTTCTTCAACGGTTACCTCGACACGGTCGAGGAGAGCATGCGGCTCTTCGACGAGCTCGGTGGCCCGGATACCTACAACCACTATCCGATCGGCTGGGCGATGGCGTTCAACACGCCCTACAAGCTGTTCAAGCGCTATGCCTCCTACGAGGGCGGTATCGCCGACACCGGGATCATCTCCTGGCCGGCCGGCATCAAGGCCCACGGCGAGGTGCGCGACAACTACGTCAACGTCGCCGACATCACCCCGACGATCTACGACCTGCTGGACATCACGCCGCCGGAGACGGTGCGCGGCATCACCCAGAGGCCACTGGAGGGCATGAGTTTCGCAGCGGCGCTTGAGGATCCGTCCGCCGACACGGGCAAGAGCACCCAGTTCTACTCGATGCTGGGCACCCGCGGGATCTGGCAGGACGGCTGGTTCGCCGGCACGGTGCACCCGGCCAGCCCGGCGGGTTGGTCGCATTTCGCCGACGACCGCTGGGAGTTGTTCCACATCGCCGCCGACCGAAGCCAGTGCCACGACCTCGCGGCCGAGCAGCCGGAGAAGCTGGAAGAACTCAAAGCCCTGTGGTTCACGGAGGCCGACAAATACAACGGGCTGCCACTGGCGGACCTGAATGTGTTCGAGACCTTTATGAAGTTCCGGCCCACGCTGACGGCCGGCCGGACCACGTTCACCTACTACCCGGGCACCGCCTCGGTCGGACTGGGCGCGATGGTCGAATTGCGCGGGCAGTCGTTCTCGGTGCTCGCCGAGGTCGCCGTCGATGATGCGGACGCCAAGGGCGTGCTGTTCAAACAGGGCGCCGGGCACGGTGGACACGTGCTGTTCGTCAAAGACGGCCGGCTGCACTACGTCTACAACTTCATGGGTGAGGACCAGCAGACGGTGTCCGCACCCGACCCGATTCCGTTGGGTGCCCACGTATTCGGGGTGCGCTTTGAGCGCACCGGCACCGTCGAGGGCACCCACACCCCGGTCGGTGTGGTCTCGCTGTATGTCGACGATGACGTCGTCGCCACCCTGCCCGACGTGCGCACCCACCCGGCCACCTTCGGTCTGGCGGCGGCCGCGGTTCAGGTCGGGCGCAACAGCGGGCAGCCGGTGTGCAGTGCCTACACCGCCCCGTTCCCCTTCACCGGCGGCAGCGTCGCCAAGGTGGTGGTGGACACCTCCGGGACGCCCTATATCGATCGGGAGCGTGAGCTGGCGCTGGCGTTCGCCCGGGACTGAACGCCGCCAACGCGTTGAGTGAGGAATCCCGCAGAAGTCTGCCCGAGAAGCGGTGTGCGTAAGTCCTCACTCAACGTCGGCTTAGGCTGATCGCCGTGCTGACCGAACTCGTCGACATTCCCGGCGGTTCCTTCCGGATGGGCTCGACGAGCTTCTATCCGGAGGAAGCGCCGATCCATGCCGTCACCGTGGGGGCGTTCGCCATCGAACGCCACCCGGTGACCAACGCGCAGTTCGCCGAGTTCGTCGACGCCACCGGTTACGTCACCGTCGCTCAGCGCCCGCTGGACCCGGCGCTGTACCCGGGAGTGGCCGCCGCCGACCTGCTGCCCGGAGCCCTGATCTTCCGGGGAACGCCCGGCCCGGTGAACCTCGACGACTGGCGGCAGTGGTGGGACTGGGCGCCCGGCGCGCACTGGCGTGAACCCTTCGGCGCCGGCAGCGACATCGCCGGCAAGGACGACCACCCCGTCGTTCAGATCGCCTACCCCGACGCGGGCGCCTACGCCGCCTGGGCCGGCCGCCGGCTGCCGACCGAAGCCGAATGGGAGTGGGCCGCCGGTGCCGGAGCCGCCACCACCTACGCCTGGGGCGAGGAGCCGCAACTGAACGGGCAGCTGATGGCCAACACCTGGCAGGGCCGTTTCCCGTACCGCAACGACGGCGCGCTGGGCTGGGTCGGCACCTCGCCGGTGGGCACCTTCGCGGCCAACGAATTCGGCCTGATCGACATGATCGGCAATGTGTGGGAGTGGACGACGACGAAGTATTCCCAGCACGGCCACGTCCTCGACCAGCCGGCCAGTTCCTGCTGCCCGATCCCGGCCGAGCCGGATCCCAGCGTCATCCAGGCGCTCAAGGGCGGGTCGCACCTCTGCGCGCCGGAGTACTGCCACCGCTTCCGGCCGGCCGCGCGTTCACCGCAGTCGCAGGACAGCTCGACCACCCACATCGGGTTCCGCTGCGTGGTCGGCGTGAACTGATCCAGCTGCAACCGAGGTGACGTTCCCACCGATCCCGACCGGAGCGCTTGGCCCCGGCCCCAGCCGCGGCGAACCTTCCGAGGCTGATCAAGGCGGCTTGGAGCAGGTCTCCGCGGTCGACCAGGTCCCCTCGCTGACCGGTGTCCGCGCGGTCGCAGCGCTGTCGGTCGTCGGCACGCACGCGGCGTACGGCACCGGCGAGTTGACGCACGGGTACGCCGGGCTGCTCTTCGCGCGACTGGAAATCGGAGTGCCGATCTTCTTCGTGTTGTCCGGCTTGCTGTTGTTCGGTCCATGGGTGCGGGCTGCGGCGACCGGCGGCAGGCCACCGTCGGTGCGCCGCTATGCACGGAACCGGTTGCGGCGGATCATGCCGGCTTACATCGTCACCGTCGTCCTGGTCTACGTGGTGTACGAGTTCCGTGCGATCGAGCCGAACCCCGGCCACACCTGGATCGGCCTGCTGCGCAACCTGACCCTGACCCAGGTCTACAGCTCCGACTACGTGGTGACGTACCTGCATCAAGGCCTGACACAGATGTGGAGCCTGGCGGTGGAAGTGGCCTTCTATGCGGCCCTGCCGGTCCTGGCCCACCTCCTGCTGGTGGTGCTGTGCCGACGTCGGTGGCGTCCCGCCCGGTTGCTGGCCGGGCTGGCCGGCATGGCCGCGGTGAGCCCGATCTGGTTGGTGGTGCTGCACACCACCGACTGGCTGCCCGGTGGGGCAGGGCTATGGCTGCCGCATTACCTGGTGTGGTTCGTAGGGGGCATGGTCCTTGCGGTCCTGCGCGTTATGAACGCGCGGTGTTATGCGTTCGTGGTGTTGCCACTGGCGGTGGTCAGCTACCTGATCGTGTCAACGCCGATCGCCGGCCGGGTGACCGCCCCGGCCCTCGGCCTGACGGAAGACCTGGCCAAGACCATCTTCTACGCGGTGATCGCAACGCTTGTCGTGGCACCACTGGCCCTTGGCGACCGCGGCTGCTACGGGTGGCTGATGGGCAGTCGGCCGATGGTGTGGCTCGGTGAGATCTCCTACGAGATATTCCTGCTCCATGTCATCGCCATAGAGATCGCCATGGTGTCGGTCTTGGGCTGGCCGGTCTACACCGGGTCGGTTGCGGGACTGTTCCTGGTGACGATGGCCCTCACGGTGCCGTTCGCCTGGATCCTGCATCGTCTGACTCGGCCGCGCGTCAGCCGCGGCCGCGAGGCCATGACAGAAACCGACTGATATGGGTGTGAAAAACCTGATCAGGGTCGCCGGGAACCACCGGGAGCCGGGTTGAACTGGGCTGATTTGGAACTACGGTGTCTTCTCCCCTAGTATTTAGCGGTTGCCTCGGGCAGACCTCGGCCGGCTTGGATTCCCGCAAGGATTCTTGTCAGCCCTGCGTGCCCTCGGGTGACAAAGACCGCGCACGTCAGGTTCCCTTCGGCTTGCCCTGAGGGCTCGCCGGGACTCCTGCCGTGCACAACCGAGGGAGATCTGGTGATTCAGCAGGAATCGCGGCTCAAGGTTGCCGACAACACCGGTGCCAAGGAGATCTTGTGCATCCGCGTGCTGGGCGGCTCGGGGCGCCGTTACGCCGGTATCGGCGACATCATCGTGGCGACCGTCAAGGACGCGATCCCCGGCGGCAACGTCAAGCGCGGCGACGTGGTCAAGGCCGTCGTGGTGCGCACCGTCAAGGAGCGCCGGCGCCCGGACGGCAGCTACATCAAGTTCGACGAGAACGCCGCGGTGATCATCAAGAACGACAACGAACCGCGCGGCACCCGCATCTTCGGCCCGGTCGGGCGCGAACTGCGGGAGAAGCGCTTCATGAAGATCGTCTCGCTTGCCCCGGAGGTGTTGTAGATGAAGGTCCACAAGGGCGACACCGTGCTGGTCGTCTCCGGCAAGGACAAGGGCGCCAAGGGCAAGGTCATCCAGGCTTTCCCTGAGCGCAATCGGGTCCTGGTCGAGGGCGTCAACCGGATCAAGAAGCACACTGCGCAATCGGCCAACGAGCGCGGCGCGTCCTCCGGCGGCATCGTGACCCAGGAGGCCCAGATCCACGTCTCCAACGTGATGGTGGTCGACTCCGACGGCAAGCCGACCCGCGTCGGCTACCGCGTCGACGAGGAGACCGGCAAGCGGGTTCGAATTTCCAAGCGCAACGGCAAGGACATCAAGGCATGACGACGGTGGAGAACGCAGAGAAGGTGCAGCCACGGCTCAAGGCGCGCTACCGCAGCGAGATCCGCGACGCCCTGCACAAAGAGTTCAACTACGCCAACGTGATGCAGATCCCTGGCGTGCTGAAGGTCGTCGTCAACATGGGTGTCGGTGACGCGGCCCGCGACGCCAAGCTGATCAACGGCGCGGTCAACGACCTGGCGCTGATCACCGGCCAGAAGCCGGAGATCCGCAAGGCCACCAAGTCCATCGCCCAGTTCAAGCTGCGCGAGGGCATGCCGATCGGCGCGCGGGTGACCCTGCGCAACGACCGGATGTGGGAGTTCCTGGACCGGCTGGTGTCGATCGGGCTGCCGCGTATCCGCGACTTCCGCGGACTGAGCCCCAAGCAGTTCGACGGGCACGGCAACTACACCTTCGGCCTGGCCGAGCAGTCGGTGTTCCACGAGATCGACGTGGATTCGATCGACCGGCCGCGCGGCATGGACATCACCGTCGTCACGTCGGCGACGAACGACGACGAGGGACGTGCCCTGTTGCGGGCGCTGGGCTTCCCGTTCAAGGAGAAATGAGCAATGGCAAAGAAGGCATTGGTCAACAAGGCCAATAAGAAGCCGAAGTTCGCGGTCCGGGCATACACCCGCTGCAACAGGTGCGGTCGGCCGCACGCGGTGTATCGCAAGTTCGGGCTGTGCCGCATCTGCCTGCGCGAGATGGCGCACGCCGGCGAACTGCCCGGTGTGCAGAAGTCCAGCTGGTAACACTCGAATTCAACGGCGCAGCAGGCCCCTGAGGGGAACCGCTGCGAGGAAGGTAGACAGTCCCAGTGATGACCGCGATGACGACGATGCAGAGCGCAGCGATGAAGAGGAGCAGCGCTCGATGACAATGACGGACCCGATCGCAGACTTCTTGACGCGTCTGCGCAACGCCAACTCGGCGTACCACGACGAAGTGACCCTGCCGCACTCGAAGATCAAGGCGAACATCGCCGAGATCCTCAAGCGGGAGGGGTACATCACCGATTTCCACACCGAGGATGCTCGGGTGGGCACGTCGCTGGTCGTCAAACTCAAGTACGGCCCCAACCGGGAGCGCAGCCTCGCCGGTCTGCGCCGGGTGTCCAAGCCCGGCCTGCGGGTCTACGCCAAATCAACCAACCTTCCGCGGGTACTCGGCGGCCTGGGCGTGGCGATCATCTCCACGTCCGCCGGCCTGAGGACGGACCGGCAAGCGTCCCGAGAGGGCGTGGGCGGCGAAGTCCTCGCTTTCGTCTGGTAGCGGGATAGGAAGAGCAGAACCATGTCGCGTATTGGTAAACAGCCTGTGCCGGTTCCCTCCGGCGTGGATGTGACGATCGACGGCCAGAAGGTGTCGGTCAAGGGGCCCAAGGGTGCCCTGGAGATGGCGGTCGCCGAGCCGATCACCGTGTCGCGCAACGACGACGGCGCGGTGGTGGTGAGCCGGCCCGACGACGAGCGGCGCAGCCGCTCGCTGCACGGGCTGTCGCGCACCCTGGTGGCCAACATCATCACCGGGGTCACCGAGGGCTACACCACCAAGATGGAGATCTTCGGTGTCGGTTACCGCGTGCAGCAGAAGGGCAGCAACCTCGAGTTCGCCCTCGGCTTCAGCCACCCGGTCGTCATCGAACCGCCCGACGGCATCACCTTCGCGGTGGAGAACCCCACGAAGTTCTCGGTGTCGGGCATCGACAAGCAGAAGGTCGGCCAGACCTCGGCGGTCATCCGTCGTCTCCGCCGCCCGGACCCCTACAAGGGCAAGGGCGTGCGGTACGAGGGCGAACAGATCCGCCGCAAGGTCGGAAAGACAGGTAAGTAGCCATGGCTGAGACACAGACAACGATCGAGCGCAAGCCGATCGGCACCACTCCTTCGGCAGGCCGCCGGGTTGCCCGGCTGCGCCGGCATACGCGGCTGCGCAGGAAGGTGGCCGGCACGCAGCAGCGCCCCCGCCTGGTGGTCAACCGGTCGTCGCGCCACATCCACGTGCAGCTCGTCAACGACGACACCGGCACCACCATCGCCGCGGCGTCGTCCATCGAGGCCGACGTGCGTGCGGTCGACGGTGACAAGAAGGCCCGCAGCGTGCGGGTCGGCCAGCTGATCGCCGAACGCGCCAAGGCCGCCGGCATCGATGCCGTGGTCTTCGACCGCGGCGGCAACACCTACGGCGGCCGGCTTGCCGCGCTGGCGGACGCCGCCCGCGAGAGCGGACTGAGGTTCTAGCGGTGCGCACTCGGGAAATGACCATGACGGGCTTTGAATTCAACGGAAGGACCGCATGATGGCGGACCAGACAGCGGCTCCGGGAACCGACGCGGCCCCGGCGACGGGGGCCCCCAGCGCGGGCACCCGGACGGACGAGCAGCGCGGCGGCGACCGCGGTGGCCGCGGTGACCGGGGCCGGCGTGACGATCGCGGCGGCCGCGGCGGCCGCGACGGCGGCGGGGAGAAGAGCAACTACCTCGAGCGCGTCGTCACCATCAACCGTGTCTCCAAGGTGGTCAAGGGTGGCCGGCGGTTCAGCTTCACCGCGTTGGTCATCGTCGGCGACGGCCACGGCATGGTCGGCGTCGGCTACGGCAAGGCCAAAGAGGTGCCCGCCGCGATCGCCAAGGGCGTCGAGGAAGCTCGCAAGAACTTCTTCCGGGTCCCGATGATCGGTTCCACCGTCACCCATCCGGTTCAGGGTGAGGCGGCCGCCGGCGTGGTCATGCTGCGGCCGGCCAGCCCCGGTACCGGCGTCATCGCCGGCGGTGCGGTTCGTGCGGTGCTCGAGTGCGCCGGTGTTCACGACGTGCTGGCCAAGTCGCTGGGCAGCGACAACGCGATCAACGTGGTGCATGCCACGGTGGCTGCGCTCAAGATGCTCCAACGTCCCGAGGAGGTGGCGGCCCGGCGCGGTCTGCCCATCGAAGACGTCGCCCCGGCCGGCATGCTGCGGGCGCGCAGGGAGAGCGAAGCGGCTGTCGCGGCCGCGGCGCGTGAAGGAAGCGCATAAGTCATGGCCCAAGAGGATTCAACACAGCTCAAGATCACCCAGGTGCGTGGCGTCGTCGGCGCCCGCTGGAAGCAGCGGGAGAGCCTGCGGACGCTTGGCCTGCGCAAGATCCGGCAATCGGTGGTCCGCGAGGACAACCCCCAGACCCGCGGGTTGATCAATGTCGTGCACCATCTCGTGGAAGTGGAAGTGGTGGAGTCGAACTCATGACACCTATCAAGCTGCACGACCTGCGCCCCGCGAAGGGCGAGAAGAAGGCCAGGACTCGCGTCGGTCGCGGCGAGGGCTCCAAGGGCAAGACCGCCGGCCGCGGCACCAAGGGAACCGGCGCGCGCAAGAACGTGCCGGTCGGTTTCGAGGGTG
>Ga0315284_10008008_pt1 | contig 15065 bp, 13 predicted proteins | sample YL17G09_16_MG_FD_203696 | JGI IMG/M metagenome (GOLD analysis project Ga0315284, IMG submission 203696) | Sediment microbial communities from Yellowstone Lake, YNP, Wyoming, USA - YL17G09_16 | ecosystem: Environmental > Aquatic > Freshwater > Lake > Sediment | place: USA: Wyoming | collected... | reverse complement strand
AAAGGTATCGCGAGGGGATCTGAACCGACCCTCACTATGCTTGCAGACAATCCGGATTTCGAGTCCGGCGAAACGGATGGCGTGGCTCACAAATGCCTTGCCATCCATCCAGGGAAGTGGCATCATCTACACACTCACGGTTCGTGATGCTGAGCGAGTCGCTGCCTGGCTAAATCATGCTGATCAGAGGATCGAAGCGTATCACAGCAAACTCCCTACCGAACGTGCTCATGAATTAGAGGATGCATTGCTCGCCAATGAAGTCAAAGCACTCGTCGCCACGTCAAAACTAGGCATGGGTTATGACAAGCCGGACCTCGCGTTTGTGATTCACTACCAGACACCCGGATCGGCAGTAGCGTACTATCAACAAGTCGGGCGAGCAGGGCGAGCAATTGACGCCTACGGAGTGTTGCTCAGTGGTGAGGAAGAGACAGATATCACGGACTACTTCATCAAGACTGCATTTCCAACGCGAGATGAGGTGCAACAAGTCCTTGATGCTCTGAATAGCGAACCTCGTGGTCTGTCGGTTCCCGAACTGATGGCAAGGATTAACCTCAGCATGGGTCGGATCAAGAAGACGATAGAGTTGCTATCGTTGGAGTCTCCGGCACCGGTCGTCAAACAGGGCTCGAAGTGGCAATTGACAGCAGCCAATCTGAGTGAGGAGTTCTGGCACCGAGCGGAGCGATTGACCGATCTGCGTCGCCGAGAGCAGCAGCAAATGCAGCAGTATGTGAGTCTGACATCGGGGCACATGGAGTTTTTGATTCGAGCACTCGATGGTAACCCCGGAACGATCCGCCCACCCGCATTACCCTCGCTGTCGACGACGGTGGATTCGGCTCTGGTGCGCCAAGCCGTGGCTTTCCTTCGTCGAACTAGCCTTCCAATTGAGCCGCGTAAGCAGTGGCCAGCAGGCGGGATGCCACAGTATGGACTCAGAGGACATATTCCTCGGGAACAGCAAGCGGAACCGGGCAAGGCACTCTGTATCTGGGGGGATGCCGGATGGGGCGGCTTGGTCCGGGAAGGCAAGTACCAGGATCGGCATTTCTCCGAAGAATTGGTGGAAGCCTGTGTCCATCTGGTGCAAGAATGGAACCCGCAACCGGCACCTGCCTGGGTGACGAGTATTCCGTCGCTTCGACACTCAGATCTGGTGCCAAGCTTCGCCCAGCGTTTGGCGGCGAGACTGAACCTTCCGTTCCATATGGTCATAGAAAAGGCAGAAGATCGGCCTGAGCAGAAGACCATGGAGAACAGTACACAACAGGCACGCAACATCGACGGGTCCTTGGCGATTAGCGTTCCTCAGTTGCCCTCCGGCCCAGTCCTGCTCGTGGATGACATGGTAGATTCAGGATGGACCTTGACCATTGCGGCTTGGTTGTTACGATCACATGGAAGCGGCGAAGTATGGCCTCTGGCGCTCGCTCTTACAGGATATGACGAATGAGTATGACGCTTTCACAAAATACCCAGTCAATTCTCTTGCTAACGGCACCGCTGATCGCCGGACGGGGCGAGCCATCATCGGACCCGCTGACCCTCGGTGAGTACAAGCGACTTACACGCATTCTGCGCGATAGGCAACGGCAGCCAGCCGATCTACTCTCTTCCGACGCAGGCGAGTTGCTTCACGAATGCCAACAATTATTTGATGCCAGCCGGCTCAAGCGACTGTTGGGACGCGGATTCCTCTTGAGTCAGGCAATCGAGCGCTGGCAGGCCCGAGCGATTTGGGTCATTAGTCGAGCTGATGCAGGCTATCCTAGACGATTAAAGGTGCGCCTTGGAGAGGATGCGCCGCCAGTCCTTTACGGTTGTGGAGATGCGGCGATTCTGGAGACGGGCGGATTGGCGGTCGTCGGCTCAAGGCATGTGGATGATGCGCTTGTTAGTTACACCGAGAGCATCGGCCGGCTTGCTGCCGCTGCTCGGTGTACCTTGGTCTCCGGCGGCGCTCGTGGCATCGATCAAGCCGCGATGCGAGGCGCATTGGAGGCCGGTGGCAAAGTGACTGGAGTTCTGGCGGATAGTCTCGAACGCGCGGTTTTGTCTCGAGAACATCGTGAGCTTTTGATGGATGGGCGATTGGTTCTCATTTCGCCTTACGACCCTGCGGCCGGATTCAACGTGGGTCACGCTATGCAGCGCAATAAGCTGATCTATGCACTGGCAGATGCAGCTCTGGTTGTCAGTTCGGATTTTGAAAAAGGCGGCACTTGGGCTGGGGCAGTTGAGCAGTTGGACAAATTCAGATTTGTGCCGATCTACATTCGCTCAAATGGTGAGACTGAAAAAGGGTTAGAATCGCTCGGGAAAAAAGGTGCGCTGCGATGGCCAGATTCAATGACTCCGGAAGCACTCGCAGAGACGCTTGCCGCTGCTCCATCAGCAGATACTCAGGTTCCCAGACAGCGATGCCTGTCCTTTAATGAACCAAGTGAGCCAAAAGAGAAATCCGTCGATGACCAGTTGAAACATTCAGCGGTGAAAACGTCCGCATCCACAAGGAGTGTGGTCGTAGATTCGTTACCGGCAGAGGAACTGTTTGCCAAGGTCAGGGAGTTGCTCGCACGGATGGGCACAGCCAAGACAGAGAGTGAGATAGCAGAAGAACTACAAGTCTCCAAAGGCCAAGTCAGAGAATGGTTGGAGCGTCTGGTCGATGAAGGAGTACTTGAAAGAATCACTAGACCTGTTCGATATCGTCCTGTCTCGTTGCTCGAACCCTTGTTTGGCAAGCGAGACTAAACTCGCACGCAGAGGTGCTGGATCTACGGGCTGAATCCGTGTCCATCTGCGGCTGCAAGCCCTCGGCGTGCTCTGCGGTCTCTGTGGCCAAGAGGCTCTGCCTGCTTGCTTTTGGGGGTGGGGCGGGGATAATGGTTGGCGGACCCAGCAGAGCTCTGAAAGGGCGATAGTGTATGTCGGAATTCAAGAATGTCACGGTCGTGAAGAAGGCGAATGTGTACTTCGATGGGAAGGTGACGAGCAGGACGGTCGTTTTCCCGGACGGGTCGAAGAAGACGCTCGGTATCATGCTTCCCGGCGAGTACTCCTTCAACACGGGCGATAAGGAGGTCATGGAGATTCTCGCGGGCGAGCTGTCGGTTCAGTTGCCCGGCTCGGCCGCGTGGAAGAAGGTCAAAGGCGGCGAGCAGTTCGAAGTGCCGGGCAAATCCCAGTTCAATCTGAAGGTCACCACCCTCACGGACTATTGCTGCTCGTTCATCAAGTAGGGCGTCGTTGCCGGAGACCGCACGGACTGCAAGTTGCCTATCTTATGCGTTGCGGCTCTCCGGGTTTCGGTGTTGGCTGTGGGCGTGCTATTCCTGCGGTTGCCAGCCGCCGCCGAGGGCTTTGTAGAGGGCGGCCAAGTTAGTGGAGACGGTGCGGGTACTCTGGGCGAGGGCGTCTTCGGAGCTGTAGAGGGAACGCTGGGCCTGGAGGACGTTGAGGAAGTCGGTCTGGCCCTGGGTGTAGAGCTCGGTGGCCGATTGCACGGCCCTTCGATCGGCCGCAAGTGCGTCGCACGATTTCGGGTCGATCGCTCAGCAGGCGGGGCCCAGTGCAAGGTTGCTGGGCGGGCTCTACGCGGCGGCCACAGGTTAAGCTTTCGGATCGGGCTCGATTGTAGTACAATGCCCCTGCTTGGCCGGTTGCCGGGCCGCGCAGCGCGCACTTGGAAGCGGGCGGGCCGTACGTGGATGCGGGGTGGAGCAGGCTGAGTTCGAAGCGAAGCATAGGATAGGTAGGATAGATAGACATGGGATTGCCTGTAGTGACGATCATCGGTCGGCCGAACGTGGGCAAGAGCAGCCTGCTGAACGCGCTGGCCGGCGAGATGATCAGCATCGTCGAGCCGACGGCCGGCGTGACGCGGGACCGCGTCAGCACGTTCATCGGCAGGGATGACCGGTACTTCGAGCTCATCGATACGGGCGGGTACGGCATCGTCGACGCCGACCAGCTCAGCGACCACATCAAGAGGCAGATCATGCAGGCCATCGCCCTGGCCAACCTTGTGCTCTTCGTGGTGGATATCCGCGACGGGCTGACGCCGCTCGATCAGCGGATCGCCGAGATGCTCCGCAAGCACGACCTCGACGTGATCGGCGTGGCGAACAAGGCCGATACCGCCAAGATGTTCCCCGCCGCCGGCGAGTTCACCCGGTTCGGGTTCGGCGAGTTCCTCTGCGTCTCGGCGCAGAACAACCTGAACAAGGCCGAGCTGCTAGACGAGGTTTTCAAGCGGCTCAAGGACGTCATGCAGACGGGGGCGCCGCCGGAGCCGGCGATGAAGATCGCCATTGTCGGCAAACGCAACGCGGGCAAGAGCAGCCTGGTCAACGCCATCGCCGGCAGCGAGCGGGTCATCGTCAGCGAGGTCCCCGGCACCACCCGCGACGCCATCGATGTGCGGATCGTGAAGGACGGCAAGACCCTGATCGTCATCGACACCGCCGGCATGCGAAAACGCGGAAAGATGGCCAGCAGCATCGAGTTCTATGGCTACATCCGGTCCATCCGCTCCATCAGCAGGGCCGATGTGGTCTGGCTCCTGATCGACGCGACGGTCCCCGTCTCCGAGGTCGATAAGAAGCTGGCCCACCTGATCGCCGAGGAGCACAGGGCCTGCATCCTCGTGGTCAACAAGTGGGACCTTGCCAAGGACCGGGCCGCCACGAGCGATTACGGGGAGTACCTGACGAAGATACTGCCCATGCAGCGGTACGCGCCGATCGCGTTCACGACGGCCACGGAGGGCAAGAACGTGCAGAGCGTGCTGGACCTGTCGGCCGTGCTGTACAAGCAGGCCACCACCTGGATCACCACCGGCCGGCTCAACAAGGCGTTCGAGGCCATCCGGAACGAGCGGGCGGCCCCCCAGAAGCGGGGCACGCGGTGGCCGAAGATCTACTATGTGACGCAGATCGCCGCCAATCCGGTGACGATCATGATGTTCGTGAACGACCCCGGCCTGTTCGACGAGAACTACCGCCGCTTCGTCACCGGCCGATTGAGAGACCTGCTCCCCATCGCCGAGGTCCCCATCCGCGTCTTAGCCCGCCCCAAAACCTCCCGCGACGAGCCGAAGAGCAAAAGTTGAGCCTCCGTGCTACCCCCCACACTACAATTCCCGCATTTTTCATTGCGTCAAATATACATAAATGATAATTTACTGCAATGAAATGGGAAGAACTGCTGGAAAAGGTGGCGGATGAGCCGGTGTTTCGGACGGGGTTTCTGGCGGCAAGCGGGGAGACCTTGCCGGCCCTGCGTCTGCAACTGAGCCGTTGGGTCAAGAGCGGCAAGTTGGTTCAACTCACCAGGGGGCTATACACGCTGGCGGAACCCTATGCAAAGGTGTCGCCGCATCCTTTTGTCCTGGCGAATGCGATGAAGAGGGCATCGTACGTGAGCCTGCAGTCGGCATTGGGGCACTTTGGGATGATCCCCGAATATGTGCCGGCGGTAACGAGCGTCACGACGGGAAGACCCGAGTGGATAGAGACACCGTTAGGCCTGTTCATCTTTCGACACATCAAGAAGAGCTGGCTTCGTGGCTACAAGCAGATAGACTTGGGCTCTGGTCAAAAAGCATTTGTGGGAACCCCTGAGAAGGCATTGCTGGACCTGGCATACTTGACGGCCGGTGCCGACGATCCTGATTTCCTTGCCGAGCTTCGACTGCAGAACATGGAAAGGCTGAACATGGACGTGCTGGATCAACTGGCTCGGACCAGCGGGAGCCCGAAACTGCGCCGAACCGTTCGCCTTCTTCGGAGATTATTCGATCAGGAGGCAGGGGAGATGCTATGAAGGATTACCTCCGACAGATTCTCAGTGGAGCGCGGGAGCAGACCTTGGGCCGCTGTCTCGTCCGGGAGTATTTGCAGGTCCGCTTGCTGCAGTCTCTGCAGGACCGTGGAGCCTTCAACACGTGGGCATTTCAGGGCGGGACGGCTCTGCGCCTGTTGTACTCGATGCCGCGATTCTCTGAGGACCTGGATCTTGCCCTGGTCGAGCCCGCCGTGGCAGACGAATTCCGTGATACTGTCGCAAATGCCCGGAAGGTTTTCGAGGCGGAGGGCTATGATGTCAGCGTTCGAATCAGCGATCGCAGAGCGGTGAAGTTTGCGTTCGTGAGCTTCAGAGGCTTGCTGTTCGAGCTTGGCCTTTCGGCTCACGAATCGGAGACGCTCTCGGTCAAGGTGGAAGTGGATTCGAATCCTCCGGCCGGGGCACGCGTTGTGGCAACCATTGTCAGGCGTCACGTCATTCTCAATCTGCGGCACCATGACAAGGCATCGCTGTTTGCCGGCAAGCTGCACGCGGTCCTGGCTCGTCGTTACACCAAAGGCCGGGACATCTATGACCTGCTGTGGTATCTCTCGGACCGGACTTGGCCGCCGCCGAACATCGAATTGCTGAACAACGCCCTCAAACAGACGCGCTGGCAGGGGCCGCAAATCACCGCTGAGAATTGGCGGCAACTCGTTTCCGCTCGCCTTGAGACAATCCCCTGGAAGCGGGCCGTGGAGGATGTCCGCCCCTTCCTGGAGCGAGCGGAGGATGTTGCCCTGCTGACAAAGGAGAATCTGCTCGTCCTGCTGCGACAGTAGTCATCGAGGATGGTCGCCGCTGCGCAATACAGGTACGTCGAACGTTCGTGGTCGGGAGGTTCACTGTGATTGAGTCTTTGGCTGTGACATTACTTCCTGTCCTTTTCCTGATTATCTTGTTTGGAGGAGGGGGACTGCTTCGGCGCAGAAACATAGATATGGACGGCGAGCCTCCCATCGATAAGATGCTCTTTTACAGCAGCAAGTATGCCATTATGGCGATGTGGTCGTTGTTCACCATAGAATCGTCCTGGCGGCGGAGCATTTGCGAAAGACGTTTGGCGTGGAGTACGCGGATTATTGTGGCCGCGTTCGGCGATATTTGTAGCCAAGGATGTTGTACGGTGGTCGCGTGGAACCGTCATGGTAGAATACGGGGGTTCGACGCAATTGTATGAAAGGGGAAACTTATGGGTACGATGATTCTGTTCGTCATTGCGGCTGTTGTGATCCTTGTCGGTATCGGGGGCGTGAGGATCATTCGTCCGACGCACCGGGGCCTGATCGAGCGGTTCGGCAGGTACCGTCATTTCGCCCAGCCGGGATTTCACTGGATCATTCCTCTCGTTGACAGAATGATTCAGGTCAATATCACGGAGCAGATGGTGGACGCCCGGCCGCAAGAGATCATCACCAATGACAATCTCAACGCCAGCGTGGACGCACAGGTCTACTTCAAGGTCAAGGATGACGAGGAGAGCGTCAAGAGCTCGCAGTACAACGTGAACAACTATCAATTTCAGATCGTGAACCTCGCGCGTACCACGCTGCGCAATATCATCGGCACGCTCACGCTGAAATCAGCGAACAGCGAAAGAGACAAAATAAACACCGCGCTGCTCACGACGTTGAGCAAGGAGACCAGGAACTGGGGAATGGAGATCGTCCGGACGGAGCTGAAAGAGATCGACCCTCCCAAGGACGTCCAGGAGACTATGAACAAGGTCGTGAAGGCGGAAAATGAAAAGGTCGCCGCCCTGGATTTCGCGAATGCGGCGGAACGGCAGGCAGATGGTTTCAAGAGGGCGGAAATCAAGAAGGCCGAGGGGATCAAGCAGGCCAAGATTCTCGCGGCGGAGGGCGAGGCCGAGGCAATAAAGCTCGTCAACGAGGCCGCCGACAAGTTCTTTACCGGCAACGCGCAGCTTCTCCGCAAGCTCGAGGCCCTGGAGAAGTCCTTGAGTCAAAACGCGAAGATCGTCATTCCTTCAGGCACGGAACTCGTCAATGTGATCGGCGAGATGGCCGGCGTCCTGCCGCTGACGAGGCAATCCCACGACACCGGGCCGAAGACCCGGACCACGGAATGATCTTCTCCACGGAAAAGCGGTGTGCACGGCACTGCGTGTGAGAATCCGTGGCAGGAGTGTCTTGCCTCGGCGCGGCTCGGGTTGTTACACTGGCACAGCGGCGTTCGTAGCCGGTTGGGTCTGTGCGCTGGAGGCACTATGATTTGCCTGATTGTATTGGCGACTATAGCGATCTTCATTGTGGCCTACCTCACCTACGGCCGGTTCGTCGCCAAGCAGATGGGTCTCGGTGACAATTACAGAACACCCGCGCACGAGGTCAATGACGGGGTGGACTACGTGCCGGCGAAGGCGCCGCTGCTTCTGGGCCAGCACTTCTCGGCCATTGCGGCGGCTGGGCCGATTGTCGGTCCCATCCTGGCGGCGATCTGGTTCGGCTGGCTGCCGGCGTGGTTGTGGATCGTGCTCGGCGCAGTCTTCATCGGTGGGGTGCACGACTTCGCGACGCTGACGGCATCCGTGCGGCACAAGGCGGCGTCGGTGGGCCAGATCGCCAGGCGGTACCTGCCCGGCCGCACCTACATCTACTTCCTGATCTTCATCTGGCTGACGCTGGTGTACGTGATCATCGCTTTCACCGACATCACGGGCCAGACCTTCCGGGCCGTCGCGCAAGGCGAGGCGTACGGGCCGGGGGTGGCGGCGTCCTCCATCCTCTACCTGGTGCTCGCCGTCGTCATGGGCGTGTTGCTGCGCTACTCGAAGCTCAAGCTGTGGCTGCTCACGGCGATCTTCCTGCCGCTGGTGCTGCTGGCGGTGTGGGTCGGACCGCGGCTGCCGGCGCCCGTGCTGGACTTCTTCAACGGCGTCTCCGCGAAGCAATGGGACGTCTTGCTGCTCATCTACTGTTTCATCGCCTCCATCATTCCGATGTGGCTGCTGTTGCAGCCTCGCGGCTATCTCGGCGGATGGCTGCTGTACCTGACGATCTTCATCGGTCTGGCCGGCGCCCTGTTCGGCGGATTCAAAATCGCCTATCCGGCCGTGAACGTCTCGGGCCTCACGAGCCTGTTCAATGGCAAGCTGCTCTTTCCCTTCCTGTTCATCACGGTGGCGTGCGGCGCCTGCTCGGGGTTCCACGCCATTGTCTCCTCGGGCACGACCTCCCGGCAGCTCAACAAGGAGTCCGACGCCAAGCCGATCGGCTACGGGGCGATGCTGCTGGAGGGCATCGTAGCCGTGCTGGCCCTGGCCACCGTCATGATGATCAAGCCCGGCTCGGAGGAGCTGAAGATGGACCCGAATTTGATCTACGCGAACGGCTTGGCCACGTATTGCAACCTGCTGGGAGTCGGGTTCAAGGTCGCCTTCCCGTTCGCATTGCTGGCCTTCTCCACGTTCGTCTACGACACGCTCGATGTCTCCACGAGGCTGGCCCGCTACATCCTGCAGGAGTTGACGGGCTGGCGCGGGCTTTGGGGCGGCTGCCTGGCCACGGCGATCAGCTTGGCGATCCCGCTGGTCTTCCTGCTGGCGGCGAAGGAAAAGGCGTACCTGGTCGCCTGGCCGATCTTCGGCACGAGCAATCAGATGCTGGCCAGCCTGACGCTGCTGGCGCTGTCCGCCTGGCTGATCGGCTCGGGCAAGCGGGCCTTTTATACCATCGCGCCGATGCTCTTCATGCTCGTGACGACGATGACCGCGCTGGTCTTGCAGGTCCTGCCGTTCTTGAAATCGCTGGGGGAATTATTCGGCGGACAAATGAAGACGGAAGTGATTATCTCCGGCGTCTGCGGCCTGGTCCTGCTGGTGCTCGGCAGCGCCGCGGTTATCTCGGCGGCAAGGGCCTTGTTGGTCTACCCCGCCAAGCGCGCCGCGGACGTCGTCTCGTGACCGCCACGGCAAGTTGTCCCCTGCATGTGTGCCGCCTCAGCCGGGTGGCACCGCCAAACTCGTTTGACGGTGCTGATTCGATTGTGCCTGTCCCCCCGAGACCCCACGGGCAAACGAGTTTGCCCGTGCCACCCGGGATTGTCCCTTTCCAAGCTGAACTCCACTACGAATCTACGTTCCGGCGGGGGTGGGAGGCGTGGGCGTTTGCTCGGGAATGGGGACGAGGCGGAACTGGATCTTCGGTACCGCCTGGTCCAGTTTGATCTCGCCGCGCTGCACGTACTCCTGCGGGAAATTGAAGACGACCTCGCGGGAGGAGTATTCCTGACCTGGCTTGTCCGCGTCCTCGATGTACAGGAGCATGTGGAACGGCATCTTGTCGTACTCCTGGTGCGCGGCGGGGGTCGCCCGAACGAGTACGAGATCGCTCATCGGGTCCTCGCGCAATTCGATCTTGAACTTGCCCTGCATATTCTGGCTCATGCACAAGCCGAGGGTCCCCGACACGGGGTATTGCCGCAGCGCGTTCTCCGCCGGCGGCAGCTTCACCTTCACCGGCTGCAGCGCATCTCGCCGCTGGCCGTCCGCCAGCTCGACGTAGGGTGTCTTCTCCACCGGCGCTTCCCGTGCCTGTCGTTGTTCCTCCGCCGTCAGTCGCACCCTCGCCGCCGCGATCCCCTCAGGCGGGACGCGCACCTTCACGAGCGAAGGCTCGACGGCCTCGGCGAGGATCGGATTTCCCATCTCATTGACGCATTCCACTTTCACCTGCTCGATCTTGAGCCTGGAGACCTGAACCGTGATCATCCTCGGCTCGCAGGTCTCCACGGTCAGGCCCAGTTGCCGAATCTCGTCGGTCTGCTTGAGAAAGCTGAGCACGTCGAGCGTACGCGTGGTCGTTTCCGTCAGGCCCATCTGCTCGGGCACGAGAAACAGGTTGAGGTCCAGCCTCTCCCGGTTCTTGCGCCGCACGACTTCGCTGACCTTCGAGGCGGGACCCTTGAGGACCACGCGCTCGATGGTCAGTGACGCCCGCAGGGCCGCGTTGTCGCCCTCCAGGGCGACCCAGAGGTTCGGATCGCCGGACTTGGCCATCGTGATCGTGACGAAATTGGACAGGTCCAGCCGCTCATCCTGCGCAAGGTCCGCCCACACCCAGATCAGGGCGGTCAGGAACACGGTCACTGAGATCTTTCTGATTTTGCGTCTTCTGTCCATCGTGTCACAATCTCATGTGGAGTTTGGCAAAATGGGGATCAGGCTTACTTCACATCACGCATGGCGTTTCAACAGCCGGCCCATGAACGGCACGCTCTTGCCCAGGGTCGTCACAAGATAGGACCGAATCTCCGACTCAGTGACATTGCGATCCAGCCTGCCCTTGAGGGCGACGGAGATCGCTCCCGTTTCCTCGCTGACGACTAAGCAGAGGGCATCGGACCCGCCGGTGATGCCGAGGGCGGCCCGGTGGCGCGAGCCCAGCTCGACGCCGTCCAAGGTGCCCGCTTCCGCCAGCGGCAACTGGACGCGTGCGGCGACGATCCTGTCGTCGCGAATCACGACGGCCATATCGTGCAGGGCGGTTCCCGGGTAGAAGATGCTCTTGAGCAGGTCGGCCGTCACGCGGGCATCGAGGCGCGAGCCGGTTTCGATGAACTCCCCGAGCGCGACCTCCCTCTCCAGGACGATGATGGCGCCGATGCGCGCGGCCGACAGTTGCGTCACCGCGGAGATCAGCTCCTCGACCGTGCGGGAGAGCTGATGGGAGGAGCCCATCAAGATGCGGGGTTGGCCGATCTGGATGAGGACGCGGCGGATCTCCGGCTGAAACGCGGCCACCGCCACGATCAAGACCGCAATGAGGAAGCCCTTGTAGAGATACTGAAGGCGCTCGAAAGGAAGCCGCTCGACCACCAGGTTCAGGATGAGTACGCCGGCCACGAGGAGAAAGATGACGCCGCGAAACAATCGCTCGCCGCGTGTGCCTTCGAGGAAATCAACAACCCACCAGACCACCAGCCCGATCAGAAGCAGCTCGACGACAACCACCCACGGTGGATTGGCCGCGACCCGATGATAATAGTCTAATAGTGCATCCACCTTAACGGACCCTTCCGTGGGCCTCAGGACCCCGGGTTCTCTTATGGTATTCTTTTATCGGTGAGACGACTTGGCTGGTCCAGCAGCAGGACTCTGTCGATGTCGGAGAGCATCATCTGGTTATTCAGCCGCAGTGTCCGATCGTGCCTTTGACTGACCTCTTTGGCGGTCTCGCCCGGATGCTGCCAGGAACAGCCGCTCAGCATCATCCCCAGCACGCACAAGGCCACTGCCGCGAAAAGGCGCAAGCCCGTCCCCCTCCGCCATTGTTTCCTGTTTTCCACAGCCGCCACGCTTTTCATCATGTCCCCTTTTCTCTAAGTGCAATCGAGTCACCGGGTCGCCTGCGCAACACTTTGGGCCCTGTCCAACCGTGGACCATCTCTGCCGGCGGCGCAAAGCTCACCCCGCCATACAGTTAATTATACCGGCCCCTCCCGGCGCTGTCAAGCTCCGATGCGGATTTTCGGCGGGGTTTTCGCCATCTGTACAGCGGCAATCGGTGACTGTGCCGGAGTTCCATCCCACGAGCCCACCGACGTTACTGCCTCCCGATACATTGCCGGCCGACCGGCAATCCGTGAGACGGGATCGGCCGCGTCGGAACCTGGTTCGAACGAAGACCAAGGGGGCAACCGTCCGCCACAACAGTTGCCTTTTCTATCATGCTATTGGCCCAACGCGACAAATGCCAGGGGCTTGGGGACGGAGTCTCCAACAGGCAAAGAAGTGCGCAAGAACCGGATCTTCACTCCGTGTCGCGTGCGTCGTAGGGCGGATTTGCGTTGGCGATGTCGGCGGCGAGCTCTCCGGTGGCGGGGCCGAGGCGGCTCTTCTGCCTGGTGACCTTGAAGTAGAGCCACTTGAGGAGACTGCCGCCCGCATAGGCCACGAAGATCAGGACCAGAGCGGTTTGTTTGAGGCAGACCACAAGGCCGAGGAAGAGGAGCACCCTGATGAGGTAATCAAACGGCTGCTTGCCTCTGAGGTACACGTTGACGATGTGCGGGTATCGGATTCGACTGACCATGAGGATACCCACGGTGAGGGCGAAAAACGGCAGAGCGTAGACCAGCAGATTCAGACTCGGCAACTCCTCCTCATGGAAGATGACGAGGCTGACGAGCACGCCCGCCGCCGCCGGGCTGGGCAGACCGGCGAAGCTCATGTGGGCCGCCTCGTTCTCGTCGTTCTCCACGTTGAACCGGGCCAGGCGGATCGCCGCACAGCTTATATAGACCAGCGCCGCCAGCCAGACGAAGCGATACAGGATGTCGCCGTGCAACTCGCCGGTCAGCGAGAGCTTGCTCTCGACGAGCTTGAGCATGAGGAACGCCGGCGCGACGCCGAAGCTGACCAGGTCACAGAGGCTGTCCAACTGGCCGCCGAAGCTGGAGGTCGATTGGCTCATTCGGGCGAGCCTGCCGTCGAGCATATCGGCGAACATGGCCAGCAGAACGAGGTAGCCGGCGACGGCGAAATGCGTAACCCGCGCGGTGCTCGCGTCCCCGATCTTGCTGGCGAACATGATGGCGGTAAAGCCGAACACGCCGTTGAGGATGGTGATCAGCGAGGGCAGGACGGTGATGTATTTGACGCGCTGCCGGCGGACCCGCCGAAACAGCCGGCCCCTCGGCCTGCGATTCATTATCTGATGCTTGCCATTCATTCCTGCTGTTCACTCCTGGACTTCCGGTTCCTGCACGGCGTCCCATACTCGCAAATAGTAGATCGTAAATAGTAAATCGTCAACTGCAATACCTTGCCATCGGCGTGATGCCCGCCTCGACCTTGTCCCCGATTCGGACGAGGCATTCTATATATTCGCCGGCGGGGACGTAAAGTTCGGTGCGGGACCCGAATTTGATCATGCCGAAGGGCTCGCCGGCGGTGAGCGGCTGCCCGACCCGGGCGGCACAGACGATCCGCCGGGCGATCGCGCCGCTGACCTGGCGGACGAGGAGGCGGTCGTTCGGCCGCTTCGTTCGCACCATCGCCACATCGTTCGACTCGTTGACTTTGCCGGCCAGCGGATTCATCGCGTTCAGGAACTTGCCCCGGCGATACGTGATCTTCTCGACCTTGGCGTCGCAGGGGCAGCGGTTGATGTGGACGTTGAAAACGCTCAGGAAAATGCCGATCCGCAGCGCCGGGCCGCCGATGCAACTCGCCTCGTCCACGGTCTCGATATCCCTCACCGTGCCGTCGGCGGGGGCCAGAAGCAGGCTGTCATCCCGGGGGATCTGCCGCTGGGGGTTGCGAAAGAAGCTCAGGGACCATGCCAGCAGAGCAAAAAGCACAAGCTCAGCCGCCGACACGGTCAGAAATACCCATGAAGTCTGCACGGCCCAGTCCGGGAAATGGCGCAGGGCAATCACAAAGTAGACAACCATCACCGCCAGCAGGGCCAGCGGATAGATGACCACCTGGGGCAATCCATATCTGGTCAGTGGGATTCGCATGAAACCATTGTAGAGACCAACGGCCGGTGAATCAATGCGCAAAAACAAAGGCCGACCTCCGCCAGTCGGCCCAACAGTGAAAGGAGGTAAAGTGCTCGGAGGGTGGCCCGCAACCAATCCCTCACAGCGGTTCGGCTGCGAAGGACGGCCCGGGCGGTGCGATTTCCCGTTACATCCTTGCCATAGTGTGCAGCGCTAAATTCTCTCTATGTAGATAGACGCTGGGCACAGCGAAACGTTACAGCGGATTTCTGAAAGAAAATGCGCCCGGTCGCCTGAAAACGGGAAGGGCCGGTGTTCTCGTCCGGCCCTCTGCCATGGGTAAGCACGCCAATCCGCTCCATACTCGCTGCTTTGGGTCTGCTCGCCCGGTCACCAATAACGGGCCTTGGGTGGTAGGATCCGTCGGATCCCGCCTCGCGGGTCCGACACATCATTGCGATAACGTGGGATGATGTGCACATGGGCGTGCGCCACGGTCTGGCCCGCCGCCACGCCGTCATTGATGCCGATATTGAACCCATCCGGCCGGAATCGCTTAATCAGTATTTCCCGTGCCCGCCTCACGGTCTCCCATAGCTGCGCCTGGACCTCCGCAGGCAGATCGAATAGGCTCGCCGTCACCGTTTTCGCAACGACCAGTGCGTGTCAGGATTCGTGTCGAGAAACGCAACGCACTGCCGCGCTTCAAGCAGCATCCGTTCTGGTGCAATCGGGTAGAA
>Ga0315284_10008007_pt1 | contig 15065 bp, 14 predicted proteins | sample YL17G09_16_MG_FD_203696 | JGI IMG/M metagenome (GOLD analysis project Ga0315284, IMG submission 203696) | Sediment microbial communities from Yellowstone Lake, YNP, Wyoming, USA - YL17G09_16 | ecosystem: Environmental > Aquatic > Freshwater > Lake > Sediment | place: USA: Wyoming | collected... | reverse complement strand
ACCTGACAAAGGGAATCATCATTCTCATTACAAACTACCAGGACGTGAACACTGCCGGCAATTTCTATTTCGACAACGTGCGACTGCTTGGTGCCGCTGAGCCGAATCAGCCCAAAGAAGCTGCTAAGCCCGTAGAACCAAATAAACCTAAAGAGCCGAATAAACCCGCCTCGCCCGCGAAGTAAGGCGAGCAGCTCGGGTCAGCTTTCAAGGGAGAACAAAAAATGTTAGCTGTCCCCCATTATTAACATAAAAAACAAAGCATTAAAACAAGGTTTAGTTGGATTACTCGCAAGCGGAGCAATAGCTACTTAATCAAAAAGCCAGTAGAAACCAAACTTATGCATCTGAAGATGTTTTGAATTTCACTGATCCAAAGGTTTGTATTCAACAGAGGCGAGAGGATTTTATGACGATGGAGGATGTACTGTATTGTCTTGATAGGTATATGGAGTATTTAAATTTATAGTTGTTTTGGCTGAAACTTTTTGAATGGAGATTTTTATGATGAGATTTTTGATTATCGGATTTGGGATAGCTATGCTTGGCGCAGGTTGCCGGTCAATCGGTCCCGCGAATATATCACGTAGCGAAGCATCGCCGGCTGTGAAACGGGTTGTGGTATGGGACGGGGAACAGGTGAGCACGGGCGCCGGCTGGACAAACCCCACCACCGCAACGATTAAGCCGCAGACCGTTGAGGCCCACAGCGGCAATACCGCGCTGGAGTTCAAGTTCAAAGGCGACAAAGGATGGCTTGGCGCGGGCTGGAACTGGCTCGCCTTCAAAACAGGTATCGTCGGCACTGACGCCAGCGCCATGAAGAACCTGACCTTCTGGATAAAGACCAAAGGCAAGGGCGGCCCACTACAAATCAACCTGCTTTGCAACGGCGTGATTCTCGATACCCCCGAAGGACACACCGTAAAAGTGCAGGTCGTCAAATACTGTCCCCAGCTGCTCGACGGCCAGTGGCACGAAGTTGTGATTCCTCTGGCGGCACTCAAAACCACGAAGGGCTTCAACCCAAAGATAATGTGCGAGCTGCAGATGGGTTTTATAGCCGAGGAAGGAACCGACGGCAGCTTCTTTATTGATGATATCGCCTTCGACAACCGCACCGGCAAATGATACGCGTTGAACTAATATAAAAGGAGCAATCGTAATGAAGAAAGCGGATATCCGAGGAAAATGGGCGCTGGTAACCGGCGCAAGCCGGGGAATCGGCAGACAGGTCTGCATGGGGCTGGCCCAGTATGGCTGTAACCTTGTGCTCCACAGTCGTGACGCTGCTAATACGAAATCTCTGGCCGCTGAGCTGACCGCCAAGGGCGTGCAGGTGCGACAGGTCGCGGGCGAGTTGTCCGACCAGAACCAGGTGGACGCAATGCTGACAAACGTCCTGAGCGCAGGCACTGGAATCGACATCCTCTACAACAACGCCGCGGTAATGACGACCTTCCGCAACGACTGGCAGAACGTCCCCGCCGTCCTCGATAAGACGGAACTGACGCAGCTTGACAAGGAAGTATTTAAGAATTATGCGGCCCAAACCTGCTCCGGCTATTGCGCCGGTTGCGCGAACATCTGCGATGCCGCCGTTGCCGGCGTGTCAAATATCAGTGACGTTATGCGGTCGCTTATGTATCACAACAGCTATGGCGACAACCAATTAGCACGGCAGACATTCGCTGAAATACCAGCCGATGTAAGGGCGAGGTTATTGACGGCCGATTATCGGTTCGCGGAACAGCGTTGTCCGCAGCGTATGCCGATTGCCCGGCTTGTCCGGGAAGCCGTCGAAAAACTTGCCCGCCAGACGTAAGGCGGGCTTGCCTGAAGCAAAATTTCGAATGATGCCCAAAAAGCTGCCGGGGACAATCCCGGCAGCTTTTTTTTACCTGTGACCTGAAAAAATTTTGCTGCTAAGCAAATCATAACACCTTTATAGAAAAGACTTTACGACAAGCCAGCCACTTTTTTCTTGGTGCCGACTACGGGGACAGGTTAGAATACTGTTGTGTAGAGAGGTGTGGCGTTAGAGTTTTGGTTTCGGCGAAGAGGTGATGAGAAAGTTTTACTATAGTTTTTGGCGTCCTTTCACAGTTAACAAAAGGAGAATTCTGGTTCTAACTATCGCCACGTATATTGCCCTGTGTTAAAGGACGCGTAGTTTTTTTACGGCCGCTCTTATTGAGCGGCTTTTTTATGCGCCAATTCCCAGGGGTTGACACCCACGGGTCCCTGATTTAAGCTTTAGGCAATTATCTGGCTGGAAAGGGACTTGAAAATGATAATCGTAACCGGCGGGGCCGGCTTCATCGGCTCGGCGCTAATCGCCGCCCTCAACAAACGCAGCATCAACGATATCCTCGTCGTTGACCACCTCGGTTCTGACCAGCGATGGAAAAACCTCGTCAACCTCTCCTTTGCCGACTACATCGACAAAGAGGAGTTACTCGAAATGGTGACTGAAGACGTCCTCCCCTTCTCCGTGGATGCCGTCTTTCATCTCGGCGCCTGCTCATCGACCACCGAAACGGACGTCTCATTCCTTATGGACAATAATTTCGAATACACCAAACAGTTGGCCCAGTGGTCGGCTGACGAAAACATCCGCCTCATTTACGCATCCAGCGCAGCCACCTACGGCGACGGCTCACAGGGCTTCAGCGACGATGAAGAAAAACTCGAAACGCTCAGGCCCCTCAATCCATACGGCTATTCAAAGCAGTTGTTTGACCTCTGGGCAAAGAGAAACGGCCTGCTTGAGAAAATCGTCGGCCTGAAATACTTCAACGTCTTCGGCCCCAACGAATACCATAAGGCCGATATGCGAAGCTTCGTCCTCAAGGCCTTCGAGCAGATTAACGCTACCGGCAAAGTCCGCCTCTTCAAATCGCACAGGCCCGACTACAAGGACGGCGAACAGAAACGTGATTTCCTTTACGTCAAAGACGCCGTTGATATGACTCTTTTCTTTTTCGACAACCCGCATACAGGCGGTATATACAATCTCGGCGCTGGCACCGCTCGTTCCTGGAATGATTTGGCAAAAGCGGCCTTTGCCGCAATGGATAAAAAGCCCAATATCGAATACATCGATATGCCCGACTCAGTCCGCAACCAATACCAATACTTCACTGAAGCCGACATCTCAAAAATCAAAAACACCGGCTACAAAAAACAAATCGCCCCCCTCGAATCCGCTGTCAAAGACTACGTCCAAAACTATCTTGCAAAGAGTGCATACTTGTGAGATAAGCAAGAGGTGATTTAGATTTAAAAGTGGGATGCCGAAATGGCCGTGCTGAAACTGACCAATCCTGATGAGAAGAGGGAAATCGAGTTTGAGCTGGACTACCTGTTGTCTCTGACCACCCGGCAGCGATTCGAGATGATGTTCGAGAAAAGTCGTAAAATGGCCTCTTTGCTAAAGAAGAATTGGGGCCGAAAGACCATCGTAATTAAAAGAACATAAAATAGGTTTTCTGCACATACACAGAACAAGACCGAAGTATTAAATAGTTCTATCGCCAACCTGCTGTTTTTGAAAAGGCCAGGTGAAAAATGAAGAAACTTTTGGGTTACTTCCTCAAAGGGCTGCTGATATTCCTGCCGGTCGCGGCAACCATATTCATATTCGTCTGGGCATTTACCAGTATTGATAAGCTCTTGCGAAATATACTGGGGATAAAAATCCCGGGGCTGGGTCTGGCGGCGACTATTGTGCTGATTACTATCATAGGGGCTTTGACCTCCAACGTTATCGGCAGAAAACTCTTTGAACTGCTGGACCGGATTTTGGAAAAAGTGCCGCTCGTTAGTCTGCTGTATAGTTCAATCAGAGACCTTGTCGAGGCATTTGCCGGCGAGAAGAAAAAGTTCGATAAACCGGTGCTGGTGACACCTGTGGCTGGCACGGATGCGAAAGTGCTTGGCTTTGTCACAAAGGAGGGGTTGCAAAACTTCGGCCTAAACGATTATGTGGCGGTTTACCTGCCGCAGTCTTACAACTGGGCCGGCAATGTCATTCTGCTGCCTAAGCAGGCGGTCCAGCCATTGAGTGTCGATAGTACCGAGGTAATGACGTTTATCGTCTCCGGCGGTGTCTCAGGGCATGGCCAGCCCGGCAAACCCAGATAACAGGTTCCCGGAACGCCCGTGTTTCTTTCGCCGATTGTTGCATATTCTGTGCCCATTTCTTACAATCTGTCTTACTTTAACTGCCCAGTTTGCATAGAAAGGTGCTTGTGGAAAAACTTGTAGAACAAATCAATCTGCTTAAACGCGGCACGGTGGAGATTTTCACTGAGCAGGAGTTGGCGGAGAAGCTAAAGGCCGGTCGCCAATTGCGCATCAAGCTTGGCCTTGACCCAACAAGCCCCGATATTCATCTGGGCCATACGGTCGTGCTGCGGAAGATGCGCCAGTTTCAGGACTTAGGCCACAAGGCCGTTTTGATTATCGGCGATTACACCGCACGAATCGGCGACCCGACGGGGCAAAATGCCACTCGGCCGATGCTTGCGGGCGAACAGATTGAGAAAAACGCAAAGACATATTTCGAGCAGGCAGGCAAAATCCTCGACACCTCCGGCGAAAAACTCGAAGTGCGCTATAACAGCGAATGGCTTGAGAAAATGACCCTGATGGAGCTTATTCAACTGGCGGCAAAAAAGACAATTGCACAGATGCTTCAGCGAGACAGTTTCAAGCTCCGCCTTGACAAGGGAATCGACGTTTACGCCCACGAGTTTATTTATCCGCTGATGCAGGGCTATGATTCTGTTGTCATAAAAAGTGACGTTGAATTAGGCGGCACAGACCAGACCTTCAACAACCTCGTCGGCCGGGATATCCAGAAGGCCTATAACCAGCCGCAACAGGTTGTCATTACTGTTCCTATCCTTGTCGGCCTGGACGGCAAGGAGAAAATGAGCAAATCCAAAGGCAACTACATCGGCGTTACCGACAGCCCCGGCGATATGTTCGGCAAGGTGATGAGTATTTCCGATGATATGATGGAGAATTACTTTACCCTGCTTACCGACCTGCCCACTGAAAAAATAGCTGAACTAACCAATTCGCAAAAGACTCACCCGAAGGAAGCCAAGGTTCTGCTGGCAAAGACGATTGTCTCGCAGTTTTATGACGTGAAAGCCGCCGATGCTGCCGCCGAGCAATTTGATAAGGTCTTCGTCCAAAAGCAACTGCCCGACGAAATTACCGAGTTCAAATTGCCCGCTGGGCTGATTTCAGTGAAGCAGCTCCTGCTTGCCTGCAAGCTTGTCGAAACCGGCGGCGACGCAAAACGGATGTGCGCACAATCGGCCGTCACCATCGACGGCCAGAAGATTACCGACCCAAACGCCCAAATCACTCCCGCAAGCGGTATGACCATCCAGGTAGGCAAACGCAAATTCGCAAAGGTCATAGTGCGGTAGCACAATCGTTGACTGGGCAGGCAATACAGGACTCGAAAATAACACCTCTATGCGCTCTTGTAGTGCGAAACGTAATAGTCGAATACCTTTGCCAATAGTTCAAAAACAGGTCGGCCACATAAGCCTTAAAACAACCTCTGTATACTTACGACCATCCACCGAAAAAATGGCCGAGGCCTATAGTAAAGTAACTTTATAGCCGGTGGGCCAACCTGAAAACTCATAATTTGCAGGTTGGTGAGAATGGCGATGAATCTTTTATAGTGCGACATGCCTGTTTGACTTGCGAATCCGACGACGATACTGGTCTATGATAACAGCTGCAATGATAACACATCCAGTGATAAGGCGTTTGAAGGTTCACTCGATAAGCGAAAGGCATCCATACTCCAAAGCCGCAATTTCCTCAGGCAGTTCATCGCCGGATAATTTTCCAAGTTTGGATATGAGGGACTTTCGGCTGATTCTACGCAACGACCCTGGCGGCGATAATCAGGGCCAAGCCCACAGCGTAGAAAAGAAACATAAGGCCGAGAAGCCGGTTTGTCCCGGCGGGGGCCGCTTTAAATTCCTTCCAGATAAATACACCCCACAATGCGGCGACCATCGTGGCACCCTGTCCAAGCCCATAGGATATGGCCGGCCCCGCAGCGCCTGAGGCGATGTTGTTGACCGACATACCGATGTTCCAGATGATACCGCCGAGAACGCCGATAAGATGCAGGCGAAGATTGCCTTTTGTGAAGTAATCGGCAAAGCGGACGGATTCGCCGGTGAAGGGCCTGGCCATAACTATTGAGTTCCACAGGAAACTGGATAAGAACAATCCGACGGAAAAGACAACAACGGCGGCATAAGGCCCCATTTTACCGGGTTCGGGATTAGTGAAGTCCGAAGCGACGCCTTTCTGAACGAGGTAATAGAACAGTCCCATCAGGACGCCCGCGATTATGGAAATGATGATGCCCTTTCCGGTGGCTGCATGCCGGCCTGCCGCGAGCTTTTTATACGCAATCGCGTCGAGGATGATGGCCAGGGCGATAGCGACGACCCCGGCAAAGAGCAATACGGGGCTGCCAGCGGGCTTGAGGATGTAGTTTATAATCACGCCCTCAACCAGGGCAATTCCGATTGCAATAGGAAAGGCGACGGCCAAACCCGCGATATCAATCGCGGCTACGAAGAGGATGTTCGACAGGTTAAAGACGACGCCCCCAAGAAAAGCAAAACCGACAGCGGCCCAAGCCGCCTGGCTTAAATCCGCCGAAAAAGCCCGCCCAACGGTCCCCATACTGCCGAAAGTAAATGCCACTATCAGCGAGAGCAAAAGGACGCCAATCGAGTAGTCCCAGTAGAACAGTTGAAACTTCCACTCCCTGCTGGCCAGTTTCTGGGTGTTGGCCCATGACCCCCAGCACAACATCGTAACGAAGCACATTAAAACGGCCAGCGGATAGGACTGAATGACAACCATTTTTAATTCTCCCTAATTCAGTTGATAATCGGTTATGAACGGGTCGGGCCGACGTCTTTTATGAATTTTTCGACCTGCCGGAGCGTGGACATCGAGGTTTGCGCTCCCATTTTTGTTACAGACAAGGCGGCGACGCAGTTTGCAAATCTGGCGGCGTCACGAATACTTTGGCCTTTTGCCAGGCCAAATGCCAATCCACCCGTGAAGGCGTCGCCGGCGGCGGTTGTGTCGACAGGAGTGACCTTGTGTGCAGAAACAACGTCGATAGAGCTTCCATCAACGAGGAGATAACCCTGCGAGCCAAGGGTCATAATGACTGCCTTTACGCCGCGGGCCAGAAGAGCATCGGCCGCTTTGCGCGCCGTGTCCGTATTCGAGACGCTGATGCCGGTAAGAATCTGCGCTTCAGTTTCGTTCGGGGTCAGCACATCGACAAATTTTAGAAGCTCGTCGGGCAGCGCCCTTGCGGGCGCCGGGTTGAGAATGAAAGGCACTTTTGATTTATTGGCGATTTGCGCCGCGCAGATGACGGTTTCGAGGGGGATTTCGAGCTGTGCCGCCACGGAGCCGCAGGAAGCGATGTCCTTTTTTGCCTTTATTACGTCGTTGGGGGACAATTTCTGGTTGGCGCCCGGGGCAACCACAATGGAATTATGTCCCTGGTCATCGACCATAATAAGCGCGATACCTGAAGGCGCGGCCGCCGAGCGAGTGACGTGTCTGGTATTAACGCCTTCTTTTTTGAAGTTAGCAAGGGATTGCGAACCGAAGACGTCGTCGCCGAGTTTGGCGATGAAAAAGACCTCAGCGCCGAGTTTAGCGGCCGCGACGGCCTGGTTTGCACCTTTGCCGCCCGGGACCATAATAAAATCGCCGCCGAGGATGGTCTCACCGATAGCTGGTATTCGCCGGGACTTGACCACGAGGTCCATATTACTGCTGCCGACTACCGCGACTTTTGGCCTGGATTGTCTGGTCATATTTCAATGTCCCCAAATGCAATGTCGAGCTTGGTGTTACTATTATACTGTGTCAGGATAGGTCGAAGAAGTAATAATATCAAGCGAAATTGGAAATCTCAGAAAAACGTTTACCTTGTGTAGAATTCGATGACTTTGCCGAAGTCGATATCGAAGGGATATTACCCTGCTTTTACTGGTCTTTTTTGTCGGTAGCATTAAATAGTACTCCAAAAAACGTCATTTCACGGCCCCCGGGGGCCTCAATGTAAAGTTGAAATAGATAATTTATACCGCCTGCTTTGCACCCTTACCGCCGGGAACCATCAGGAATTCACCGCCTAAAATTGTTTCTCCCGGTGAAGGTAATCGCTGTGATTTCACTACCAGATCAATATTTGAACTGCCGACCACGCAAATCTTGGGTTTGTTCGTTTTCATCTTCCTGTCGCAAAACTTTTTGTTAGTGCCCCCTTGTATTTTGTAATGATTTCATACCGACTACTTATATGAAATCTCATCTTTTATGTCAAAGAGTAAAAACGGCGATGGATTACAGGAACAATCGCTTTGAGCTTAACCTTATAATTGTTTGTGCCTTGAATTGTATTTATGTTTGACAAAACCCTTTACGAAATGACATGAAAGACAATTGAATCTCCGGGCAAATCCGGTTTTAATACTGGGTGGTATAAGAGTCCCAAAAATGTCTAAAGAAACAGTTTCTATATCGATTTGTGATTTCCTGACGGCTCTTTACGTGGCGGGAAGCCAATAGTGCAAAAGTAGCGGCCAATGATTGATCAACAGACAAATACAAGTCAACTTCTTAAAATGACCGGAATCTGCAAGAGCTTTTCCGGCGTAAAAGTCCTTTCAGATGTCCAATTTGACCTCAAAGCGGGCGAGGTACATGTTTTGGCAGGCGAGAATGGAGCAGGCAAGAGCACCCTTATTAAAATTCTTGCCGGTGTGCATACAGACTATCAGGGCCAGATTTCCCTGAACTCACAGCCGGTTCGATTCGCCTCGATTCACGAAGCCACCGCCGCAGGAATATCCGTAATCCATCAGGAACTTTCTCTTGTCCCGTCGATGACCATAGCCGAAAATATTTTTCTTGGTCGTGAAAAGTGCCGCGGCCTGTGGCTTAACAAAAAGGAAATGACAGCCGAAGCCGGAAAGCTCCTTGCTGAGATTGGGCTGGACGTCGATGTCACTCGAAATCTCGGCAGTTACCCCCTGAGCATTCAACAAATGGTGGAGATTTGTAAGGCGATTGCCTTCGATTGCCGCATTATCGTTATGGATGAGCCGACAAGTGCCCTGACCGATGTTGAGGTTGAAAAGTTATTCACGATCGTGGACAAGCTCAGGAAATCCGGCTGCGGCATTATTTACATATCGCATAAAATGGAAGAAATCTACAGGATTGCCGACCGAATCACCGTATTACGCGACGGCGAGTACGTCGGAACCGCAACCGCTGAAGAGCTTGACCGGGGCAAAATGGTAAAGTGGATGGTCGGCAGAGAATTAAATCAGCAGTTCCCCCGCCACAAGTCCGCTCCCGGCCAGGTCAGATTAAAGGTCAGCTCATTTATCCTTCCCGACCCTGCCGGCAAACCAATGCCCGCCGTTAACGATGTCTCATTCAGTGTCCGCTGCGGAGAAATCCTCGGCATAGCTGGCCTTCAGGGGTCTGGGAACAGCGAGCTTTTAAACGGTATTTTCGGAACGTATGGAAGTCAGGCACACGGCGATTTTGAACTCGATGGCCAACCATACAAACCGACAACGCCCGCCAACGCCATCAGCCGGGGAATCTCACTACTGACAAACGACCGCAAGGCCAACGGTCTGGTTTTAGGGATGAACATCATTCACAATATTACACTGGCCGCGCTGAAAAAGTTTTCACCTTTCGGCTGGTTACAACCAAACAGCGAAACTAAAACCGCCGCCGAGCAGAAAGAAGCCCTGAATCTTAAGGCCGCGAGCTTGAAAATGTCCGTGGATTCCTTATCGGGAGGCAACCAGCAGAAAGTTGTAATGGCCAAGTGGATAGAAACCGAGCCGAAGGTTTTCCTGCTCGATGAACCAACAAGGGGAGTTGACGTCGGCGCCAAGCATGAAATTTACGAGCTGATGAATAAATGGACCAGCAATGGGTTGGCTATTATACTCATAACATCAGAGATGCCCGAATTGCTGGCTATGAGCGACAGAATTATTGTTATGCACCGGGGCTCAATCACCGCCGAATTCGACTCCGAACAGGCAACACAGGAAAAAATCCTCCACGCGGCAATGGGCATACAAACTAACTAAGAAAGGCGTCAAAGTGACAAAAGAAAAGTCCTCTGCGAAATTTGCGGGTTTCTCCGCCGAACACTGGTTTACCTCCCCTACCTCCAGGGCCTTCGGCGCCCTGATAATCGTCTTTGCGTTAGGCCTGCTTTTCAACGCCGACGGCGCCTTCTACAAATGGGGCACCCACCGCGACATGCTGCGTGCTGTCTCCGTTTACGGCATACTCTCCTGTGGAATGACACTGGTCATAATCAGCGGCGGCATAGACCTGTCGGTCGCAAGCATCCTCGCCCTGACCGCCGTATCCTTTTCGCTGTTTACCATTCACAAGGGTATTTCCACTCCCATCGCGATTTTGGCATGTCTGGTTATCGGCGCACTTTGCGGAATGTTTTCAGGAGCTGTCATAGCGAGGTTTCGTATTCAGCCCTTTATCGCAACGCTTGCTATGATGGTTTTCGCCCGCGGCATGGCAAAATGGGTTTCCGGGGGACAGAAAATATCGACCGCCGTCCAGCAAAGCGACGGCACATACAAGTATGTGAACGTTCCTCAAGTATTCAACTTTATAAATTCAAAAGTCCTCGGCGATAATATCACCGTCGTGACGCTCATTTTCGTCGTATGCCTCATAATATCCTGGATACTTCTGGTCAAGCTGCGATACGGCCGATATCTTTACGCAATCGGCGGCAACGAAGAAGCCGCCCGCCTTTCCGGAGTCCCCGTCGGCTGGACAAAAATACTTGCTTACGGCATGAGCGGCTTGTTCTGCGCCGTCGCCGGAATATGCCAGGCCGCCCAGGAGCTGCAGGGCGACCCCGAAGCCGGCATGGCCTATGAGCTTTCGGCTATCGCTATGGTTGTCATCGGCGGCACAAGTTTGCAGGGCGGCCGGGGCGGCATCTGGCTGACTTTGATAGGTGTCCTCACCATAGGTTATCTCGAAAAAATCCTCAGCATCAACGCCGTCGGCGAAGACAAACGACTAATGCTCACCGCCGCCATCATCATCGCAGCAGTTCTGGTGCAGAAAGGAAAAAAATAATGTCTACCTGCATATTGAAGGGAAGAAACATGAAGGGAACCATATCGCTTTTAATTATTACCTTGCTGGTCGGATTCATTGCGCTGACGGGCTGCTCGAAGAAACCATCTGATAAAGGGGATAAAAGCACAAAAGCAAAATGGACCATCGGAATGAGCCAGTGCAACCTTGGCGAACCATGGCGAGTGCAAATGAACGCCGATGTAAAAATGGCCGCTGATAAACACCCTGAAATCAAGGTAGTATATAAAGACGCCCAGAACGACACATTGAAACAGCGCTCACAGATGGAAGAATTCATAAGCGCAGGCGTCAACCTCATAATAATCAGCCCCAAGGAAGCCGCCCCGCTGACCCCCGTTGTTGCACAGGCATACCAGAAAGGCATCCCCGTCATTGTGCTGGACAGGCGTGTGCTGGGCGACCAGTACACCTGCTTCATCGGCGCCGACAATAAAAAAATCGGCAAAGCCGCGGGCAAATGGATTGTCGATAAGCTGGGCGGGAAGGGCAAAGTAGTCGAACTGATGGGCTTGATGACTTCTACCCCAGGCCAAGACAGACACTCCGGTTTCCGCGACGGCACAAAAGGCAGCGACCTTGAGATAATTTTCGAAGCAGACATGAAATGGCTTGAGCCCGATTCGAGAAAGGAAATGGAATCGGCCCTCGCCCGCTTTGACAAAATCGACCTTGTTTACGCACACAACGATCCCGGTGCTCACGGGGCTTACTTGGCCGCACAAGCCGCTGGACGTGAGAAAAACATCATATTTGTCGGAATTGACGCCCTGCCACAGGAAGGTCAGGCCTATGTTAAACAGGGCATTTTGCAGGCCAGTTTTGAATACCCAACAGGCGGCAAAGAAGCGATTGAACTTGGTCTGGATATCCTCAACGGCAAAAAAGTTGAAAAAGAAGTTACACTATCTTCAAGGGTTTTTACGAAGGATAATATTGACGCAGGAGGCGAGTGGCTGAAGGAATAAGCCAAGAACTGATTTAACAAAACTCAAACGGCTCGTCAGCAAAGTACTATGACTCCATAAGATCATATTTGCAGGTCGTTGAAAACAACACGGCGACATCATAGCTAAACGGCTCATTTCAGACACAAATTCAAAAATATTTTAGCTCACAAGTGCGCTATTGCGCACCACTTACATCAAATCTCATATTTTCTTGAAAAAAAGACTTGCGCTTTTTAGATGTTCGCGCTACGTTTCTTGAATTAAAAAATGCCTTTCCTTACCAATTCTACTCGCATATTCTCTAATTTGCGTGCAAAAGGATTTTTGCAGAAACAATACCGTTTCAAATGCCTCGATGTACACTTGGTTAAATAGCCGATAAAATCTCCACCTTATCCCCTCCGCATGTGTCATTCATAGCACAGAGCTTCTTTAATTATCTTTTGATTCTTTGGTGTAAATTTTCTTTTACAGCTTTTGCAGCGTCGTATCTGCCTGATTCCCAACTGCTTTGTGCGGCGAAAACCTTTCCGACTTGTACTTGCCGAGCCACAATAGGGACACTTAAATGGTCTTCCTCTGCCCATTGTTTATCACCTCACGGTACCTTTGAGAGGCCCTCATATATAAACTTGTCGTTTTCGAGTGGATGCTCTGCCTTGATGGTTTGTATCCTGGCGAGAATCGGCATGCCCGCCGGCAGGCGAGGTCTCGCCGAAGGCGGACTTGGCCAACGCCGTGAGGCGTTCCTTACGGGACTTGGTCATGTCACAAAACCTTGAATAACTATGAATAACAATGAATAACTACGTTTTTTAAGCTAATAACGGTACTTAGTCATACTTATTCATACTTAGTCATCAATATTGAATGGACACCTTTGGCAGCTTCGGCATTTTTGGCATATTTGCAAGTACCTCTGATACGCTGGACAACTTCTGTTTGTCTCCATCTGGCTTTGGTAATCGCCAAAACCAAAATTTGTTCCCTTCTTCATCAAAGTCCGGGAAGCACTTAACACCGAGTTCCTTTCTGGCCCTTTGCAAGGTCATTTCTTTGAAGCCGTTTTCTTCCGCGAGCTTGAAGATTTCATTTGAACTCATTGACTGGCCGGCGGATAACAATTCCCGAAGCCATTCGACGGCACGGTCGCGTTCGGGGGCCTCGATATTGCTTTTGGGGGCCAATACGTCGTCGGCGGTGATATTGACGGCTCCCCTCTCGAAAACGATTCGCCCATCCTTTATCTCAAACGCCAGCGTCGTCGGGTCCTTCAAAATATTATGCTTCGCGGCAATCAGCAGGCGTCGTCTGCCCTGAGTTTGTCGAGGGGCCTGCCCTTCGTAGCGCAGCGAAGAAGGGTCGGGGCTTACAAGCCAGACGGTCCGGGCCGCGGCGGGAAACGCCAGCGAACCCATCGTCCGGTAGCACGCCTTGGAGGAGTTACCCTTGTTGAGGTGCATTATGCAGACAAGCGCGATATTGAACCGTCTTGCCATCTCGACTAAAGGCGCCAGCACCGAGCGAACGTTTGAATCCTTGTGGGTATCGACGCTGCCGAAATAAGCGCTCACGGGGTCGATGCTTACGCTCAATAGGAAGAAGCATAAGATGGGAGATGAGTCAGTCTGCATCCACGTTAGAAATGCAAAGACGGCGTTCAACCACGCGGTCATGGAAGATTTGATTATGTTTAACCCATTCGATAGATTGAAGGGTGCTCCTCGGGCACCCGACAAGGAATGGAAGTATGTTAGTTTCGGTGAACTGGACAAGCTGCTCGATGCTTGTCCAAATTATGGGTGGAGGATGCTGATTTCTCTCTGTAGGATTGCTGGCCTGCGTCGGGGTGAAGCACTCGATATCACTTGGTCTGGTATTGACTGGGAGAAACGTCGGTTGAGTATAATCGCGGTAAAAACCGGTCGGCGAAGGGTGACGCTGATCCAACCGAAGCTCTATCGGTTGCTGCTTGATGCGTTCGAACTGGCAGAGGAAGGCGAAGAACGAATATGCCCGATTTCACGGCATTGTCTTTGGAGAAATTTCCAGGCGATTCGCAAGCGTGCTGAACTCCCCAAGTGGAAAGACGCCTTTAAGGTTATGCGAAAAAATTGCGAAACGGATTGGGCTCAACGATATCCACAGTACACTGTATCGGCTTGGCCACGGTATCGAGGTCTCGGCCAGGTACTATCTGCAGGTTCCAGAGGAGTTGTACGAAAAAGTTGCTGGCACAAACTTGGTGGAAACTGCCACAAAAACTGCCACAAAATCGAGTGATGCAGTTGAAGCACAAAAATGAGACATTCTTAACTTCTTGCCACATAAGGGCTTGTGGCAATGGGCGGTACAGGACTTGAACCTGTGACCCCCTGCGTGTAAGGCAGGTGCTCTAGCCAACTGAGCTAACCGCCCCTAAAACGTAAGACGCACTTGTGCAATTGCACTGGTCTATGATGCTGCTCATTATACTGAAACCGTCTACAATGTCCAACCGTTGTGGTATGCAGGATGAATGAGCTGCTCGGCTTCCGGTGCGTTGGTCGCCATCATACTCCTGGCGTCCCAGTAAATTTTTTTGCCTGTGCGCAGCGCGACGTTGCCCAGCAAGACCACCTCCGTCATAGGTCCGCTATAAGAAAAATCGGAGCAGGCCCTCGTGCCCTTCTTGCATGCGTCTATCCAGTCTCTGAAATGGTCGCCGCCGACTCGTGGGATTGTCTTCGGCGGCTGTTTATATTCCTTCATTTTTGACTGGGGGATTATTTGCGGAGTGCCTCCCCAGCCGTCGCACATAATCTTGCCTTTATCACCGATGAACAATATGCCGTTGCCGCCGCCGGTAAGCAG
>Ga0315284_10008006_pt1 | contig 15068 bp, 25 predicted proteins | sample YL17G09_16_MG_FD_203696 | JGI IMG/M metagenome (GOLD analysis project Ga0315284, IMG submission 203696) | Sediment microbial communities from Yellowstone Lake, YNP, Wyoming, USA - YL17G09_16 | ecosystem: Environmental > Aquatic > Freshwater > Lake > Sediment | place: USA: Wyoming | collected... | reverse complement strand
TAGATATTAAAGCCAAAAAGAAGATTATTATCCAAAGCCAGATTCTCCAAGTAAATTTAAGCTTCATGTTTTTTTGTTTTTCTTAAAACATACCATTTAATTATTGATACATTTGTCAGCCATGTGTTGAATAAATCAAAACTTAAGCCGATAATCATAATAGTGAATATTTGCGAGAGAATTGAAGATAACGAGCCAACAACAATTAATGCAACTAAAACTGCAATCAGGGAAGTAAGAGTCATTGTTATCCCTGTTTTGAAAGATTCAAACATTCTTTGATTTAAGCTTCCATGATCTCTTTTTATTGCCTTTGTGGTAAGAAGAATATCTGTATCAACACTGTAACCTATAAGCATAAGAAATGCAACAATTCCCGCACTTGAAATTTGCATTCCCAAAATATTTACTACAACAAGAGTCATGAATATATCTGCAAAAGCGGAAAAGATTACGGCAATAGAAGGAACAAAACTTTTGAATTGTATGAACACAACCAATGCCATAAGAGCAAAGGCAATTAAAATGGAGATTAAAAGTTGCTTGTAAAAATTTTGACTTAATGTTGAGCCTGTAAACTCAAAACTGCTGTTTTTATCATTTAATTCATATCCAAGATAATCTTCAAGAGTCTTTCTTGTAAGGGGTTCATTGCTCTTAGTTTCTACTATAACTGCGATTTGTTTTTGGCTTACTAAATCAGAAATCTCACGGGTATTTACCCCTTCGAGTTTTCCTGAAACTGCGTTTTTTAAAACTGCTGAATTGATAGTTCCATCGTTAATTGTAACAGAAGTTCCTCCCGTTAAAGAAATATCCCTGCGAATAAAATCGTGGTTCTGAGAATAAAAAATCCCCATATATGCAAATCCGAATATCAAGAAAGCTAGGGGAATTACTAGTAATAATTTATAGTTCTTATCATGAAATTTTGCAAAATTTTGTTTGAATTTTCCTTTTTCCATTTTATTTTATGAATGCGCTGATCGGGATTCGGGCCTCACAGAGTTTCTGTGGCTCGACCTAATTCATCAAAGATGAATTAAACCCAAGGGTTCTTATATTTTATGCGCTGATCGGGATTCGAACCCGAGTCATCTGCTCTCTCCTGTTTCCTAATTTCTTCGAAATACACTGGAATATCGTGCATCGATTTTCTTCAAAATCAATGGAAGGCAGAGATTCTGCCACTGAACTATCAGCGCTTAATTTAATTACCTAAAAGATGGTTTTAAAGTTTACTATAAAGAAATATCAATTATTAGCTTCTTCTCTTTCGACAATTTTGTACTTTTTGTCAAATCTTCTTTGTTTAACTAAAGAAATTGCCCCTTCAACAGTTAATCCGATTCCTGCAAGGAACCAAAACCAATCAGAAGAAAAATCCCAAAACCCAAGAAGTTTTATGAGAGTTCCTATACTCATGATAATTCCTATAAAAATAAAATGTTCGTAACGAACAAACCTCTCTAATTTCATATTAAATAATAAAAAGGAGTGGTTATAAATTTTTATAAATTACGCCCTTGACAGGATTTGAACCTGCAACCTACACCTTACCCTTACTCTTAGGGGGGTGTCGCTCTATCCAAATTGAGCTACAAGGGCTCAGAGACATATTTTTAAAGAGAATTTCAGTTTAAAAAACATGTTGGTTAAGGTTTTAGGAGCAATAGATGTATTATCTGGCTTGATGTTATTATTTGGGGCTGGAATAAAACTTCCTTCAACACTTTTATTGATTTTAGGAATTATTCTCATTGCAAAATCTTTTTTAGGAATGTTTAAAGAATTCGGAAGCTGGATTGATTTGCTTTCGGGAATTGTTTTGATTTTATCCTCATTGATTATAATGCCGATATTTATCAGTATAATTTTTGGAATACTTATTCTGCAAAAAGGTGCTGTTAGTTTTTTTTAATGTGACTCCAAATCTTCTGCAGGAGAAATCTGCACAGCTTCTTCTAACCATGCGGGAGATAGGATTTGAACCTACGCAGGCACTAAGCCACGAGAGCCTTAATCTCGCCCATTTGACCACTCTGGCACTCCCGCAGAGCAGATTCGCGAAACTTTTATCGCCCTTGACTTTGAGCGGGTCTGCGAACCATAAGAATATCATTAAATAAACCTATAAAAAGCTTTATAAATCATTAATATCTTGGAATTTTGAAGACGGCCATAATAGGTTGGAAACACCTGTTCCCATTCCGAACACAGAAGTTAAGCTTCCTATGTTGACTGTGTTAGTAGCCGACAAGCTGCGAAGCATTCAAGCTGTCTTTCATCTTATTTAATTAAAAAGAAGAGGAATGGAATTTTCTGATTGGATTTCACTATTTTTATAAGTGATTAATTCTTTATTATATTATGAAAGAAAAAATTTCTAAAACAGAAGCAGAAAAAGAGATTAAAGAATTCTTTTCTAATATAAATGACAGAACTCCCAAGGAAATTAGAAAAATGAAAAAGTTAGCGATGAAGCATAGCATAAAATTAGGAAATCTGAGAAAAAAATTCTGCAAAAAATGTTATTCTCCTTATAAAAATTCCAAAACAAGAATAAAAAATAAAACAAAATCCACTATCTGTAAAAATTGCGGTTATATTTATCGATGGAAAATTAAATAGTCACCAAGTTGGATAAGACATAATTAACTGCGTCTAAAAAGTTTCTCGCCACATAAATTTTTCCCTTCATAGATTTTACTTTTTCCATGTCTTTTAACTCAAAAGTTTTTGAACTTGGAACTAAGATTCCATGTCCATTTGCGTTTAATCCTGTTTGAACATCTGACAATCTATCTCCAATAAAAAAAACATTACATTCTTCTAAAGATTTTCCAAGGGTTCTAGCAGATTTTAAAATCATTCCAATATTCGGTTTTAAATCTTCTGGATTTTCTCTAAAATATTTTAAATCTACTTCATGTCCTGCTTTTCTTTCTAAATCAGAATATTTTTTATCTAAGAACGGACAGATAAAATCCTTTCTTACAAAAGCTTTTTGGATTTGCAAAAGATGGATAATATAATCATTAACTTCCTGTGCTCTTTCTTCAGTTAGTAGGGGAAAATCTATCAAAGCAATTCCAGACTGATTTGTTAAAATAAAAACTTCTAAATTTGATGTAGAATTTAATCTCTTTATTCCTTCTGTAACCCCAGGAAGAATCTCTATTTGTTTTTTCCATTCTGGAGAAGAACCCAGATAATAATTTTTATCTTCATTTATTACACCATCTCTGTCCAAACAAACCAGATTTAACATTAAAATTTAATTTTATATGGATTTAAAAAAATTTAGATATTTTTAAGACTTCTTGAACTTTCCTACAAGTTCGATTAAGTCTGTCTGTCCTAAAAACATACTTCTGCAACATGCTCTTTCCAAACCAAGTTCATCCATAACTTTTTTTGGATTTTCTCCGCCAGAAGTTCTTTTTTTGTATTCATCCCAAAGGTGCCCTATTGGCTTTCCACAGCTGAAACATCTAACAGGAATTATCATAATATTATGCCTTATTTTTGCTTTATAAAGTTTTGTAAATATATTTGAGTTTCACAACCTTTAAATAAACACTAAAAGGAAGTTGAGGGTGGAAAACGACAATATAATAGAATTAAAGGATGTATGCAGGTACTACAAAATGGGAGATTCGGAGATAAAGGCTCTTTGCGATGTTGATTTGCAAATAAAAAGGGGGGATTTTTTAGCAATTGTTGGGCCTTCTGGCAGTGGGAAAAGCACTATGATGAACTTGGTAGGAGCATTGGATTTGTCAAGCCGTGGAGATATTTTTCTTGACGGACAAAACATAGAACACCTTTCTGAATCAGAACTCGCGCAAATTAGAGGGAAAAAAATAGGGTTTGTTTTTCAGACTTTTAATTTAATTCCCACATTAAATGTTGTTGAGAATATTGCCCTTCCAATGATTTTTCATGGAGTAAGCAAAGAAGAAAGATTGAAAAGAGCAGAGGAAATTGTAAATGAAGTCAGTTTAAGCCATAGAAAAAATCATTTTCCAAAAGAACTTTCTGGAGGAGAAAGGCAGAGAGTAGCAATTGGAAGAGCTCTTGCAAACGATCCAGAAGTAATTCTTGCAGACGAACCAACGGGAAATTTAGATACAAAAACAGGAATGGAAATAATAAATCTCTTTATTAATCTAAACAAAAAGGGAAAGACAATAATTCTTGTAACGCACAATCTCGGTTTGATAAAGTATGCACAGAAAGTTTTAAAAATATCTGATGGAAAGATAATCGAACACAGGAAAATAAAAAATGGTAGAAATAAAATTTCAACCAAGATACAAAACAGGAGTTTTGCATAATGGAAAATAAGATGAAAACAAAATTTTTTATTTTATTAACAGCAATATTTCTTACACAGATTTATTTAGCATCTGCTTTAACAATAACTTCTGTGATAAGCAATCCGGCTGAAGTTCAGCCAGGAGAAAAATTCAGCTTGGATTTGAAAATAGAAAACACATTAAATCAAGATATAGAAGATGTTGTTGTCAGCCTGGTTCTGAGCAGCGCACAGGGAACAATTCCTTTTGCTCCTTACCAATCTTCAAATGAAATTAGAATAGACAGTATAGACGAGGATGATAATGAAAAGGCGAATTTTGATTTGATGGCTTTTTCAGATTCAGTTTCTGGAACTTATACTATTCCTGTTCAGGTTAGTTACACTCTCGATAACGGAACAAGAGTAAGCAATGAAAATTTGGGAGTTGTAAGTGTAATAATAAACGCAAAACCTAAAATAGATGTTTCTTCTGAAGGAGGCCTTCTAATTAAAGGAACTAATGGGAAAATATCAATAAAAGTGATAAATTCTGGGCTTGGAGACAGTAAATTTTTAAGCGTTAGTTTAAAGTCTATTTCGGGAATACAATTGACTAACTCTAACAAGGTTTATATTGGAAATATAGACAGCAATGATTTTGATACAGCAGATTTTGAGGTTTTTGTAAATGCTGACGCGCCCTCTACAATTAACCTGCCAGTTGAATTAATTTACACCGATTCGCAGAATAAGCAGATAACAGAAAATAAAATAGTCTCTTTAAAAACTTACACAATAAAAGAAGCTACGGATTTAGGATTAATAAGCAAGAATAATACCCTTTTGGTAATTTTATCTATTGTTGGGCTTTTAGTTTTGTTTCTTATTTATAGAAGAATAAGGAAAAAAAATAGAACTAAACGAAACGGGCAATAAAATGAAAGATCATTTCTTTCTTGCCTTCTCTAATCTCAGAAGAAGGGGGTTGAGGAGCTGGCTTACTATGATTGGAATCTTTATAGGAATAGCTGCTGTTGTTGGTTTGATAAGCTTAGGACAAGGATTGCAAGCAGCGATTAATCAACAATTTGAACAATTGGGGAAAGATAAGATTATAATTCAAAGTAAAACAATTGGGCCCCCAGGAAGTGCGACTTCTGAAAAATTAATTTTAACAACAAAAGATTTAGAAGCGATAAAGGATGTCAGAGGTGTTGAAAATGTGGTTGGAATATTAATGAAAACTTCGGTTTTAAGTTTCAAGGATGAATCCAAAATAGTAATTGCAATAGGAATAGATCCAAAAGACACTTCTCTTTTTTCTGAAATGCAAAGTTTTAAGGTCATAGAGGGAAGAGATTTGAAAGAGGGAGATGGTTTCAAGGTTGTTGTTGGATACAACAATATGATAGATGAAAAAATCTGGAAAAAGGGTGTTGAAATTGGAAGTACTATTAATGTAGAGGGAATTGGGTTTAAGGTTGTTGGAATCTTGGGGAAAACAGGAGATCCGTACAATGATGGGGGAATATATGTTCCAAAAGAAACATTAAAGCAAGTATTAAATGTAAAAGACGAGGAAAGTGAGATAATTGCTAAAACCCAAACAGGATTTAATCCTAGTGATGTAGCAGAAGCAATAGAAAGAAAATTAAGACAAGAAAGAGATGAGAAAAAAGATCAAGAAACATTCAGGGTGCAGACTTCTGAACAGCTTTTAACAACATTTACAAATATTTTTGGAATTGTTCAAGCAGTACTCGTTGGAATTGCAGCGATTTCTTTAGTTGTCGGAGGCATTGGAATTATGAATACAATGTATACTTCTGTTCTAGAGAGAACAAAAGAGATAGGAACAATGAAGGCAGTTGGAGCAAAGAACTCAGATATACTTCAAATATTCTTATTTGAATCAGGACTCTTGGGATTGGTGGGGGGGGTGATTGGAATTGGCTTAGGAGTAGTTTTAGGCAAGAGCGTGCAATATATAGCGACGACAGCATTGGGTACAAATCTCTTACAAGCGAGCATAAGTTTCTCTTTAATCACTGGAGCATTAACATTTTCTTTCTTGATTGGAACACTTTCAGGCATACTCCCTGCAATGCAAGCAGCAAGATTAAAGCCTGCTGATGCGTTGAGATATGAATAAGTGCAGGATAAAAATGTTTAAAAACTAACTTTATTTTTTAAGGTGATTAAAAGGTGAAAAAATGAAAAAATGTTTTTTTTGCGGGAAAGAGAAAGTTCATGAAGATGATGTGATGGGTTTCTGTGATGAATGTGGTTTAAAGATTTGGGGTCCAAAAATGCTTAAAACCATAAAGGACAATTACAGTAAGGCAAGAGACGAAGATGATTTGGTTCACATGGATACTTCTGCTACATTGAAAATGCTTAGAGCTGGAACTGCTGCAAGGAGCGAATTACCTGCAAGAGAAAGAAAAACAGTTTGAGATAGTTTTTTAAATGAAATATTTCTTGACTAATTAATGGTAAATAAAAAACCCATAAGAACTCGGGGAAAATTGCAACTTAGTAGATACTTTCAAGAGTTGAATGAAGGAGATTTTGTAGCAATTTCCAGAGAACAATCTGTTCCAGTAAATTTTGAGAAAAGACTTCAAGGAATTACAGGAGTTGTTGAAGGAAAGAGGGGAAAGGCTTATATCGTTAAAATTAAAGACGGAAACAAAGAAAAGAAGATTTTGATTGAGCCAATACATTTAAAAAAAATAAAACAGAATAACAAGAAATGACAGAAACTAAAGTTCCACTGCAGACAGGAAGTCAGCCGTTCGTTCGTCAAAGCCGAGCGACAGCACAGATACAAAGGTTCACTATGTTCCCCCTAATTCGCTTACGCAAATTAAACGGGAGTTTTGCATAATGATAAAAAACAGCGAACCATTAAGCATGGCAGAGGTTATAGAATACCTCAAGAAAAGTGGAGAAAGCGAATCAGAGATAGTTGGATTTATAAAAAAATTCAATAATATAAAAGCAAAAGAAGCCAAAGAATTAAAACAAGAAATAGAATCTTTGGGGATTATGAAAGTAAAACCAGAATATACTGTAAAGATAATTGATTTATTGCCGGAAAATGCAGAAGAATTAAACAAAATTTTTAGCGATGTTAGTTTGGATGAGGATGAAACAAAAAAAATACTCGACACAATTAAAAAATACAAATGATGAAAATGGAAAAAGAAGAAAACGCAATCATATTAGATTATCTACCGAATGGATATCCCTTAGAAAGAAAGATGATGCCCATGGCACAGGCTATAGGCAAGAAAAATTTAATATTACTAGAGTTGGTTCCTAGGAGGGGGGTTTCTCTAGAAGTTGGAGAGGAAGTTTATATAGGAGAGGGGAAGCGGGACAAGATATATTATATTCTTGGAAGGTTACACAGAGAAAAATTGACAGAATCAGCTAAGAATCAACTGCAGGAATTTATAGGAAAAATAGTTCAAGAAAGGGAAAAAGAATTTGTCGAATTTTTCAACAAAGCAGAAGCAATAAACAAAAGACTGCATCAGATAGAATTGCTGCCTGGGTTTGGCAAGAGACACATGCAGGAAATATTAAAGCAAAGAAAAGAAAAAGAATTTGAATCTTTTGAAGACATGAAAAAGAGAATTCAAAATCTTCCAGACCCAGAAAAAGCGATACAGAAAAGAATATTAATTGAATTAATAAATATTGAGAGACACAATCTCTTTGTAAATTAAAAATGAAAAATAAATTTTTCACAAACAAAAATTCAGGAGAATTTTCTTAATGGAACAAATACAAAAACCGGGAACAGGAGAAAAGAAATACGAAGAAAAGTTAATTAGAATTCTTTCAAAAGATATTGAAGGTGGATTGAATGTTTATGTGGGATTAACAAAGATTAAAGGGATATCGTGGAGTTTGTCAAATGCTATTTGCAGATTACTTAATATGGATAAAAACAGAAAGATTGGTTCATTGAGCAAAGAAGAAATAGAAAAAATAAATAATTTTGTAAAAATACAGAATATACCTACTTATTTATTCAACAGAAGAATAGATTTTGAAACAGGAGAAAATAAGCATCTTACCGGAAGCGACTTGGAGTTGCAAAAGGAATTAGATATTGGAAGATTGAAAAAAATAAGAAGTTATAGGGGATATAGACATGCGACAGGACTTCCTTTAAGAGGACAGAGAACAAAAAGCCACTTCAGAAAGAATAAAAAGAAGAGTGTTGGAATTAAAAAGAAAACTGTTGTTAAGAAAGAAACATCACAGTATGAAGGAAAGAAGAAATGAAACGAAAACACAAAACATATTCAAGACCAAAAAGACCTTTTGATAAGATAAGGATAGAAGAAGAAGCAGAAATAAAAAAAGAATTTGGATTAAAGAATAAAAAAGAAATTTGGAAAGCAGACGCCAGAATAAAATCAATAAGAGAAAAGGCAAAAAAATTAATATCTGCAGATGAGAGTGAAAAAATGGCTTTTTTTAAAAGGTTAAAAAAAATAGGTTTCAAGGTAAATTCAATTAGTGATGTTCTTTCATTAGACAAGAGGGATTATCTTAAGAGAAGACTCCAAACATTTCTTGTTAACAGGGGAATTGCCAGAACACCTAAATCGGCAAGACAATTAATAACTCATAAAAAAGTTTTGGTTGAAGGAAACAGCATAAACTCCCCTTCTTACATTGTTCCAGTTGATTTGGAAAATAAAATAAGTCTCAAGCCGGCAAAAATAAGAGAAAAAAAAATTAAAGAAGGTATCGGGGAAATGAAAAATGACTGAACAAGAAATTCAGCACAAATACAAAACTCCTTGTAGGAGAATAGGAACGGAGGTTTTGCATAATGACTGAACAAGAAATTCAGCACAAATACAAAACTCCTTGTAGGAGAATAGGAACGGAGGTTTTGCATAATGACTGAACAAGAAATAATCCTAGAAGAAAAATCCGAAGAAGAAAAAAAACAGAGGGAAAAACATACAAGAGAGTTAGAAGCAGTTCTTAATATTTACACTTCTTTTAATAATACGCTTGCTCATGTTACAGACATGTCTGGAAGGACAATAGCAAAAGTCAGCGGAGGGCAAGTAACAAAACACGGAAGGTTGAAAGCAAATCCAACTATTGCAATATTTATATCTAAAAGAATTGCAGAAACTCTCAATGAACTTGGAGTAAAATCATTATATGTGAGAATAAGAGCAAAAACCAGGAGTCCTGCGCCAGGACCAGGAGCACATGCGATAATAAAAAGTCTTACGAGAGAGGGATTTAAAATATTGAACATATTAGATACTACAAGATTTCCACGAGGAGGGCCAAAGAAGAAAGGTGGACGAAGAGGCAGGAGACCATAAATTTAAAAATGCACTTGAGGATACTTTAAAATGAAAATAATGGATAAAAAAGACAATCAGGTAACATTCAGTGCAGAACTGGATGAAAGTTTGGCTAATGCGATAAGAAGATATGTAGACCAGATACCAATTCTTGCTATTGACGAGGTTGAAATTTCAAAAAATGATTCTCCATTGTACGATGAGACTATTGCCCATAGAATGGGACTTATTCCTCTAAAAATGGACAAGACAATTAGTGAAAAGGTTGCTGAAGAAATAACTCTTGTAGCAAAAAAAGAGGGAATAGTTTATTCTGAAGAAATGAAAGGAAAAGTAAAACCTGTTTATGACAAAATTCCAATAACTATTTTAAAAAAAGGACAGGAGTTGGAGATTCTTGCTACTGCAAGAGTCGGAAAAGGAAGCAAACATTCTAAGTTTTCTCCGGGATTAATGTTTTACAGAAATTTAATGAAAGTGAATGTAGACAAAGATTGTCCCAAAGAAGTTATTAATTCCTGTCCAAAAAAAGTATTTGATTTAGAAAATGGGAAAGTCACTGCCATTGATGAAGATAAATGCGATTCATGCGAAGCATGCACTGATTTATGCAGAAAAATGGGAAAGAATTCGATAGAATTGACTCCTACAAATGAGTTAGTCCTCACAGTAGAATCTTTTGGGCAAATAAGCGAGGAAGATGTTTTCAAGAAAGCAATGAAGATATTAAAAGAGGACTTGGAAGAAGTTTCTAAAAAAATAAGCAAATAATTATTTATTTTTTCTTTATGGGTTTTCCACCCATCATTATATTCTCATCAACAGGGATTCCAATTTCTTCCAGGGTTTTTGGGAATTCAGAAATTGATGCAAAGATTACCATTTCATATTTAATAAAAGGAAACAAATAACCAAAAAAATTTTTCATTTTTGCTTTAATCTTGTGTGCTAAATCCCACCTGGAAGCTACTGGTTGATTAACGAATATCATTTTATTAATTTTAAATCCATTTCTAAATAACAAATTTTTAATTGTTGTGGGAGAATAAAAACAAGTATGGTTCGGATGGACTTCCAAATCATTATTAAAAAATCTTACAATATTAGCTATTTTGTAATCTATGCTGAATACATTATATGTTGTAATAATTAATAATCCATCATCTTTCAGGTGTTTCCTGCACTGTTTTAACATTAATCCCGGATTATCCAAATGTTCTATAACATCTCCTGCAAATATAACATCAAATTTTTTTTTAAAAGAAAAAGTTTCTGCACTCATACAATAAACATCATAACCTGCTTTTTTTATAACATCTATTTTATCCGGGACAATATCAATTCCAACTGTGTGTTTTGAATGCTTAGACAAAAACCCGTGTATCCATGATTTCTCGTTTTTTACATTATGGATTAAACCCCTCAATTCGGCATAGCATCCAATATCCAAAACCTCTTTATTTTTTATATAAGGGTATATGACCTCCATTCTCTCGCTTGAAAATCTCTCTTTCATGGGGGATTATTGTATTTTTAGTTTAAAAAGATACATGTAAAAATATTCTAAAATAATTAGGTTTTTATATAGATAATTGATGATATTTCTATAAATTGTTCGTGCTATGCGGGTATGCCGGAGTGGTCAAACGGGACAGACTCAAAATCTGTTGGCTCAGTGCCTACAAAGGTTCGAATCCTTTTACCCGCATCGAACCTAACTTCGTAATATCAAGCAAGCTTGACATAAAGGTTCGAATCCTTTTACCCGCATCGAACCTAACTTCGTAATATCAAGCAAGCTTGACATAAAGGTTCGAATCCTCTCTCCTGCATAAATTTATAAACCGTTTTTATCTTAAATTTTTATCTGCGAGCGAAAGCGATAGTAGATTAAAACTATTATTTCTCGCAAACATAAACATGGTAAAATCAAAAGCACAAATTGAAAAACAATTAGAGAAAAAGACTAATCCAGAATTAGTCAAAACCATAATTGAAGCCAAGAAGAAAAAGAACTGGCTCGAAGTTGCTGCAGCTCTTTCTGGACCAAGGGCAAAAAGAATGAGTATGAATCTCAATAAGATAAATGAAGAGGCAAAAGATGGAGAAATTGTGGTCATAGTTGGAAAGGTTTTATCTCAAGGAGAATTGAACAAGAAGATTAAAATAGTTGCTCTTGGTTTTTCTGAAATGGCGAAAGAAAAGATATCAAAGGCAAAGGGAGATGCTTTGACAATATTAGAAGAAATTAAAAAAAATCCAGATGCTAAAAATGTGAGGTTTTTAAAATGAGCAAACAGGAAATTTGCCACAAATACAAAATGGGAGATTTTGCATAATGAGAGTAATCGACGGAAAAAACGCAGTATTAGGAAGATTGGCGAGTTATGTTGCAAAAGAAGCGCTTAAAGGAGAAGACATTGCAATAATAAATTGCGAACAGATAATAATCACGGGGAATAAGCAAAACATAAAAGAGGGATTAGAAGCAAAAAGAAAAAGAGTCGGAAGCACACAGAAGGGGCCAAAGGTCTCAAGAACGAGCGAAAAAATTGTCAAGAGAGTTATAAGAGGGATGCTTCCAAACTATCGTGTTGGGAGGGGAAGAGTTGCATTCAAGAGAATAAAATGCTATGTAGGCACGCCAAAAGAGTTTGAAGAAAACAAAAAAATATCTGCAGGAAGATTAAAAACACAGGGAAAAATTGCAACTGTTAAGGAGTTTTCAAAATGAGCAAAATAATCGCTTCAGGAAAAAGAAAAGAGGCAGTAGCAAGAGCTGTTCTTTTGGAGGGGGAAGGAAAAATTTCAATAAATGGAAAAGATTACAAACATCTTCATCTTTTTGATAGATTAAAAATAGACGAACCCATAAGAATTGCTGAAAATCTTTTAGGAAAATTGAACATCAATGTTTCTATAACAGTGAAGGGTGGTGGAGAAAAGGGGCAGATAGAAGCTGCAAGAATTGCATTATCAAAAGTAATTCTACAATTTTCTAAATCAGATGAATTAGAAAAAGCATTTTTAGATTATGACAGAAATTTGTTAGTTGCTGATGTCAGAAGAAAAGAAGCATACAAGCCAGGAGATAGTAAGGCGAGAAGAAAACGTCAAAAGTCGTATAGATAAGGTAACATTTTCATACATCAATTTTTACAAATTGTTGGAAGAAAGAGGCAGAAGTCATATAGGTAAATTATTAAAGGATTTATAATTTGTTTTAGTATGAGTAATAAAAAAGAGATTTGGATGAGAATTCCTGTTTTTATTGTATCTGCAACAATTCTAAAGGTGTGGGGATTTTTTATTTTAATACTCGCTCTTGTACAATTTGTTCTGATATTGTCAGGAAACAAAAAAGAGAAAGAATTTTTGAGTATGTCGACTATGTTTAGCGAGCAATTTTATTGTTTTATAAAATATATCACTTTTATTTCAGAAGAAAAACCTTTTCCTTTCTCCAAAATAAAGAAAGAAAAATAATCTTTATATATATTTTATAAAGAGAGGTATTACTTTATAATAATTCTTAAAAAGAGATTAAATCACAGAAATAAATGAAAAAAATGAACATAGCATTATTGAGTTTAGCAATTTTATCCGGATGCTCAAGCATTCCTTTAAAATATAGGGGATATGAAACATCATATTTCAATAGTTATGGGAATAGTTATGGGAATATAAGTTCTGTGGGATATGATTTTAACAATGATAAAATTGAAGACTTTAGGTATTATTACAGAGTAAACAAAATAGACAGTCACACTGCAAAACTAAAATTGATTGCAATACAGAAGGATAAAAATAAAAATGGGAAATTTGAAAATAGTGAATTTATCTGGAGCAAGAGGTTAGAAATGGAAGAATTGGTAGGAGAACAGAAGTTGGGAGTTGAGGAATTGGTGGGAAGATAGGTGCAATGAAAATACGAATGGTTAGTTTCCAATGCAGGGGCGCAGAAGGAAAATTAGAAAAAGATGTTGGTGTTGTACAAGTTTAACTTCTAAGTTTTAAACAACAAGTCAAAAGTTGTAATGTTTTGGATAAAATATGTCCTTATAATATTTTTTAAACCCTATTTCATCTAAACTTAAACAAATACTTATCCAAGTCTATTTTATTATCTTTAATTTCAATTCCCTCTGCTTTTAACATTCTGACTTTATTTTTTGTTCCTGAGAAAAATCCTCCGACATCCCCATTGGAATTAATCACTCTGTGACATGCAACAACAGGAGCATAAGGATTCTTGTTCATTGCATTTCCAACTGCTCTGTACGCCTTGCTGTTTAATGTTCGTGCTACTTCACGGTAGGTTGTAACTTTTCCTTTTGGAACCTTTCTTAAAATTTTGTAACATTTTTCGTTGAAAGAAACCATTCTACTTTATCCCCAATCTTTCCAATTTATTCTGGACGTGATTAAACAGCGTCGATGAAACAATTGGCTGATGACTTCCTTCATGAACTTGATTATTGAATTTTATCTTTCCGATATATGTAAAATTCTTGAGAACTTTTTTTAATCCGTTCACAGAAAGACCGTGTTTTTCTGCAAGTTGTCTTAAGCTGATATTCTCCCTTAAAAATTCTTCAAATATTTCTTCTATTTCCTTGTAATTTTCTGCAGAAACTAATTTTCCATTCTCTATTCTGTATCCAAAAGCTGGCCGAGTCATCAAATTTCCCTGAGAAGCCTTTTTTATCATGCCTTTCTTTTGATTAATCCTTAATGACTTCAGCTTCTCAATTTCTTCTCTCAATTCTTCATTTTCTTTTTTTAGTCTTTCTGTTTCATTCATATATAATTATAAGGAGAATGATATTTAAATTTATTATTAAAAAATTAAACAAAATATTTATATACTAGAAAAGATTTTTATCAAAACGTTTTAATTACAAAGATGAACCGCAGTTCAATTATTGTTGAAAAAAAAGAAGAGAAAGACGATGAACCCCCTGGCGATTTAAAAACCAGTGGAATGATTTCTATAGAAGAAGTATCTATAATTTCTGGTTTACCGAAAGATAATTTAAAAGAGATTTGTAAAAAATATCCGGTTAGAATTCCAAAATATTATTCTTCTTTGATTAAAGAAAAAGACGATGGAATATACAGACAATGCATTCCTTCTCCAGAAGAAATTTTAGATGTTATTGGAGAAGAAGATCCCCTTATGGAAGAAAGTAGAATAAGAGAAGGAGTTCCTTCATTAATAACCCACAGATATCCCGACAGAGTTCTTTTCAGAATTTCAAACTCGTGTGCAATGTATTGCCGGTTCTGCACTAGAAAAAGAAAAGTTGGAGATCCAAAAAAACAACCAACTTGGAAAGAGATAGAGAAAGCGTTGTTATATATTGGAGAACACCAAGAGATAAGAGATGTTATCCTCTCTGGAGGAGACC
>Ga0315284_10008005_pt1 | contig 15070 bp, 11 predicted proteins | sample YL17G09_16_MG_FD_203696 | JGI IMG/M metagenome (GOLD analysis project Ga0315284, IMG submission 203696) | Sediment microbial communities from Yellowstone Lake, YNP, Wyoming, USA - YL17G09_16 | ecosystem: Environmental > Aquatic > Freshwater > Lake > Sediment | place: USA: Wyoming | collected... | reverse complement strand
CGGCAGGCGCGGCTCAGCCTTCCCGTGAAGGACGGCTGCTGGCAGGCCGACCCGGCGGGCGGTGTCGCCAAGCTGGCCGTGGTCGAACGCCATCAGGCCACCGGCCGCATCGGTAAGGGGTTTGTCCGCGGTCTGGGTCTTAGGTGCGGCGCTCTGGCCTCCTCGGTCTCGCACGACGCCCACAATATCGTCGTGGCCGGGCTGGACGACACGGACATGGCCGTGGCCGTGCGGGCCGTGGCCGAGGCGGGTGGCGGGCTGGCGGCTGTCCGGGACGGCCGGGTCGTCGAGGTCCTGCCCCTGCCCATCGCCGGCCTCATGTCCGACCGGCCGCTAGGCGAGGTTGCGGAGCGCCTGGGACGCCTGCGGGACCTTGCCCGGTCCTGGGGGGCGCCCGGCTCGCTCGACCCCTTCATGGCCCTGGCCTTCCTGACCCTGGCCACCGTTCCCGAGTTGAAGCTCACGACCCGGGGGTTGGTCGACGTTGCCTACGGGAGGGTCCCCAGCGTGTAGCCGGCGTAGCGCAGATACTCGATGATGGCCGGCAGGGCCTCCACGGTCTGCGTGTGCTTGGAGACCCCGTCGTGGATAAGGATGATGGGCTTAGTCATACTGCCGTTCCACGACCTGACGACCACCTCCTCCAGCATCTGGTCCGGGCTGGGCCGCGGCCACGCCCAGTCGAGCGTGCCCACGTTCCACATAAAATCAACGTATCCCCGCTCGTCCAGGGCTTTCTGGAACGCGGCCGTCAGGTGTGGCCACGACCCGCCCGGGGCCCGGGTGGCCCTTGGATGGAGCCCGGTGATGTCCGCGATGAGGCGGTCGCAGGCGTCCAGTTCAGCGATGTAGGCCTCCACGGACCGCAGGCACCAGTCGGGTTCCTTGGGTTCGTGCGCGTGGTGGAAGGTGTGGTTGCCGAGGGCGTGGCCCTCGGCGACGATACGCTTGACCATCTCGGGTTGAAGCTTGGCCATCCCGCCGATGAGGAAGAACGTGGCCGGGGCCTTGTACTTGGCCAGAACGTCGAGCATGGCCGGCGTGTCCGGGGCCGGTCCGTCATCGATGGTGATGTAGGCGACGTAGCCGGGGCGCGGTTTCCGCGCGACCGCCGTATAGGGGCGAGCGGGGTCGAGGTCCACCACTGCGGTCTTCGCGTCGAAGGTGAGGCTGACGTCCAGGGCCTGGGCCAGGAACCGCAGGGAGACGCAGAGGCGGCCGTCCACGATCTTGCCCAGAGTGCCGGCGAAGTGCCCCTCACCTTCGCTGATGTACCTCCTGCTCCCGGGAGCGAACGAGACCTCGCGGGCGCCATGCTTGACGGTCGTCCGCCGGGCGGTCGAGTCCCATCGGTACGTGTAGTTCAGCGGCTCGGCCAGGGATTTCAGGGGAACGACGAGCAGGCCATCGGTCATGAACGGAGGCACGTCCCAGACGACGGGCTGTCCACCCACGGTTACGCTGGGAGGGATGGGGGCCGCGCCGGCCAGGCTCGCGCTTTCCGCAGGCCCCGCTCCCGCGGCCAAGGTCAAGAACAGGGCCACAAGGACCGCTGTCAGCGCCCGCCCGGTGGTTACCCGCACGCCAGCATCCACACCCTCCCTAGAGTTGCCATCCTGTCCAATTCCAGGCTTGACTTTAGGCTCCCTCTATGTAGAGTGGAATCAAGGAGGTCGGCCTACCTTCATGGAACAGTTGCCCGTTTCGGACCTTGACACTCCCGCTTTCGTCATCGACCTCGACCGCTTGGAGCGCAACCTTGACGCCATGGCCCAGCTGACCCGCCAGGCGGGAGTCAAGCTCCGGCCTCACGTCAAGACGCACAAGTCGCCGCTCATCGCCCGCCGGCAGCTCGACCGGGGGGCGGTCGGCATCGCCGTGGCCAAGCTGGGCGAGGCCGAAGTGATGGCCGACGCCGGTATCACCGACATCCTCATCGCCTATCCCATCGTCGGCGAGCCCAAGCTCCGCCGACTGGCCGACCTCTGCCGGCGCACGGAGATAAGGGTTGCCGTGGACTCCGTGGCGGTGGCCACAGGCATCTCTCAGGTCGGTCGGCAGGTGGGACGGGACATCCCCGTCTACCTCGAGGTCGACACCGGCCTCCACCGCATGGGGCTGCAGCCGGGTGAACCCGTCGTGCGGCTGGCCCGGGCCGTCCGCGACCTGGGGGCCTTGGAGGTCGTGGGCGTGATGGGCCACGCGGGGCACGTCGACGCCGCCTCGACCCCCGAGGACGCGGCTCGCGTCGGGGACGACGACGCCCGGACCCTGGTGGCCACGGCCGAGAGCCTGCGGCAGGCGGGCTTCGACATCCGGGAGGTCAGCCCCGGTTCGACGCCGACCACCCGCCAGGCCTTGGGGGTTCCGGGCGTGACGGAGGTGCGCCCGGGGACCTACGTTTTCAACGACGTCAACACCGTAGCCCGGTGGGCGGCGACCTGGGAGGACTGCGCGGCCTGGGTGGTCGCCACGGTCGTCTCCCGGCCGGCGGCCGACCGCCTCGTCATCGACGCCGGCAGCAAGGTCCTGTCCCGCGACCCGAGCCTCCATCCGGAGGTCCCGGGGTTCGGCCGGGTGAGGAACCACCCGGGGCTGGTCCTGGACAGGCTCAGCGAGGAACACGGAGTCGTTCGCATTGGCCCGCGGGGTAGCGCTCTCAAGGTCGGCGACCGGCTGGAGGTCATCCCGAACCACGTCTGCACCAGCCTCGCCAATTTCGAGGTCGCTTACGGCGTCCGCCGCGGCCAGGTCGAGACGATGATTCCGATCGCGGCGCGGGGAAAGTTCCAGTAGGGGACCGCGACGTGACCATCGTCGACCATGAGGGCGTCTGGCCGGGGCGTTTCGAGGAGCTGCGGGAGCGCCCCGCCCGTCCGGGCGCGCCAGCCGATCTAGGGTAGCTCGCTCTACCTCCCAGAAACCACATCGGGCACTTACACATTGTAGGAGCATTGGGTCGTACTATCGGACACAGTGTCGGCAGGAAGGTCGCCTCCGCCAACTAAGAATCGAGTCCTCTAGCTGGGTAAATCGCCTACTTCGCAATTGGAGGCAACGAGATGGACGCCGTGCGCAAGGCCATGGAAGAGGCTGGCATTCCCGCGACCGATTTGCTTGCCCCAGGACCGTCGGCCGCGCGTTTCCCGGACGGGGCCCACTACCGCATCGAGATAGCGGGTGTGGAACGGCTCAGCGCTCTTGAGGATTTGGTCCAAGAGTGCGAACGGCGTAAGACGGTGGTTCACCGGATCATCGCCACCGTGGCGGGCTCCCTCTACGTGGACAAGCAGGAGCTAAGGGCGATGGCCAAGCTCGCCGCGGAGAAGCGCATCGAGGTCATCATGACCCCGGGACCCCAGCGAGGCATGGACACGGGAAGACAACTCGCGACCTCTGAAGGTCTGGTCTCGGGCATGAGGATCCGGGGTCAAGACAACCTGGCTTTCGTCCTCAAAGAGATAATGCGCTGTATCGACGCCGGTTTCCGCGGGTTCCTGGTCACCGACGAGGGACTTCTCTGGCTCCTGAACGGCATGAGAGAGAAGGGCCAGATACCCAAGGACGTTCTCCTGAAGGTATCGGTCTTCGCCGGACACGCCAACGCGGCCGGGTGCAAGCTGCTCGAAAGCCTGGGAGCCAACAGCATCAACCCCCTGGCCGACCTGTCCCTACCCATGCTGGCCGCCATAAGGAAAGCGACAACGGTTCCTTTGGATGTATACGTGATGCTCGTTCGAGCCATGGGGGGCTTCAACCGCTTCTACGAGGCCGCGAGCATCGCCCGTGCCTGTTCCCCCTGCTACTTCAAGATTGAGCCAGGCGAATCCGAGGCGGCGATCTACGCCCCCTGGAACGACGCGGCGTTCCATCGGAACCTCATCCAAGAGAAGGTCCGCTACGCCGGCATTGTCGCGGAACTCATCGGCGACCTGGACCCGTCGATCCGCATTTCTGGTCCGGGACCGAGGGACCTGGCGGTCCCGAAACCGTAGCCAGCCGACACCAATACGAAGGGCGGCGCAGACCACTCATGGCCGAGAACTTCTGGCAGGCAGCACAACGCCACTTGCGCGAGGCGGCTGACCTACTGCATCTGGAGCCCGAAATCGTCGAACTCCTGAACGAGCCTGCCTCCGTGTTTGAGTTTCGCATCCCCCTTCGCCTGGACAATGGGGCAATCAGAATCTTCCGGGCGTTCCGGGTCCGGCACAACGACGCCTTGGGCGCGACCCGGGACGGCGTCAGAATTCGGCCCGACCTCGACCTGAATGAGCTAAAGGCTCTGGCCACGTTCATGACTGTCAAGCATGCCGTGGCCGGGCTGCCTGCAGGCGGGGGCAAGGGCGGCATTGTCGCCGACCCCGAGAAGCTGAGCGCGTGGGAACTGGAGAGGCTTGTCCGAGCCTACATGCGCCGGTTGAACCCGCGCGGGGCTTGGGGCGACGTCCCGGGCGCCGACATAGGGACCAGCCTCAGAACCCAAGCCTGGATGCTGGATGAGTACGAGCAAATCACCGGCTTCCACAGCCCCGCAGCCGTCAATGACAAGCCTTTCGGCATCGGTGGCTCCCGAGGCGGGGAAGAAGCCACCGGTCGTGGCGTCTTCCTGCTCACGCTGGTGGAAGCCGAGCGAATGGGACTCGCGCCCCGCTCCAGCCGAGTCGTCGTGCAGGGTTTCGGCCAGGTGGGGCAGAGCGCGGCCCATCTTCTGAGTCAGGAAGGGTACAAGGTCGTGGGGGTAGGCGACATCCGCGGGTCCATCGTCAACCCCAAGGGCCTGGACGTGGCCGGGTTGAGGGAGCACGTCCGCGTTCGTAGTTCGGTCGTGGGCTTTCCGGGCGCTTCGCCCGTGTCTAACCGCGAACTGCTTGAATTGGACTGCGAAATCCTTGTTCCAGCCGCCGTGCAGAACGTGATTGATGAGACCAACGCCGACGCCATCAAGGCCAGATTGGTGATGGAAGGCGCCAACGGCCCGGTGACCCCGACCGCCGATGCCATTCTCGCCCGCAAGGGTGTCCGGGTCATCCCCGATGTCTTGGCCAACTGCGGCGGGGTGATCGTCTGTCATTTCGAGCGCGTCCAAGGTCTGACCGATACGTACTGGAGCCTCGAGACCGTGAATGAACGTCTCCGCGACCGTATCCTCCAAAGCCACAGCGAGGTCTGTCAGCGGGCCAAGGAGTTGAACGCTCCCTTGCGGGCGGCAGCGTGGGCTCACGGCCTTTCTGTGGTCGCCGACGCGATTCGGCTGCGGGGCTGGGGCTAGACGCCAGGGTCTGAGGCGTAGAGGCCAAGGTTGTTTCGGGAAGGGGGTGAGCTGGCGATGGACCTGACGCTCTCGGATGTGGTCCAGATGGACGTCATGGCTCAGGCTAAGGTTGTGGGTGGAACTCAGGGCTTGGGTCGTCCGGTCAACGGCGTAGCGGTCATCGAGACGCCGGTCGAGGACTTCGTCAAGGCCGGACAGTTGGTGTTGACCACGGCCATGGGTTCCGGAAGAGACGACATGCTGCTTCTGCGGTTCGCCGAGGAGATTCGGAGCAGTGGGGCTTCAGGGCTGGCTGTAGCCGTCGGTAAGTACGTCGACCATTTGGGTCCGGAGGTTGTCGCTTGGGCCGACGGCCATGGCTTTCCGCTGATCGAGTTGCCCTGGGAGCTTCCGTTCGCCTCGATTATCGACAGCGTCCTGCAGCGGATCATGGGCGATGAACTGCGCCTGCTCAAGCAGTCGGACTCCATCCGCCGGTCGCTGACCACGGTCCTGGTTGAAAGCAGGGGCCTGCCCGAGATAGCGAGAGCCCTCGAAGCGGCCCTGGGACGGCCCGTTTTGGTCCTGGATAGCCATCTCCGATTGCTGGCTTCATCCTACTCCACCCCTGCCGGGGCCGGTCCGGCTTCGACGGACGCCGGGCTCGGTCGCGCTTCCGCTCGGTCCGTGATGAAAAGTGCGCAGTACGGTAAGGTGGTTATGCTCAAGGGTCTGTCCGGGTACGAGAAAGCCGGAGTCGTCGCGGTTCCCGTTGTGGCTTCCGGCGAGCTCCTCGGGTATCTCGGGCTCGTGGGCGGTGAGGACCTTGGGGTGACCCAGTTGGAGCAGAGCACACTGGGGCACGCGTGTGCCGTGGCGGCAATCTACTTCCTGCGTGAGCGGGCGGTGGCCGAGACCAAGCTCAGGCTCACGGGCGACTTTGTCTGGTCGCTGGCCATGGGCCGGATCGCCGACGAAGCCGAAGCCCGGCTGCTGGGGCAGAACCTTGGGTATCGACTTGGCGACCCCTCCCGGGCCGTGCTGTTCAGTGTCGATGGTGGTCCGGGTCCGCCCAAGCCTGGCGACGACAAAGCGGAGAAGGCTAAGGAATGGCTAGGGGAAGTCATCGAGCAAACCATCAGCCGGTCGGCGAAACAGGTCATGCTCACCTACCGCGAAGGTCTCTATGTCTGCTTTGTCGAGGAGCTTGCCGGCGGAGAGAGCGGTTATCCGCCGCTGGTCCGGCAGGTCCGGGACGAGGTCATGCGTCATTTCCGGCGTGCTTCCGTCTCCTGTGGGATTGGGGGCCTCGGCCTGGGGCTTCGCGGGTTCGCCCGGAGCTACGATGAGGCTAAGAAGGCCCTCCGCTTTGGAAGGGTTCTGGGCAAGGAGCAGTGGCTCGGTTTCTTCCCCCAACTCCTTACCCTCCGCATTATCCTCGATGCCGGCAAGAGCGAAGACGCCGCGTCACTCATCGCGAGGTTTCTGGGTCCGTTGTCGGACCACGGCGACCTGGAGAATTCGGAGTCGTTTCGAACCCTGCTGAACCTGATGGAGACCGGGTGGAACGTCAGCGCGGCAGCGCGCCGCCTGCACATCCACCGCCAGACGCTGCTGTACCGCCTGGACCGCATCCGGGCCGGCGTCGATTGGGATATCTCGAAACCGAGCGACCGTTTCGCCTTTCAGTTCGCAGTCTATCTGCACCTCCTAACCAAGAAACGGGCAACCGATCCCCAGGCTGAAGCCACTGCCGACGACAACTTCGGCCTGGCAAACCTTCTGGCGTCGGTCGGGACGGATTCCAGCAGCTAGGACCCCTCGGGCGGCTAAGATGGCTCCGGCGGTAGCTATGTGTATCAGTCGCTGGGCATACATTCCTACAACCTGTCGAAAGGTATCAAATCTGCGTACGATGAAGACCGTTGCGACTCACGGGGGTGGAGACGATGTTTCTCGACCTGAAGTTGAGCGGTGGGTTGGTCGTGGACGGCAGCGGCAACCCTTGGTTCCGCAGAGACGTCGGCATCAAGGGAGACAGGATTGTCGCCATCGGTGACCTGCGAAGCGCGCCCGCGCACCGCGAGGTCAAAGCCGAGGGACTCGTTGTTTGTCCGGGCTTCATCGACATGCACAGCCACTCCGACGTCATGCTCTTGGCCGAACCGGAGGCCAAGCCCAAGGTCTGGCAAGGCGTCACCACTGAGGTGCTGGGCCAAGACGGCTTGGGGGTGGCGCCATCCGCCCCGGAGTACCCCGAGGACTGGGCCCAGTACCGGCAGTACCTTGTCGGACTCCTGGGAGCGCCTTCCGTGGACTACGACTGGAACTCCTTCGCCGACTACCTAACGCGCCTGGAGCAGGCTCGTCCTTCGGACAATGTGGCGGTCTTGCTGAGCTACGGGGCGTTGCGGGTCGCCGCCATGGGTCTTGCTTCCCGTGAGCCGACGCCGCGGGACATGCGGCAGATGAAAGCCATCATCGACGAAGCCATGGTCCAGGGGGCGATCGGCCTGTCCCTGGGGATGCCGTACGAGCCGTGCGTCTATGCGACAGATCCCGAGCTTACCGAACTCTACCGAGTGGTCGCGCAGCGCGGGGGGTTCATGGTTATCCATCTGTGGAACGAGAGCGACATGCTGGAGAAGTCCCTCCGGCGGGCAGCCCAAGTCTGCCTGGACTCTGGAGCCCCTCTTCACATCTCTCACCTCAAGTGCGCCGGGAAGGCGAACTGGGGGCGTTCTGGAGCGGTTCTTGAACTGCTGGAGTCGTTCCGCCGCTCGGGCCTCGAGGTGACCTTCGACCAGTACCCCTATGTCGCCGGAAGCACGCTCCTGAGCTACATCCTGCCGCCTTGGGCGACGAAGGGCGGGCTCTCGGAGACGTTGGCCCGGCTTCGATTGTCGGAAGAGCGGGCCCGGATCAAGCACGACATCGCGGAGGGCACCACGGAATGGGACATGAGTTGGGACAACGACGCCAAGCTCGCGGGGTGGGACGGTCTGGTCATCGCCTCGGTCCGCTCGGAGCGCAACAAGCCGCTCGAAGGAAAGACCCTGGAGGAGCTCGGGAGGATGAGGGGCGTGGATCCGGCGGACGCCGCCATGGACCTCCTCCTCGAGGAAGAGGGCGCGGTAACGATGGTCGAGTTCCTAGCGTGTGAGGAGGACCTCAAGGAGTTCATGAGGTCCGACTTCCACACGGCCGGCACCGACGGCATCTATGGCGGCAAACCGCATCCCCGGCTCTACGGCTCCTTCCCTCGGATACTCGCACGCTACGTGCGCGAGGAGCAGAACTTCAGCCTGGCGCAGGCTATCCGGCACATGACCTGGATGCCGGCGCAGAGGCTCGGGCTTCGGGACCGGGGTCTCATCGCGGAGAACATGGCCGCCGACATCGTGGTCTTCGACCCGGCAGCCATCGAAGATAAGGCCAGCTACTCTGCTCCCATTCAACCTCCGGTGGGGGTACGGTGGGTGATTGTCAACGGGCAAGTCGTAATCGAGGGCGGGGAACATACCGGAGCCCGTCCTGGCAGAGTACTTCGCCGGCACGTCGCGCCTGGGAGGTGATGGAGAACGCAAGGCCTGAGAACGCAAGGCCTCGGGTCGGAGCGGAACGGGTGCTCTTGGAGGATGCCTCTATCATTGATGGTAGTTCACTAGGGGGTCCAGTCAAAAATGGCAACTCAACCCGCAGTGGATGCGAAGAAGGCCGGTCGTCGCTTCAAGATGCCGGACACTTACGTGCTTTTGTTCTTCATCATCATTCTCATGGCCATTGCCACCTGGTTCGTGCCCGCCGGCGCATATGACCGAGTGGCCGACCCCAACACGGGTCGGAACATCGTGGTCGCCGGCAGCTACCGCGTCGTCGAATCGAGCCCCGTAGGGCTGCTCGGCGTCCTGACGTCGGTACCCCGGGGCATGGTCGAAGCAGGCGCCATCGTGTTCCTTGTCTTCATCATGGGCGGCGCCTTTAACATCATCATCTCGACCGGGGCGTTCGACGCAGGCTTCGGTTACCTGCTCAAGCGATTCAAGGGCCGTGAGAAAGTCGTGCCGGTAATCCTCTTGCTTATCTTCACCCTCTCCGGCGCGATGCTGGGGTGGGCCGAGGAAGGGCTGATCTTCATGCCCATCCTTGTCGCGTTCAGCCTCACGCTCGGCTTCGACTCCATGGTCGGTGCCGGTATCCTGTTGTTGGGGATGAACGCCGGGTTCGTCGGCGCGTTCATGAACCCGTTCACCACGGGTGTGGCTCAGAGTATCGCGGAGCTCCCGCTGTTCTCAGGGTTCGCCTTCAGGTTCTGCGTCTATCTCGTGCTTTCCATCACGGCCGCTTGGTATGTCTACCGGTATGCGAACAAAATCCAGAAGGACCCCTCTAAGAGTCTGATGAGGGACCTTGACGCGGTCAACTGGAACGCGGACGACCGGAAGCTCAAGGCCGAAGCGCCGCCCATCACCGCCCGGTTCCGTCTCGTGTACCTGACCATCGTGGCCGGGTTCGGCATCCTCATCTGGGGCTGCATAACCCAAGGGTGGTATCTGGCCGAGCTGGGCGGCATCTTCTTTGCCGTCGGCATAATCTCCGGCCTCATCTGCGGGTACAACCTAGACCGGGTTGCTAAGGAATGGGCGACCGGCATGGCCAGCGTCGCTGCGGGCGCCATCATCGTCGGCTTCTGCCGGGCAATCCCCGTTGTCATGGCGGACGGGCACATCTTGGACACCCTGGTCAAGGGGCTCGCTGAGCCCTTGGCGACCCTACCCAAGTACGTCGCCGGCATCGGGATGTACGTGAGCCAGCTGATAACCGAGTTCTTTATCAGTTCCGGTAGCGGCCAGGCGGCGGCGGTCATGCCCATTCTCACCCCGCTCGCGGACGTCATCGGAATCACCCGGCAGACGGCTGTCTTGGCCCTCCAGTACGGGGACGGCATTCCGAACATCCTCTTTCCCACCTCCGGCTACTTCATGGCCGGGCTGGCCATGGCGAAGGTGCCCTACCAGCGCTGGCTGAAGTTCGTGTGGCCGCTCGTGGCTATCCAGCTCGTCCTCTGTGCGGTATTCATCACCATCGCGGTGGCTATCAACCTGGGCCCGTTCTAGCCTAGACCGCCGTAGGGAAGGGTGGGGGGCACGGTCAAAGCGTGTCCCCCACCCTTCTGTGCGTCCTCGCTTAGGGTGGGCCAGGTCTGATGGCCAAGGAGGGGATTCGGATGAGCCGTCTCGCTTGGGTGGAAATCGATGTCCGAGTGCTGGCGGAGAATGTGAGGCGGCTCAGAGAGCTCGTTGCCCCCAGCGTGTCATTCATGGCGGTGGTGAAGGGCGATGCCTACGGTCACGGAGCCTTGTTGGCCGCCAGAACGGCTCTGGCCGCGGGGGCCGACCGGATTGGGGTGGCCTTTGCCGCCGAGGGGGTCGAGCTCAGGGAAGACGGGGTCAAGGCCCCGCTTCACGTCCTCGGGGCGGTCCTCCCCGAGCAGGCCTCCGACCTGGTGGAGTATCGTCTTACCCCCTGCCTCGGCGATGAGGCGACGGCCAAGGCGCTGAACCAGGCGGCGGCTCGCGCCGGTGTGCGGTTCGCCGTTCACGTGAAAGTGGACACGGGGCTTCATCGCCTGGGCTTCTCGCCCCGGGAGGCCGTCGCGTTCGCCCGGAAGTCCCGGGACCTGAGCCACCTCCTCATCGAAGGCGTGTCCACGCACATGGCGCGTGGTGACGATGGGCACGTTGCGGAGACCGAGAGGCAGTTCCACGAGTTCATGGACACGGTCAGGGCCATCGAAGACCTCGGCCTCCCGGTCCGCCTGAGACACGTGGCGGCCACCTCTCTGATCATTGACCGCCCGGATATGCACCTCGATATGGTGCGGGCGGGAGTTGGGCTCTTCGGGTACGCCCCCCTTCCCGGACAAGCGGCCAGAGCCGGCATCAAGCCGGTGATGAGTCTCAAGTGCCGTATCGCGCAAGTGCGTACGGTCGGGAGTGGCGAAGGCGTGGGCTATGAACACCGGTTCAGAACGAACCGGGTGTCTCGGATTGGTACCGTGCCCGCGGGCTACGTCGACGGTGTGCTCTTCGGTCTGGACCGAGGTGGACAGGTGTTGGTCCGCGGCCAGCGGGTCCCGATCCGCGGCCGGGGCTGCATGGACCACAGCCTGGTCGACCTGACCGAAGTCCCGGAGGCCGGGCCGGGGGACGAAATCGTGTTCATCGGACGTCAGGGGGACCAGGAGGTTTGGGCCGACGAATGGGCTTCGCTGAGCGGACGGCCCGTTGAAGACGTGCTGGCCGGTTTAGTGCGCAAGAGGGTCAGCCGAGTCGTCGTGGGCGAGGACTAGGGAAGGAGACGACACCGTGCGGTCAGAGGCCAAGAGGATGTGGGATCGTCTTGAGACCCTGGGCCGGGTCGGTCGGACGGCCGCTCAGGGCCTGTCGCGGCTAGCCTATACCGCGGCTGACAAGGAGGCCCAGAAACTGATGGCCGGATGGATGACCGAGGCGGGTCTTCGCGTCTACCGAGACTCGGTTGGGAACCTCTTCGGTCGTCTGGAGGGCCGGGCTAAGGACAGGACCATCATGGTGGGCTCCCACCTGGACACGGTTCGTGACGCGGGGTTGTTCGACGGCGCGGTCGGGGTCGTGGTGGCGCTCGAAGCCGTTGCGGCTCTGGCCAAGCACTGCGGCCAGCCCGCCAAGAACCTCGAAGTCGTTGTGACCTGCGAAGAGGAAGGGATTAGGTTCGAGAAGTGCTTCGTCGGCAGCCGGGCTCTCGTCGAGGGCTTGACCGACGCCGAACTGGATGCGGAGAAGGACGCCAGTGGTATCTCGCTCCGACAGGCGATGACCGACTACGGTCTCGACCCCAGGCGGGTCCGGGAGGCGATGCGGAGCGACATCGAGGCCTTCCTTGAAGTCCACATCGAACAAGGTCGGGTTCTGGAAGCCGCCGGCGTGTCGCTGGGCATTGTCACCGCCACGGCCGGCCAAATCGTCATGGAAGTGGAGGTCCTCGGCCGACAGGACCACGCCGGGGCCACGCCCATGGACCTGAGGATTGACTCCCTGGCCTGCGCGGCGAGGATGATGGGTTGCATCGAGGAGTATGCGAGGGCTCTTGGTCGACCAGCTGTCGCCACCGTGGGAAAGATTCACGTCGAGCCCGGCGCGGTCAACGTAATCCCGGGTAAGACACGGTTCCACATCGACGCCCGCGACGGCGACCCCGAACGTCAGGCCAAACTGAAGGTCGCCATTGAGGGCATCTGCACCGGGGTGGCGGTCGAGAGGGGCTGTGAGGTGAGGGTCAAGACCTTCCTCGACGAACGGCCGGTACGGATGTCCTCCGACATGATCAACCTTTTCAAGGAGGTGGCTGACGCCGAGAAGATTCGGTGGCTGGAGATCGCCAGCGGGGCCACCCATGACGCGATGGTCATGGCCAGGCGCCTGCCGACCGGGATGCTCTTCATCCCCAGCCGAAATGGGCGGAGCCACTGTCCGGAGGAATACAGCGACCCGGAGCACATCCTGGGCGCCTGCAACGTGATGACCGAGGCGCTAAGACGGCTTGCATACTGACCTGGGGGAGAGGAACGATGAAAACTCTTGCCGGAACACTGTGGGCTCAACTACCCAGAGACCTGCTCCAAAGCCTCCTCGATGACCTGATTCGCGCGGGGGGCGAGAACCCCCCGGGTGATGAATGCGCCGGGGCCGCGGTGGGGGTCTCCTGGCTTGAGAAGCTGGGGTATCGGGAAATAGAAGTGCACGAACCGTCCCCGGCGCGGCGGAGCGTTACCGCCGTGTACTGCGGCCCGGGTGGCCCGGGGCGACGACTCCTCTTCAACGGACACCTAGACGTGGTGCCGACTGGAGACCCGGCTCATTGGACCTACCCTCCCCTGGAGCTGACCGTCAGAGACGGCAAGGCTTTCGGACGCGGTGTCGCGGACATGAAGGGGGCCATGAGCGCCTTCTTGCTGGTTCCCCATATGCTTGCCGCGGCCGGCGTCAAATGGCGGGGCCGGTTCCAGGTCCAACTCGCCGCGGACGAGGAAGCCCTCATGGTCTGGGGTACCAAGTACCTCGCCGAGCGCGTCGGCTTCGTGGCCGACGCGGCCATCATCGGGGAGCCGACTCACCTGCGAGTGGCCGTGGCCGAGAAGGGCTTGGTTCACTTCCGTCTGCTAATCAAAGGCAAGAGCGCCCACGCCGCCCGTCCCGACCTCGGCGTGAACGCCATCGAACGGGGCGCCAAGGCCGTCCTGGCCATCCAGGGGATCAAATCGGAGGCTACCCACCCGATACTGGGGAGCGGGTCTGTCAGCACCGGGCTCATCCGGGGCGGAACGTCGTGCAATACGGTGCCCGGTCAGTGTGAAATCGAAGTCGACCGTCGCCTCGTGCCCGGAGAAGACCTCCGGGTGGCCGAGGCGGGGATGCGCCGGGCTATTACCGAGGCCATCGGAGCGGAGGGTTGGGAACTAGGGGTCGTCTATCAGATCGACCCCGCCGAGGTGCCCGCGGACTGCGAAGTGGCGCTGCTCGCCAGGCGCGTGGTCAAGGAAGTGCTGCCTCTGCTGATGGGGGCCGACGAGGGTCCGACCGCGGGCCTTGATGAGCCGACAGGGCTCCAGGGCTGCACCGACGCCGTCTTCCTCATCAACCAGGCCCAGATCCCCACGGTCCTCTGGGGGCCGGGCGGACTTGAGGTGGCGCACACCGTGGATGAGAGCGTGCCGTTGGTTGAGCTGGAGCGGGCCGCCGTGTTGTACGCCTGTTTCGCGAGCCGGTTCCTGGCATGAAGACAGTCGTCGAGGCAGGACACGCCGGTCTCTTCGAGGTGCGAACCGGCGAGCATTTGACCATCGAGGACCTCGCCGGAAAGCAAGTCGCCGACTTCATCGCCTTCGGCGCCGCCGACATGACCGAGGTTCTCTCGACCTCGCACACCCGAGCCGTGGCTTGTCGGCTGCACCTGAGGAAGGGCGACCGTCTGGTCAGCAACCGCCGAAATCCGATGTTCACCATTGTCGCGGATGACGTGGGCGTCCACGACATGCTTTTCCCGGCGTGCGACCCTCAACGCTACTTTCTGGACTACGGCGTACGCGGCCACCGCAATTGCCGGGAGAACTTCCTGGAGTTGCTGCGCCCCTACGGTCTCAACTTCGGGTCCATCCCCGACCCGGTCAACTTCTTCGAGAACGTCCCGGTGGAAGCCGACGGAACGTTCGGCATCGCGGAGCCGCTTTCCCGGCCCGGCGATCGCGTTGTCTTGCGGGCTGAGATGCCTTGCATCGCCTTGGTCTCGGCCTGCCCGATGGACCTCAACCCCTGCAATGGATGGCGGCCTACGGCCGTGGGGATTTCCGTGGGTGACTTCTAGTCGTCCGTCACCGCCGGCGCCCAGACCTCGACGGGCAGGGTGACCGGCCCCTGGCTGCTCGGGACGACGGCCTGACCGGAGAAGGCGTACACCGGCACGAAGTAAGGGGTCCCGTCGGCGGCGAACGCCGCGGCCCAGGCCACGCGGACCCGGTCGATGGTTACCTGCCCGATGACGACACCAGTGTCCGAGGCCGGTCCCGGATACTCCCGTAGCTGCCAGGCCAGGACGCCACGACCGCTCCTCACGGCCTCCCAGGCGTCGGCCACTTCACGGAGCGGGTAGCGCGAAGCCGCCTCGCCCGGATACCATGTGGCCGAGCCCATGACGACCTTCTCGCCTTCGCCTAGTTGGACCACGGCGAAGGGCGAGATGGTCACGACGTCCGCCGGGTCGGCCGGGCCGACCTTCACC
>Ga0315284_10008003_pt1 | contig 15079 bp, 13 predicted proteins | sample YL17G09_16_MG_FD_203696 | JGI IMG/M metagenome (GOLD analysis project Ga0315284, IMG submission 203696) | Sediment microbial communities from Yellowstone Lake, YNP, Wyoming, USA - YL17G09_16 | ecosystem: Environmental > Aquatic > Freshwater > Lake > Sediment | place: USA: Wyoming | collected... | reverse complement strand
GGGAAATGGGTAGCCCTTAAAGATCCGAATGACGAAGATTGTAAAATGATTGGATTTCACATTAATCAATTATATATGCCGATGTTTACTCGTGAAGATATTGATAATGAAATGCCAGGTAAACATCTAATTAACACCGAGCGCGTATTCATGAATGAAGTTCTTGGAGAATTTTTTCAAGGAGATACCAGCCCTATCACTCCAGAAGAAATTAGAGAGAGTTGCGCTGATGTTGGAAGAAAATTCAAAGCAATGATAGAGCCAGATAAGGGAACACTTGTTGTTATGGGCATAGATTATGGCGCTCGTAACGATTTAGAGCAGATGTCAAACCCAGATAAGAAGGCTGCCGGACAATCATATAGTACAGCGGTAGTATTGTCTGTAACTGGTGCCGGATTACTATCTATTGAATTTGCTACAAAATTTAAACGCAATGATGTTGAAAGTAAAAAAGGCATTATAGATCAAATGATGAGGCAGTATGGCGTTCATTTGGCAATTGGAGACATTGGATTTTCTAATGACTTTTCTGAAATTTTACATAATATATATGGAGATCGTTATTTAGTTTCTCGTGCTCATAATAAAGTTAATGGTCATGTAAAATATAATAATGATGCTTTTCCTAAGGAAATTGTTTTTGAAAGAAACCATTATATTGGAGAATTATTTGAAAAAATGAAAAAGGGAATGATTAGATTTCCATTTGGTGATTATGAAAAAATTGCCTGGTTAATTGAGCATTGCGCAAGCATGGAAATTAAACCATCCATTTCAAGGGGCGGTGATCCAAGCATTAATTACATAAAAGGCGGAACGCCCAATGACGGGTTCATGGCATTATTAAATGCCTACATTGCTTATAAATTTTTAATTACATCTGGATTTACAAATAATAATCCCGGGCACCAAGAATTAGATTTAGATAAAATGAGGAAGCCATTGGTTCTAACAGGATATATTGGTCGTAAATTTTAATAGGCGATAAACACTTAATTTTACTGATATATTATTAGTTAAGTATATTAGTGTATTGTGGGAATAATGAGGACGTATGCCATATAATAAAAAAACCAAGCTATGGGAAGGACCATCTAATTCAGAACAATATATGAATTCTAGGTCTACTCTTCCACAAGTTAGCGCACTAATGTCTCGTAATGTTTCAGATATTAGAAAAAGTGGAATAGCAGATGAAGTAGATAATGGGTCGTTTAGAGATGGATCTGGACCCTCTGATAGGCACTTAGGGCTAACTAATGCTTCTATAGTTTCAGCATCAGTTGGTGTAAACAAGTATGCTCAGGCAGTTAGTAATTCAGGCGGCACGCTTCGTGGCGTTCATGGCGATTCAGTTAAACAAACTCCAGAAGTATATTCGCCACTTTGGTTAAATAGTAATCTTAATCTCCCAAGAGATAGGGCTACCATTAATGCTTGGTGCCGCAGTTTTTATGCTTTAAATCCATTTGTTCATAATGCAATTAACCTTCATAGCACGTATCCAATTTCCAAATTAAACATTAAATGCCCTAATAAGGAAATAGAGAAATTCTTTAATGATATGATTGAAGAAATTGATTTAATGAATATTTGTGTTCAAATAGCACAAGAATATTGGTTATTAGGAGAATGTTTCATTTATGCAGAATTAGATGAGAGTAAGGGTAAATGGAGCCGATTGCTAATTCAAAATCCAGATTATATTATTGTTAAGCGAACCGTCGCCGCTAGCGAGCCAATAATAATGGTACGCCCAGACGAAAATTTAAAAAAGATTATTTTCTCCAATAAATCGTCTGATATTGAGCAAAGAAAACAATTAAATAATCATATTATTGATTCTGTCCGTAGGGGTGAAAATATTCCTCTTGACAATTTCAACGTATCTCATATGGCAAGAAGAATAAGTCCTTATGAAATTCGTGGGACTGGACTACCAGTTTGTATTTTCCGTCAATTAATGCTTTTTGATAAGTTACGTGAATCCAAATACGCGCAGGCTGACAATATGATCAATCCATTAACATTAGTTAAAATAGGATCAGCCGATTATAAGCCTACACACGCTGATATTGAAGCGTGGCGCGCAACTTTTGAAGAAGCGCAATATGATAAAGATTTTAAGATATTTACTCACGAAGGCGTCACGGTTGAAAGAATTGGGCACGGAGCAGGAATTTATGATATCTCTGGAGATATAACTCAATTAATTAAAGAGTTATACGTTGGGTTACAAGTCCCACCAGTATTAATGGACGGCGGCGCCGACACAACGTATGCTAACGGTGGCGTAGCTCTTGATGTATTAAGACAACGCTATATGCAATTTAGAAACATGATGTCTCAGTGGTTAAAGAGAAAGATTTTTGCACCAATATCTAAGATTCAAGGATTTTATGACTATTCTGGTGGACAGAAACAACTTATTGTTCCAGATATTGATTGGAATCATATGTCATTATTTGATGCTGGCGACTATATTAACACTTTAACTACGTTAACTCAGGGCGAGGGCGAAGCAAAGAGAGCATCATTGCACACGCTATATCGTTCTATGGGTCTTGAATTTGAAGATGAGACAAGAAAAATGCGCAAAGAAGCTATCCAGGGCGCCATTAGTATGAAAGAAAAAATGGCATTAACGACTATGGATTTGAACTCTTTAAGATCATTAGACGAAGAGGATGAAATTCCAGAGCCCAAACTTGCTCCAGGTCAAGCTCCACCAGGAGGGTTGCCAGGAGAGATGCCTGGTATGCCACCACCAGGCGGAGGAATGCTAGGAATGCCTCCACCATCAGGCGGCTTGCCAGGATTGGATATGGGTGCGCCACCAGGCGGACCACCGCCAGGCGGAGCGCCACCATCGCCACCACCAGTATAATATAAATTTTATACTTATGTATAATATAGCATTATTTTACTAATTCCATAATTGCGAAGGGTCTATCATGCAGAAAACTGCTCAAAAAAGAAACATTTTGGATAAAATTGATGAGTTCGCTGATTTATCAGGGCGCGCAGTAGAAAGCGTTTTAGGCAGCGATCCCGAATTTAAAAAATTAATGGATAGTCTTAGGGAAAAAGACAATAAAATAAGATCCATTGCATCTGGTGAAACTGTTGAAGATGCCGATCCAGGTGATGATAAAACTAATATAAAAGATATATTAAAGTCTGCTAATAAAAATTTTAATAGAAGAGAATATATGAAATGCATTGCTGAATTAAGCAGATTTCATAAGAAATTAAAAGATATTGTTGCAGAGATTGAAAGTTTTAATCTTGATGTTGACTCTGCATATCATCAGTTTTTATATGAAGATAAAGAAGATGATAAATCCGAAGAATATAGAAAACATTTACGAGACTTAAGGACAAGATTCGCTACTAATAAAAAAAATGAATTAGTAAAAGAGGCTGGAATAACAGATTTTTTCCATAATTTATTGTCGGGTCGCGGGCGTGCACTTAAAGCTTTTGAAGATAGATATCCTAAAAAAGTTAAAGAATTAAAATCTGCAACATCTAGATTATTATCACAATCAGATAGTGTTTTAAAAAACTTATTGTCAACTCTTAAAGAGATGGCAAGATCAAGATCTACTAGAAATATTGATGCTTACGTAGATGGAACTAAAAAAATAGTTAAAAGTTATATTGGGTATAATACCACATTTAAAGCCTATTATGACGGAGTGGCTCTTGATTTCCTAAATAGATTAGACCAGTTTGATAAATTAACTGCTCCGCAACAACAGCAACAACAAGAGGCGGGACCAGCCGCAGATAGAGTGTCTCCAGTTGCGCCATCAGATTTAGGCGAACTTCCACCCCCACCACAAGAAACAAAAGTTGAGATGCCTGCAAAGCCAGCTCTTGAGCAGCAAGAAGTTGTAACGGCACCAGCCGCTAAAGTAACTCCAGTTGCGCCCCTAGTAACCACTCCAGCTCTAACGCCAGAGCAAAAGGCAGCAATTGAGGGGAAAATTCCTAAAGCAACACCATCCGCTCAAGATGCGCCGCCAGATAAACCGCCGGTATTAACGCCGGCTCAAATAGATGCGCGCCGAAGAGCGCAGCTAGCCCAAAATCCTACTGGTAAGAAATCACACAATAATTTCTTGTCATCATTGCTAGCATTATCAAGTGAAAGCCCTGAGCTATTAGCATTACAAATTAAAAAATATGCCAATGAAATTCAAAGCGCTGACCCAGAAACTTCAATTAAATTACTAAAAATAGTTAAATCTATCAGAGGTTAATTATGTCTAATCTTGGACCTAATTTTTACCCTAAACTTGTGCAAATGTCCGCTGAAGTGGGCATGAAGCCAGAAGATTTAATTGCCGTAATGATCTCAGAATCTGGAATGAGCCCAGATTCTCTTGAAAAAACTTTTCATGGATCAGGATTAGTTGGATTTATGCCATCAACTCTAGAGGGGCTTGGATTTAAAGGCACTTGGAGAGATTTTATTAAATTAACTGGCGAACAACAATTGGATTATGTAAAAAAACTTGTTCAAAATTTTACTAAATCAACTGGCGGCAAGCCAATCACTTCTGCAGCCCAATATTATTGTGCAAATTTTTGGCCAGTATCTCTACAGCTTCCAGGCATTCAAGATGGTAATCCTGATACAGCATTTATTGAAGCAAAGCCTGCTGTAGTTATTGATCGTAAGACTGGTGAAAAATGGAGTAAGAAATATTATGATGTTGGAAATCATATATCTGCCGACCAAGAAAGTAATGCTTATAAATATAATCCTATATTTGATACAGATAAAAAGGGAGCAATTACTTATGGCGATATGATGAAACGAATTGATAAAATTAAACAAGGATCAGCATATAAGCAAGCAATTATGGAAATGCAAAAGTCTACAGACTATAAGCCAAGTAAAAATGCACCAATTGCTCCATCCGCAAAAAAAGAAGATTCGGAAGATAGCGTTGTAGATTTGTTCGAAAAATGGTTAGGATATAAAAAAACAAAAACTCCATCTACAGCTCCAGCGCATGCTTCCACAGCAACAACTGAAACTGAAAGCCCAGGTATAATGCAAACTATAACTAATTGGTTGCGCCAAATAATTGCAACTGAAAAGCAAAATAAAAAACTATATAAACAATATTTACCACTTAATTATATGATAATTAAGATTGATGCTAGTGATTATAATAATTCTATTGAGTTTGCTAGAATTTTATGCGCAGCATTAGATGAAGAATTATTATCAAAATCATATACGCACACTAACGGCAATGATGTAGAGGTTGAGTGCGCAATACATGGACCATCAGAAGATTGTTTAGCCACAATTAAACAGTTATCTGAATCGGTTGCAAATTCATTTAGTTTAGCAACTAAAAAAATTGGTGGTATTATTGTAAAAACCGATTATTTTATGAATAAAAAGTCATCTTATAGTCAAATTGACTTTAAGTTAGCCAACGCTCAATACAGGAAATTCCTGCTTAAATTTGTTTAAGGATCAAATAATGCCATCAGAACAATCAGTTTTAGATTTAATACAGGAATGCAATAAGGATAGAACTAAAACTTTAGCAGAGTTTATCGCAATTCTTTTTAAAGATAAGTTTATAGAAATTTATTTGGGCGACTCATATGAGGAAATTAGTACTGAGCAAGTGTCTACATCTTATCCGGCAGTATTTTGCGGAAAAGTTATTGGAGCTTATCGTGAATGTTTAGTTGTTAGCTCGGTTTTCGTCAATAATACTAGCAAAAAACCTCAATTGGGAAATTTACTTTTTCTTAGCGAAAGAGCAATTAGAGGACTTAATGAAATTGATGGCAATGGAACTATGGAAGATATGTTTTTAAGAAGCTCTGAATCTGGAATGATAAAAGACTTGTTCGTAAATACATCAACGCCACAAAAATAATATGCCATGCTTGATACAAACCAAATCCTAAAATTAGCGAGTAATTATGAGGAAAGTTGTGTCAATAGTTTAATTAAACTTGCGCGTATTAAAAAATTACCAAATGGAAAATATCGCGTAGTTTCTATGAAGGGCAAAAATCTTGGAACATATAATTCCCGCTCCGCAGCAGTAAAACGCCTACAACAAGTAGAATTTTTTAAGAATAGAGACGTGTCACATGCAGATGATGAAAAAATTATTGATCTAACTGGTGCTACAGATTTTGGATTATCTGCAATTATGAGAGAAATGAAGCAAAAGGCGTCAAATGAACAAGTTAGATGTTTTTTATCTCTATATAATAAGTATTTTAATAAAGCCGTTAAAAATAAATTACAGAAACCAGATAATGTTGCGTTACAAAACTCTTTAATTGATTTTAATAAGTTACATAAAATTAAAGTCAAAAAGAAATTAGTTAAGAGCGCGGCAGTAAGTGAATTAGGAGATCCTGTTGCTGTAGGCACATATCTTGCAAATATAGTGAGATTTACTCTTAATAGAATCCCTGTAGATAAAAGACAAAATGCAATTGAAAGCCTAAGAAGGAAGTTTTATTCTCTTAATGCAAATGAACTTGCTCAAAAAAATTTAGTGCCAACATCATCAATTGGGCAAGCAATTACTTTTGTCAAACATATACTTTTTAATCATGATGCAGTTTATATTAGATCTGTAATTGACAATATAGTGAGAAGTTTATAATGTTTTATGTATATGGGCTAATAGATCCAATATCTAAAGAGTTAAGATATGTCGGAAAAACTAATAATTTGAAAGTTAGATACAGAGATCATATTAATAAATTATATGAGAGAAATTATAAATCAAATTGGATTAAAAGTTTAATTTCTAAAAATAATAAACCAGAGATGGTAGTTTTAGAGACGCATGAAGATGAAAGTGAGTGTTTTGCCGCCGAAATTCGTCTTATAGAATATTTTAAAAGTATTGGTAGCAATTTAACAAATCTTACTAGTGGCGGAGAGGGGACTTCAGGCAGCAAACACTCTCAAGAGACAAAAGATAAATTATCTTTAATGCATATTGGTATGAAGCATACAGAGGAAACTAAAGAAAAATTGAGAGCAATTAATACTGGTAAAAAGGCAACTCAGGAAACCAAGGACAAAATGTCCAATCGTATTATAACGCTGGAAACTAGAAAACTTCTTTCTGAAAAATTGTCAGGTATTAATAATCCAAATTATGGCAAAAAACCATCAGAAGATACATTAAAATTAATTTCAACTAATAGAAAACTCGCGGCAACAGAAGAATCTATAAAAAAAATTGTGGAAAATAATCCCAATAGAAAGCTATCATCAGATCAAATAAGCGAAATAAGAAGTATGTATTCAACTGGGAAATTTACTCAAAAAGAATTATCTATAAAATATGACGTAAATCAAGCCCACATTTCAAAAATAGTAAATTTTATAAGGGGAATATTGTGATTGTTAGGCTAAGAAAGGTCACTCCAGAGCTATATCGTGGCAGCGCGCCGAGCCCCAAAGATGTGCAGTGGCTAAAAGATAATCTACACATTAAAAAGATAGTTAGTTTAGATAAAGAATCTGGCGATCTAATAGACAGAACAACTCAATTACTTCATATTAAACATATTATGCTACCAATTGAGATGCATAATTTAAGAAAGTCTTTATTGGCATTCCTAAAACATGATCTTAAAAAGTTATTTTTAGATGGTGGACCAACTTATGTTCATTGTGCCGCAGGCAAAGATCGTACTGGTTTAGCGATCGCATTAGTGAAGTGTAAATATTTTGGAAAAGATAGTGAAGATGCAATAGAAGAGGCAAAATCATTAGGATTTGGATTAGATGTTGATCCTAAAGTAATTAAAACTTTTGAAAAGCTAATAAGAAGTTGCAAGCCCTCTCAAGATACAAATAATGTCGATATAGTTGGTAATGAAAGAGAATATATTGGAGATAATCGTGATTCATTTTTGCAAGACTCTCAAAGGTCATCATTCTCGCCATATTTAAGTAAAACTAGACAATATCCTTATGATATAGTTTATAATCCTATCAATGATCAATCTCAAACTCGTGAAAATTATAAGTCTACATCAATAAAAGAGCATGATACTGATAAGGCAAATGTTCCACAAGTTGGAATTTATGATAATGGCGCAGGCATCTCCGGCGCCGGACCAGCACTAAATACGGGCGGATTTATATATGATTAAAATAATTAAAGCCTACAATATTTCAATGACATATGATGTGTCCGATTCTGAAAAGGTCGAGGCAGAAAAAGCTATTATGTCATTTAATCATACTATGAAGATGTTAAATATAGCATCAGATCATTTAAATATTATTAAAACACCCTTTAAAGATAACCCGGAGATGAGCCCAGAAGATGTAATGAAGGCTCGCTCCGCATTACGAAGATTTAGAGATAAAAGTATTGAAAATTTTAATGAATTTAAATTAACATCTTTTAGATGTGTAAATATAATGCAAAATTTTGCGTCAGACACTCAAACAGTCAAACTTATGAAATCATTTATTTCATCAATTGACTCATTAGAAGTTAAGGTTAATAATTTTACTGAATTATTTAATAATTTAGAAGATAAAGATTTTTCTACAAAAGTAGTATCTACAATTGAAGAGATTCAAAAGGAATGTGAAGAAATTGAAGAGATAATTGATGAGAGAATTAAAAATCATATTCAAACTAATATACTAGCCTCTAGCTGGGTTGATAGTGTTAGTAATGAGCTTCAAATGAATATTGAGCAAAAAACACCACTAATCTTAGATCTTTTCAATAAACGTCAAGATCAATTGAATGAAAAAATAAAGGAGAAGTCGTAAATAATAGGAATATTCATGTATATAAATGATGTTGCTGCAAAACTAGCAATATTACATTATAATTACAGACCTATTACGATTCTCACTTGGAGAACATATGTTTATTAAAACTGGAGACGGTAAAATATTATCAGTTGTAGAGACTGAAGAGATGACAGAAGAGCAAAAAAAGAATGCTCAAGCTTTATCTCAACAAGTTATTACGCAATCTGACGGAAACACTGATGCTTCCGAAGAGAAGGAATCAGGGAGATAATTCATGTTTATTAAATTAGGCGAACTCATTGAAATCGGCAGAATAGAAAGTGCCGAGTCATGTATTCCTGCCATTAATGCTGAGATTTTAGAGAATTTTAAAAAGTTTGCTGCCAATTTAAAGAAGATCGCGCCAAGAGCCGAAGATTTCTTATACTTCAGTGCCGTAATGATGCACGCGGCCGAAGCATCTGGATATAATGATGACGGAACTCATAAATTAAATGCCCGCGGCGAAGAAGTTAAAGTTGGATGGGATAAATCTGGCGGCACTTGGCGTTGGGAAAGCAATGACTCTAGTATAAAGCCTTATAAGAATTCTAATGGCGACATTTTCCCGGAAGAAGAATTAGTTAAAGCATATAAGAAATGGATAGGTAAACCTCTTTGCATCGATCATAAATCCAGCTCGGTAGATCATATAAGAGGTTTTATCGTTGATACATACTATGATCGCAATCTTAAAAGGGTCGTAGCATTATGCGCACTAGATAAAGCAGGTTATCCTCAATTAGCCAGACAAGTAAGTACTGGCGTATCTAATTGTGTATCAATGGGTACTGCAGTAGGCAAAGCAATTTGTACTGAAGCTGGGTGCCATCGTGTAGCAAGAATGGAACAAGACTTTTGTTCCCATATGAAAGCTAAATCTGGTTATGGTGAAATTAATATTGATTTAAATCCAATTGAATTATCAATTGTTGTTAATGGTGCCGATCCAAAAGCAAGCATTAAACATATTATTGCCGCCGCAAATACACTTAATACTTATGTAGAAAATAAGCAAAATGAATTAAATAAATTAGCTGATTTATCTTTTTCAGCAAAACTTAGCGTCTCCGACCCTAATGGCGATGAGGATGCCTTCTTCGGAAGCTATTTTGATATTCATGCTAATAATATTGAGAAATTTAAACAAGATATTGATGAAGCCTTTCAGAAACTAAGTGAACTTAATAATTCTACTTTTTCAGCAAAACTTAGCGTCTCCGACCCTAATGGCGATGAGGATGCCTTCTTCGGAAGCTATTTTGATATTCATGCTAATAATATTGAGAAATTTAAACAAGATATTGATGAAGCCCTTCAGAAACTAAGTGAACTTAATAATTCTACTAAAATTTCTGAAAAAGATACTAATGATAAGGCATCTGATCAATCAGAGAGCATTGCGGATGCTCCAGGAGCTGATTTTGGGCTAGCTCCACCAAATGATAGATACGCTTCCGCTAACGTGGATGAAAATACAATTACTGAGCTGCATATGATCACCAAGACCATTGAAGCTAAATTGGGACAAATGAAAGAAAGCTTAGATAAGTTGACAAATACTTCTACACAAAACAAACAAGAGGAAACTATGTCTGGAACAAATGATATGAATAAAAAAGGTTATTACCAAGGCGCCGGTGGCGTTAATGAGCCATCCCCAGGACAAGCAAAGTATCCAAAAGATCCTCTTAATGAGCAACTTCGTGAAAAAGAAGACAAGCAAATGGTTGGACAATCTCCATTCCCAGGCGTAGGATCTGTCGATGGAATGCATCCAAGCCCAGGCTCAGCAGATCCATCTGATGAGTTAGAACGCAAGAAGATGCTTGCCCGCGCTGAAGCTGAAGAGAGAGCAATTCGCCGTCAAGCAATTGTTAATTTAGCCAAACAAGCTTTGCAAGATAAAAAAGCCTATCATCAAGGCGGCGGCGGCGTCAATGAGCCAGCCCCAGGCAAAGTAAAATACCCAGCTGACAAGCTTAATGAACAACTTCGTGACCGCGAAGACAAGCAAATGGTTGGACAAAAACCATTCCCGGGCGTCGGAGCCGTAGACGGAATGCATCCAAGTCCAGCCTCAGCTGACGTTCCAGATGAGAAGAAACGCAAGGAACTATTACAAAGAGCCTCTTTAAGAGCAAGATTCGTTAAGGCTGCAAATAGCGACGGCTCTCAGAACTTAGGCAAGAGCGCATGGGAAGTCTTTTTAGGAGACAAACTATTATTAACTGCTTCAGTTAGCGAGCTTTCTGGCGGACGCACTGAGATGTTATATGAGTCCATCGCAACCAAAGATTTTGGAAGCAAGTTAATTGAGAAAGTTAAAAAAGAAGGAGCCGATAAGGTTCGATCTCTATTTAAGACTGCTCAAGAAGCACCACCAGCTCTACCAGCCCCACCAGCCCCACCAGCTGCAGCCGAAGAAGCTCCAGCAAGTGACGAAGGCAAATCCGGCGATCCAAAAGAGAGCCTACTTGATCTTGCTGAAAAAGCAAGAGACCTTACCTCAGATGTAGTCGAGGGCGTAAGAGCGCTAACTGGCGAACAAGCCGAAATGGGCGATGTTGCAGAATCAGCTCCAGAAATGGGCGCCGCAGCAAGCTTTAGCACTTCAACCCTTAATTCTTTAAGAAAAGGATTAAACGGAGCATTAACTCAAGCAATGAAAGAGTGCGTTGCAGAGCTTAATGGTCATCAACAAGAGCTTACTGATATAGCTGCTCTATATGATAACGGCGGAGTGACTCAATCAAACGAAGAGTTTGTTGGATCAATCGCAGAAGACGCAATGGGCGAAGCGAAGTCAGCAATTGCTGATGGATTCAAGCTAATGACAGCTTTCGTAAAATATGCACGCGGCACCCAAGCCATTGTTAAACGTGCAGAAATTGAAGCAGAACTTAATGCATTATCAGAGGGAGACGACATGGCAGCAGAAGTAGACAGTCATTCAGATGATGACTTAATGAATCTTATTCAAGAAGCAAATGATGACTTAGGCGATGTCAAAGACCTAATGAGCGATGAAAGTTGCGCAGAAGACGCAATCGATACGCTTAACCTAGATGGTGAAGTAGATGATAATGATCTAAAAGCAGCCGATCTTAAACCAGAAACACAACTTGATCCAAAAATGCTTACCCAAGCATCATTTGATTCAAAAGAAGGTCGTCATGCAATGCGCGCTAAGTTAGCAGCTGATGCTCTTGGCAAACAAGAAGACGGTGAAGTTCAAGATATGTCCAAGCAAAAGTTCAGCGACATGTTAGACCAAGCCGACGCCCTTGCTGACGGACAAACCCAACTTGACACCAAGCCATCTGATGACTTAGGACTAGTTGAGACTCTTCCAGAAGTAAACAAGGCTATGATGGATGTCGCAAAAGCTCCACCAAAGGTTCGCAAAGAAGCAGAAGCTATCCACAATTTAGTTTCAACTGGTAAACTTGATGTTAGCGACCTAGATGCACTAGTTGCAGAAGGATTAGACAAGGATGCAGTCGCTTACTACAAGAAATACTACGGAATGGTAGATGGCGGATCTGAGTTTGCAAGTGAATTAGTAAAGGAGCATGTTAAGGCTCAACTTGAAGCAGAAATTAACGGATACAAAGTTAAAATCGCAAGAGCATATGAATTAGCATACGACATGGTTGACCGTGGAATGTGCCATAATGACAGGTCTGCAGTTTCCTCTCAAGTAGAAGAGATTATGACATTTAGTGATGAGAACTTTGCTTCATTAAAGAAGGTAGTTGCAAGAAACCAACCAACTTTAAGTAAACAAGCTGGACGTATGACGCAATTCGGCGTAATCGGATCTGGTGAAACCACTTCTGAAGATGTAAAAGATGATTTCTCTCAATTATCTGATGCGTTTGCTCAAAAAACCAAGAGATTGTTCTAATCAATTAAATAGAGGAAATTATGAATAACAAAAGCGTATCAAATTTTGTAGCTGCAGCAATGGACGCAGCACTTAAAAGTGAAGAACACAAGTCCTTATTCGGAACGCAATATAAGTTTGCTTCCGAAACAGACGAAAACGATGCTAAAGATAAGAAAAAATGTGCAGTATGTGAGGAAATGCAAGAGCATTGTTCTTGTGGAGACTCGGATAAAGCAGACGACTCTGCTGATCTTTCAATGGCAGATGATGTTGATGTAGATTATGCGGATGCAGATGATGCAGATGATGTAGATATGGCAGCAGAAGCGGCATTCAATGTTGCAATCGATAGCCTATTAACAGCATCAGCGGCTCTTGATAAGGTTGGAATGGAAAAATCTGCTGCATATAGCTTAAAATTAGCCTCATTCGTTGTAGAGGCGAAGAAGGTTGATGAGAAAGCTGCTAAGGCGAAGGCTAAAGCAAAAGCTGACAAAGAGAAGGCAAAAGCTAAGGCTGATAAAGAAAAAGCCAAAGCAAAAGCTGACAAAGAGAAGGCAAAAGCCAAAGCTGAAAAAGACGCTAATGATGCAAAAGATAAAGCCGCAAAAGCAAAGGCTAAAGAAAAAGCAGAAAAAGATTCTAATGATGCAAGAGCAAAAGCCAAAAAAGACTCAGAAAAATCAAAGAGCGAATCTAAATCTAAAAGCGACTCAAGCTCTGCAAAGAAGTAATTCACTTTACTAATAGAGGGCATATGTTCAAAAAAGCGAGTTTCGAAGAAGAGATCTATAGTTCTATGGAAAAACAATTGGTTTCAAACCAATTGGAAGATAAACATGGTTTTAGTAAAATGGCTAAAGCTATTGATTGTCTAAATGCAGCTGCAGAAATTTTCGAACAAGCTGGAATGCCAAAACAAACAGCAGAAATAACAGAAGTCTTGCATGGATTAGTTGAAAAGCTATCTAGCAAGACTTCTTCTATTTTAAGTACTGCATCAGCCCCATCTAAACGCTCATTTTCTATTGTAAATGATTTTGGAGAATTAAATCATTTTAGGGCGGCACCAGCTGATAATGGTATGTGGCAAATGTTTGTAAGCTTAGAGGATAATTACGGAAAATATGAAGAAGAGCAGGGGCAATTAGTATCTGATGAAAAACTTTTGGAAATGTTTCGCTATGCTTACTCACACCACCATGAATGTGAGAGGGCTGCTAAAAAATTGAAAAAAATGCAAGAAGAAGCAAAAGATAGAGCTAATAAATTTAGAAAAATGAAAGAAGAAGGAAAATTGCAAGATCAAAGGCCAAAATGATTAAGAAAAGTATATTTGAGGCAGAACTAATTGCCGGAATGCAGCGCGAATTGCAATCTCATGACAAAAAACAAGGAATGGAAAATCTTGTAAAGGCAGCGGATTACCTTCATTCTGCAATAGAAATATTCGAAGAAGCCGGCATGACTGCGCAAGCAGATAAGGTTCTAAAAATATTAGCTAAACTAGCAACAGACTCTAATGATGCTAAAAAGAAAAAGCAACCAGTTGATAAATATACTAAAGGATTAACTCCTGAAAAAATGCTAAAAAACCTATCAGAGCACGGATCGGTATTTAATATGGTTGATGATAATTCAGCCGATGATTTATTAAATTTAGACATTAATGATGCGGACCTTGAAGTTAATAATGATGTCAATGATGATCCTTCATTTGAAGATGAAAAAGATTAACTATTTGAAGAAGAGTAATTTTTAAACTCTAAATATTTTTCATATTTTCTTGGAAGATAAATTGTAGCATCTTTATATAGCCAATCAAGAGCCTTCATTACTTGTAAATTACCACCGACAGATAATGTTGTGGTAATTTTATTTGTTTTAGGGCGAGCCAGCGACTGAGAGCAGCTGATATCTAATTGTTCTCTTAGTATTTTAGCGGTTTGCTCACAAAATTGTTTGGTAGATACAAATTTCCAAATTGTATTCGTATACGGTTTACTATTTATAGATTTCTGTAATCTATTTTTATAAATACATCCGTCGCCGTCACTATATCCACGTAGGAAGTGCGGCACTAATTCATTAGGAACGGTCGTAGGAAAGTTTAAAATTAGAGATTTATTGGGCATGCACCCATGATATATTAACTGATCACATATTTCTTTTTGGTTTATACGAAAATAAGAATATGTATTATCTGATCCTTTATTTTTAGTAATTTTTACATGAGAAGATGGTGACATTATGTCTCGGAATTTCTCAATAATTATTTGATCATTACTTTTAAGTTTTAAAGTAATTTGATATACATTATTTTTAATTTGTACACATCCATCGGCATA
>Ga0315284_10008000_pt1 | contig 15083 bp, 15 predicted proteins | sample YL17G09_16_MG_FD_203696 | JGI IMG/M metagenome (GOLD analysis project Ga0315284, IMG submission 203696) | Sediment microbial communities from Yellowstone Lake, YNP, Wyoming, USA - YL17G09_16 | ecosystem: Environmental > Aquatic > Freshwater > Lake > Sediment | place: USA: Wyoming | collected... | reverse complement strand
TACTAGAGTGGGCAATATAGGCTCACATAATATGATATTAGTGGAGGCAGGCGCTTGACCGTGAACTGTTAACTGTTGCCTGCCCTTCCAAGGAGGCGGCCATGGCATGGGGTTTCGGGAAAGCCGGACGGCGGCGCGAGTTGGCCGGGTTGCTGGACGAAGACATGGTGGGGCTGCTCGAGCCCGGGGTGGAAGTGGAAGGGAAGATGATAATCGCTTGCGGCATGGTCCGCCTCAACACCCATTTCAAGGGCGAGATCGCCTCCGCGGGCACGCTGGTGGTGGCCGACCAGGGGGAGATCGAAGGCGAGATCCGCGCCAGACATCTCAGCATCGCCGGCAAGGTGAAAGGCACGATCCACGCCAGCGAGCGCCTGGAAATCAAAGAACACGGCGTGGTGCTCGGCGACGTCTACACGCCTTGCCTGGTCGTCGACCCCGGCGGCTATTTCGACGGCCAGTGCCACATGCCCACCCCCGAACCCGAAAAATCCCCCACCCCCGAACGCAGCTCCTAGGGGCGGGTTTGTGACCTGCCCCAGAGCAGGCCGGAGACCTGCCCGTACAACAAACGCCGGCGGTCGCCGAAAAGTCGGGGCAGGCGCCGGCCGCCGCTACAGGTCAGTTGGCGCCGGAAAGGGAAAGTTCGTAGATGAGGTCGGGGCGGCCGTCGCCGCGGAAGTCGCGGACGCGAATGAAGTAGGTGCCGTCAGCGGAGAGCGTGTAGTCCTGGATAAGCGAGTCCTGGATGATGCCGGGGTCGATGTCGTCGCTGTAAGTGAGTTGTACGCAACTGCTGTTGAGCAACTCGACGATGGAGTCCAAGTGCGAGTCCCGCGTGGTCGGGTCGCCGTCCAAATCCAGCCGCTGGGCGAAGATTTCAATCGTCACCTTCGTGCCGCCGGTGCCCGAGAAAGAATAGACGTCGATATCGCCGTAGGGGCTGATAGAAGCGCGAATGCGGCCGTTGGAAATCGGCGTGGCGCCCGCGGGGCAAGTGTCGTTGCTACCCAGGGCGTCTTTCTTCACCAGGATGCCCAGCGGTTTTGAGTCTTGCTGCGGCGTCACGCTGGAGTCCGTCGCCTGCACGGTAAAACTGCTCGGGGTGTCCGAGCCCACCACATCCAGGGTTCCCGCGATGCGTCCCGTGGCGGAGTCAAGTGCCAGAGTGCCCGGCAAGGTCCCGCCGGCGATGCCCCACGTGATGGGCGGGGTTCCGCCGACGCTGCCCAAAGTAATGTCGTAGTATTTCCCGCCGGTGCTCGGGGGCAATAGGGTGGTGGTAATCGCCAGCGGCAGGGCCGCCGCAACCGCAAAATTCAGAGCGTTTGAGGTCCCGCCCACCGGGGTGGGGTTAAAGACCGTCACCGGCACCGTGGCTGGGGTAGCGATATCGCTGGCCGTGATGGCCGCCTTCACTCGTCCGCCGTTCACAAACGTGGTTGTGCGGGCGGTCCCATTCCACTGCACCACGGAAGCGGGAACGAAGCCCGAGCCGTCCAGCGTCAGGGTGAAAGCGCTGGTGCCGGCAACAGCGCTGCTGGGCGTAAGGAGCAGCAGCGTGGGCGCCGGATTCTCAATGGTGAAGGCGAGGGCTGCGGTGCTGCCGCCGCCCGGCGTGGGATTAAAGACCGTCACATTCGCCGTGCCCCCGTTAGCAATGCTGCTGGCGGGGATGGCGGCAGTCAACTGCGTGCTGCTCCCAAACGTGGTAGTGCGATTGGCTCCGCCCCAGCGCACCACGGAGCTGGAGATGAAATTGGTGCCATCCACCGTCAGGGTGAAAGCGGCACCGCCGGCTGTGGCGCTAATGGGCGAGATGGAGGTCAGCGTGGGGACGGGATTCGAAGGGGGAGGCGGAGGCGGTGTACCTCCACCGCCGCCCCCGCAGCCGGCGAGCGCCAGAGCCAGGAGCAGGCTCCCCGCCAAGCAAGCCGCCGCGCCGTTGAACCGCCGTGGTTGCCGAGTTGTGCCGTGTGCCTTCACGATTATTCCCACCAGGGGTAGCGGAGGGGCCGCGTGCCCCTCCCGTGTTCTTTGCTGACTTGCTTCCTCTCTCGGGAGGGCCGTAAAGGCCCTCCCCTACAAGAACCTCGGGAGGGCCGTAAAGGCCCTCCCCTACAAGAACGGGTCATTGCAGCACTCACCGAGGTGAGCGGGCCATTGGCGTTACGGGCCGGCATCTTCCCAGGCGTCGTAGCGCGGCGGCGTGCCGATCAAGATCACATCCGTGCCCGTGCTCACCGGCGAGCCAGGGGCAACCGAAACCGTGGTTGCGGTGGCACTGCTACACGAGGCCGTCGCGCCACTCAGCAAGTACTCCGGCGTGCAGGGCGGCGGCGTCGGCAACAGGCTCGGCAGCGGGAACTGGAACCCATAGGTGCCAATTGGCCCCACGCTCGAGCCGCCCACAAAGGCGTGTTCGCCGGTGTTATAGATTGCCTCAACTTCGACGGTGTAGCTTCCGGGCAGCAATCCCGGCAGGACGTAGTAGCCGATAAGGGCCGGGTCGCGCGAGCCGTACTCGCTCCCCCCCCATGGATACACCGGGTTGCCTACATCCACCGTATACAGGAAACCCGAGACGCTGGAGACGGCAGTCACCAAGGCGTTGTCGGTCTTCCGCGCAATCACGTTGAAGCCTTGTGCGGGAGTCTGACCATCGGAAAAGAAGACATGGCCGGTGATGCGCCCCGTGCTCGTAGGAAAGGTCGATTCGGGGTAGAGTGCGGAGATCGCCGCAATGTCGTCCGTGGCCAGGGTGGACATGGCCGGTTCATCGATCAGGACCGGGAACATCGTCGGCACGCCTTCCAGGTCATCCGAGCCGGGCAGGCAATAAGACGTCAGGCAATTCAGGTTGATCTGGGAATGGTCGAGGCCGATCATGTGGCCAAACTCGTGGATCATGACGGCCTTGAAGCCCGTCACTGTGACTTCTGGGTTGGTAGCGCTCTTGATGTCATCAAGGAATATCCCATTTAATACCGCGTATCCTCGCAGGTAATAATTGCTGTCAACGCCATTACTGCTCGCGCAGGCAGGGGAGGCGAAGCCCAGGACGGTAGTCTTGTTCTCCTCGCCCAGCAGGGCCGCCACCGCGCTGCCGTCCAGGTCGTAAATGATGCTACGGTCCTTGGCAATGCTGCCGAGAGGGCCGCAGCCTTCGATGCTGTTGAGCACCGACAGGATATTGGAGGCGTCCACGTCAGCGCCCAATTTCCCGCCATTGCTCGCGTCCTTGGCGAACGTAATGCTAGCGGTGGGGGCATCCTGCCAGACCTGGAACGCGGACACCACCAGGGCATCAGCCTGCGGATTAGTCTGGAGGCCGAGCATGCCGAGATCGGTCCAGTAGGTGAGGGGATTGATGGTCCAGCGATACGGAAGACCCGGTACAGCGCCCGGCCCGCCCACGACGAGCGGCCCGCCGGCGCGCGCCGCAATCACCGCCAGCACCGCGAGAGCGAGCGCGACCGGAACAAGATACTTCAACCGAGAGGGCTTTTTCATTCCGTGCCCGCGACCGAGGCGAATTGTTTGACCACCGAAACCAAATCTTCCAGGGGAACAGGCCCGCGGGCCACACCCGCCAAGCGCGCCTGTTGGGGAGAAAGGCTTACGCCCGCTTGGGTAGCCGCCTCGGCGAGGTTTTTGAACAAGCCCGCATTGCGGAACTCATTTTCCACCAGTTCATTTCCTCGCTGGTCCCGCCAGATGTGAAAGCGCCCCTGTTCTCCGCCCAGAGGAGAACTCAAGCCGTAGCGAGAGGGTTCCGGGAGGAAAAGGAGCAACCGCTGCCCCACGAGGTATCCGCGTTTTCCCATCCGGGCCTGCAGCCCGGGGAGGAACTCCCGAAAGGTCAGACGCTCCGCGGCACCGCCGTGTAGCGTCCGCTCAACTTGCAGCGTGACCAGAACCGTCGAAAGGTTGGGGTAGTCGGGATGACCCTCGTAGCGCGCCTCGACAATCCGCCCTTGGACAATAATGGGAGCGCGCTGTGAGAGCTCCGGCAGGGCGACCTGGCGATAGAGAAATTGCGCCTGCGCCTGCGCCGCCCAGGCCATCGCCAGCACAATGGCGAGCCCCAGGAGCCGCGCGCCGCGACCCCGGTCAGATTTCGCTTGGGGAATTGACCAGCCTGGGTTGTTGAGGTCGGCTTTCATAGGAAGTGGAACGCGAATTCTACCGCACCTAAATCTCCCAAACAAGCGAGCTTTCTTTATGTCGCAGCAACGTGAAAAGTTCCTCTTCCAGCAAAGTAGAAAGTTCCGGTTCAGGTAGGGCAAGTTGGGGGGATGAGCGAAGCGGAGCTGATGGGGATGAGCCAGAGGGAACGGGATCGTCTGAAGGTTTTGCACGAAGTGCAGAAGGGGCACTTGCGGCAGAAGCAGGCGGCTGGGGGTGCTAACTCCAGTCGCCCTACGGGCTCCTTCCGCTAGCGCCCCAGAGGAACTTTCTACTTTGCTCAGAACCGGAACTTTCTACTTTGCCTTGACAAGCTCGACAGCGTGTCTTGACATGGTGGGTGCGGGACTGTAGACTTGCAGATTAACCTATGGTAGGCACGCTGGCACATCATCACCATCATCACAGCTGTGGGGTGACGTGTCGGTGGGCGCCTGCATGACCTATAGGCGAAGCCGGAGGGGAAGATGGCCCGCTGACGATGAAATTCGGCGGGCTTTTTCGTTTTTGACCTGAGCTGTGTCGCCCCCTGATACGGAAGGCGGCAGGTTCAGCGCCCATCAGCATTACGCAGGAAGGTGAAGGGATGGAGCCGAAATATACGGATGGATTAGTGCCGGCCATCATTCAGGAGCGGCACAGTGGCAAGGTGCTCATGCTGGGGTACATGAACGACGCTGCTTACCGCCAGACCCTGAGTTCCGGTTACGTGACTTTTTTCAGCCGCAGCCGGCAGAAGCTCTGGACCAAGGGGGAGACCTCCGGGCACCGGCTGCGAGTACGCGAGCTCCGCGTGGATTGTGACCACGACGCCTTGCTTATCCAGGCCGATTTGACCGGCCCGGGATGCTGCCACCTGGGCTACAAATCGTGCTTCTTTCGCAAGCTCACCCCGGAAGGCGAAGAGATCTTTCTTCAGCGCGAGTTCGATCCCGCCGCTGTCTACGGCGATGCCAAGCAGGAGAGCCAAACATGAAGTTGAAGTTAGGGTTACCCAAGGGAAGCCTTCAGGACGCCACGCTGGAACTGTTTCGTCGCGCCGGATATGAGATTACCGTGAATCCCCGGTCTTACTTCCCGGGCATCGATGATGAGGAAATCGAGTGCATGTTGATCCGCGCCCAGGAAATGGCGCGCTACGTCGAAGACGGCATCCTCGACGCCGGCCTGACGGGCAAAGACTGGATTCTCGAGAACGAGGCCAGCGTTATCGAGGTCGCGGACTTGGTCTATGCCAAGCAGACCTTCGGCAAGGTGCGCTGGGTCCTGGCCGTGCCGGAAAAGGCTCCCTACCAGAGCGTCAAAGATCTCCAAGGGAAGATCATCGCCACGGAACTCGTCAAGGTGACGGAACGCTACCTGGCGCGTAACGCGGTGAAGGCCAAGGTGGAATTCTCCTGGGGCGCTACAGAGGTGAAGCCTCCGATCCTGGCCGACGCCATCGTGGAAGTCACCGAGACGGGCTCCTCGCTGCGCGCCAACGGCCTGCGCATTGTCGAGACGGTGCTGGAGTCGAACACCAAGTTCATCGCCAACGCCAGCGCCTGGGAGGACGCCTGGAAGCGCCAGAAAATGGAAACGGTGGTGATGCTGCTGAAAGGCGCCATCGAGGCTTCCGGCAAAGTCGGCCTGATGCTGAACGTCCATCGCGCCGACCTGGATAAGGTGTTAGCCGTCCTGCCGGCCCTGAAGCGCCCCACCATCTCGAACTTGAGCGACCCCGATTGGGTGGCAGTGAATACGGTGATTGATGAGAAAACCGTGCGGGAGATCATTCCGCGCCTGAAAGCCGCCAACGCCCAGGGGATTGTGGAATATCCGCTCAACAAGATCGTGATTTGAATGGTGAATTGTGAATGCTGAATGATCGGCGCTGAGTAGGTCCTAATTCATCATTGATAATTCAGAATTTGTATGCTCCGAATCATACGAAGCACGGACAAAGCGGCAATCGCCCGGTTTGAACGCGCCCGGCAGTCGAGCTTGGCCGAGGCAGAACGCGTGGCGCGGCGCATTCTGGATGCTGTTCGCCGGGGAGGCGACCGCGCGCTCATCCGCTATTCGCGGCGACTCGACCACATCGACCTCCGCAGAGAAGGGTTCACGGTCAGCCAGGACGAAGTGCGCCGTGCCTACCACGAAGTCCCCCTCGGTTTTGTCGGGGCGCTGCGTGTGGCAGCCAAGAACATTCAGGCCGTGGCTCGGCGTCAGTTGCCGCGCGCGTGGCAAATCAGGAACCGCACCGGGGTGAAGGTCGGGCAGATCATTCGGCCGCTGGAGCGCGTCGCCTGCTACGTTCCCGGCGGACGATTCCCCTTGCCCTCCACCGTCCTGATGAGCGTCATCCCCGCGCAGGTGGCAGGCGTGCGGGAAGTCATCATCACCTCACCGCGGCCTGCGCCTGCGGTCCTGGTGGCCGCGGACGTGCTGGGTGTCAAAAGAATCTTCCGCCTGGGTGGTGCCCAGGCTGTTGCTGCTTTCGCTTTCGGCACCCAGAGCGTTCCACGTGCGGACAAGATAGTGGGGCCGGGGAACCGCTATGTCGCCGCAGCGAAGAAGCTGCTGGCCGGCGAGTGCGGCATCGATTTCGTGGCCGGGCCAAGCGAGCTGGTAGTAATCAGCTCTTGCGGAAACCCCCGCTGGATTGCCGCCGACCTCGTGGCCCAGGCTGAGCACGACCCGGACGCTGTGGCGGTCTTCATCACCCCCTCACGCCGTCTGGCGCTCCAGGTGCAAGCGGCAGTGCAAAAGGTACTCGCCGAACTCCGCCTGCCTGTAGCAGCCAAGGCTTTATCGCGCCAGGGAGCCATCATCCTGACTCGGGATCTGGCGGAAGCCGCGGAACTCGCCAACCGGCTCGCTCCTGAGCATCTGATGCTGCTCAACGACGCGACTAAGCTGCTTGACCGGATGCAGTCCGCGGGTTCGATCTTTCTAGGCAGTTACAGCCCAGTCGCCGCGGGGGATTACGCCTCTGGGACGAACCACATTCTGCCCACGGGTGGCGCGGCGCGCCTGCGCGGTGGACTGAGCGCTATGGATTTCGTCAAGACCATTTCAGTGCAGCAACTGAGCCGCCGGGGGCTCGGGCGCCTGCGGCGCGCCATTGTGACTCTGGCGAATACCGAGGGGTTGAAGGCTCACGTCTACTCGGTGGAAACAAGATTCAGGCTGTAGCGGTGCTCTGCGCGCGTCCCGCCTTGCGGGATCATAGACCGCCACTACAGATCGCGAAACGAGGTTGCAGATTCATGGTCCGACCCCGTAAGTCGGTCGCACGCCTGCACAAGTATCGGCCGCCGCTCGAAGGGCGAGGCGGAAAGATGCGGCTCGACTTCAATGAGAACACAATTGGCTGCGCGCCGGAAGTTGTGCGTGCCTTGCGGCGGGCGCTGAGCGCGGACCGCCTTTCCTGCTACCCGGAATACGAAGCGGCTCGCAAAAGGCTGGCCAAGTTTTTCGGCGTTAGGCCCGAGGAACTGGTGCTCACCAACGGGACCGACGATGCCATCAACGTCATCTGCCAAGCCTTCGTAGAACCCGGGGATTTGCTGCTCGTCCCTGCGCCGACGTTTCCCGTCTACCAATTCTTCCACGAAGTCGCCGGGGGAGCAATGGAGCGCGTTTATTACGACGAGAACTTCCGGCTGCCAGTGCGAGATGTCCTGAAGATCCTGAAGCAGAGAATCCGCTGGGTGGCTTTGGCGAATCCCAACAACCCGACGGGAACGATTATCTCGAAGCGCGATCTGCGGATCATGCTGGAGGCAGCACCGAACACCGTCTTTGTGGTGGACGAAGCTTATTACGAGTTCTCCGGCGAGACGGTCCTCCCCTGGATCCGGAAATACCCGAACCTGATTGTGACGCGCACTTTCTCCAAGGCTTTCGGCCTGGCGGCCCTCCGCCTGGGATGCATTCTCACCAATGCGAAGGTGGCCGATGACCTGCGCCGCGGGCAGAATCCGTTTCCGGTGAATTCGCTTGCCCTGGTGGGCGGGCTGGTTGCCATCCAGCACGCGGGTTTTGCTCGCCGTTACGCCGCGGAGGTCTGCGCCAATCGCGCCACCCTCTGCCGGTGGCTCGAGGACCAGGAAATACCTTATGTGCCAAGCCAGGCGAACTTCGTTCTGACGCGCCTCGGCCCGCACGCCCCCGCAATCGCCCGGCGGCTGCGTGCCAGAGGCATCCTGGTGCGCGACTGGAACTATGATCCGCGCTTGCGAGGCTTCTTGCGTTTCACCATCGGCTCGACGGCGCAGACACGCCGCTTGATGAGAGAACTCCGGCAGATGCGCGACCTGATCGAGGCTCGCGCCAGCCGCAAGGACTGGAGTAAGTTCGCGACATTTTCCGCGACAGGATGGTTCGCATGAAAGCGCGCACCGCCAAGCTGCATCGTAAGACCAGAGAGACGGACATCCGTGTCCGCCTGAATCTGGACGGACGCGGCCGTTATGTGATTTCGACGGGCGTGCGTTTCCTCGACCACATGCTGGAGCTCTTCACCCGGCACAGCGGCTTTGACCTGGACCTCACGGCGCGCGGCGACCTCGACGTCGACCAGCATCACACGGTGGAAGATGTCGGCCTCGTGTTGGGACAGGCCGTGCGCGAGGCCTTAGGCGCGAAGAGAGGCATCAACCGCGCCGGCTACTTCGTGATGCCCATGGACGAAACTCTGGCGCTGGCCGCGATTGACTTGGGCGGGCGCCCGTACCTGGTGCTGAAAGCGCCCATCAAGGCGCGCCGCGTTGGCGATCTCGAAACGGAGTTGCTGGAGGACTTCTTTCGCGCCTTTGCCACGGCCGCCGCGGCCAACGTCCACCTAAAAGTCGCCTATGGTCGCTCCAGCCATCATGCCGTGGAGGCGCTGTTCAAGACCTTTGCGCGCGCCCTGCGTGTAGCCTGCTCGCGCGACTCCCGCTTGAAGCGTCAACTGCCTTCGACCAAGGGGCTGCTATGATCGCCCTCATTGACTACGGTGCGGGCAACGTGGGCTCAGTCCTCAAGGCCGTGCAGTACCTCGGGTATCCCGCCCAGCCCATCGATCGCGCCGCGTTGCTCAATGACGCGGAGAAAATCATCTTGCCCGGGCAGGGGCACTTCGGCGCGATGATGAAGGCGCTGGAAGAGCGGCGGCTACTCGACCTTCTGCGCACGAAGCTCGCGGGGGGGGTGCCCTACCTCGGCATCTGCCTCGGTCTCCAGACGCTCTACGCGGGAAGCGACGAAGCTCCAGAGATTTGCGGCCTGGGCCTTCTCGCGGGCCGGGTGAGACGCTTCGAGGCGGTTGCGAAAGTTCCGCAGGTCGGCTGGAACCAGATTCAAATGCTACGGGAGACGGGCCTTTTCCAGGGCGTGCGCGAGGGCAGCTTCGTCTATTACTGCCACTCGTATTACGGACCCGTGACAGAAGAAACCGTGGCGGTCACCGAATACGGCGAGACGTACGCCGCCGCCGTCGAAAAGGGAAACGTGTGCGCGGTGCAGTTTCATCCGGAGAAGTCCGGGGAAGTCGGACTGAAGGTGCTCCAGAACTTTCTGGAATCGTGAACCCAGGTGTTTGGTGCTGGGTTCTGGGTGCTGGGTGCTAGGAGCTGAGAATGGGCGCCACACAAAAGATTCAATCATACCGGGACTTGGAGGTCTGGCGGGAAGCCATGAAGTTGGCCGAGGTCTGCTATGAAGCGACCGCTGCCTTTCCTGCAAGGGAAACGTATGGCCTGGCAAGCCAGATTCGTCGGGCTGCGGTTTCAGTAGCTTCCAACATCGCTGAGGGGCACAGCCGTCGGACCCTTCAGGCATATCTGAACCATCTCTCGATTGCATTGGGTTCACAGTCGGAGTTGGAAACGCAGATTGAACTATCGCGCCGGCTGAAGCTCGTTTCAGAGGCGTTGGCCAAGGAGATCCTGGTGAAGGCAGAGCAAGTAGGGAGGATGCTCCACGCTTTGATGCGGTCGCTGGAGCACCGGAAGCCCGACAACCCGAACACCTAGAACCTAGCACCTAGCACCCAGAACCCGGTTATTTCTGACTATGTTCGCCAAGCGCATCATTCCGTGTCTGGACTGCAAGGACGGACGAGTTGTGAAGGGCGTCCAGTTCGTGAACTTGCGCGACGCCGGCGATCCGGGGGAATTGGCAGAGGCCTACAACCGCGCAGGCGCTGACGAGCTGGTGATGCTCGACATCTCTGCCGCGCGCGAGGGCCGCGCCACCCTGATGGATACGGTGAACCGTGTGGCGCGAAAACTCTTCATCCCCCTCACCGTAGGCGGGGGCGTGCGCACCCTCGACGACGCTCGCCGACTGCTTGCCGCCGGCGCCGACAAGGTCGCCATCAACACCGCGGCGGTCGAGACCCCTGACCTTATCAGCGAACTTGCCGGGCGCTTCGGCAGCCAAGCCGTGGTGGTGGCCATCGACGCGCGGGGGATTCGAAATTCGAAAAGCGAAACTGGAAAAGCGAAACTGGAACACCGAAAAGTGGAGGAAGGGGAAGTTCGATTCTCGAATTTCGATTTTCGAGTTTCGGAAAGCCTCCCGGAAGGGCCCGCTCGTCCACGGTGGACAGTTGTTACTTACGGTGGCACACATGACACCCACCTGGACGCAGAGCAATGGGCGCAGCGTGTCGCAACGCTCGGCGCAGGTGAAATCCTGCTGACCTCCATGGACGCCGACGGGACGCAGGCGGGCTTCGATTGTGAGCTTACGGCTACCATCTCCCGGGCCGTGCCCATCCCGGTGATCGCCTCGGGGGGCGCCGGCGGCCCGGAGCACTTCGCGGAGGTCTTCTTGCGCGGCGCCGCGGATGCCGCGCTGGCTGCCTCCATCTTCCACTTCGAGACGCACTCCATCCGCAGCCTGAAGGAGTATCTGCGGGCGCGGGGCGTGCCGGTGCGGCTGACGTGAAGACGGGCGCACAGTTCACAGTCAACAGTCGAGAGTCGGGCTCTTTTTCTTCAACTGTTGACTGTCGACTGTTGACTGTGAACTTCTTTCAATGATCATCCCCTGCATTGACCTCATGGACCGCAAGGTCGTCCAGCTCGTCCAGGGGCGCGAAAAGGCCCTGGAGCTGCCTGACCCGCTCGCCGTGCTCGCGAAGTTCGCCGAGTTCCCGGAAATCCAGGTGATTGATCTCGACGCCGCGATGGGCCGCGGGAGCGCGGGAAACGCCGACATCGTCCGCCAGCTCTGCCAGCGAAAATCTTGCCGCGTGGGCGGCGGCATCAGAAGCGTCGCGCGCGCGCTGGAAGTGGTAAACGATGGCGCCCACAAGGTCATCGTGGGCAGTGCGGCTTTCACCGCCCAGGGCATTAACCACGACTTTCTGCGGTCTCTGGTCGCAGCCATTCACCGCGACAAGCTCATGATCGCCGTCGATTGCCTGGGCGACCACGTCGCCATCCACGGTTGGCGCACCGTCCTGCCACTCACCTCAAAGGAGGCGCTGCCGCAACTCGAACCTTTCTGTTCAGGATTTCTCTGCACCTATATCGAGGCGGAAGGGAAACTCCAGGGGACCAATATCGACTGGTTCCGCCAACTCCGTTCGCTGACCAGCCTTCGCATCACCGCTGCGGGCGGCATCACTGCCGACGAAGAAATCCGCGCCCTCGAAGAACTCGGCATGGACGCCGCGCTCGGCATGGCCATCTACCGCAAGGTCTTCCCTGAATTGTTCTTGAGGTAGGGGAGGGCACTGCCCTCCCGCGGGGCACTGTGAACCTACTTCGCACCTCAAGGCCTGAGTACTCCGAGAGATTTCAGTCGATGTAAAGGCGTGGGACGCGTTTGCCGATGGAGCAGAGAACCTCGTAGGGGACGGTGCCGAGCGACTGGGCGGTTTGGACGGCGGTGATCGAGCAGTGGTCGGACCTGCCGAGCAGCATCACCTCATCGCCCACGTCCACGCCGGGAATGTCGGTAACGTCGAGCAGTGTCAGGTCCATGCTGATGTTGCCGACGATGGGTGCATAGCGGTCGCGGACGATGGCGCGGCCGCGATTGGAAAGCGCGCGGCTCAAGCCGTCGGCGTAGCCCACGGGCACGGTGGCAATACGCGAGGGCCGCCGCGTGTGGAAGGCAGCGGCATAACCCAGCGGCGTGCCACTCGGCACATCTTTAAGGTAAACCACGCGCGACTTGAAATTCAGGATGGGCTCGAAGGTCTCGAGCTCGCGCGCTTCCCGGTCCGGCGGCATGACGAGCGGCAGGCAGTAGCCGAACAGCAGCGCGCCCACGCGCACCAGATTCTCTGGGAAGGCCAGCCCCGCCAGCAGTGCCGCGCTGTTGGAGACGTGGATCCACTCCGGTGCGATTCCGGCGCCCCCCAATTCAGCAAGCGCCGCGCGGAAGCGGCTGGACTGGTCTTGGGTCTGCGTGGCGACCAGGTCTTCTGCGGAGGCCAGGTGGGTGAAGAAGCCCGTCAGCCGCAGGCCTTCCAGTTCGCGATAGTGGCGCAGGAACGACGCCAGGCGGTCCGGAGGCAACCCCAACCGGCCTATGCCCGTATCCACCTTGAGGTGAAACTCGATGGGCTGGCCGTAGCGGCGTGCGCACTGGGCGTAGATATCGAGGCGGGCCGTAGAAGAGACCGAAGGGGTCAGGCGGTATTCGATGAGGTGCGCCGGATCGCTCATGTAGAGTCCGCCGAGCAGGAGGATGGGTTGCGCGATGCCCGCCGCGCGCAACTCCAGGGCTTCCTCGACCGTGGCCACGCCAAACCAGTCCACGCCGCACTCGGCCAGGCTCTGGGCCACCGGGACAGCACCGTGCCCGTAGGCATCGGCCTTTACCACGGCCATGACCTTGCGCGAGCCGGCAAGCGCCCGGACTCGGGCGCAGTTCCGCCGCAGCTTGGAGAGGGAAATTTCAACCCAGGTAGGACGCAGGAGCTTGTCAGCGTGGGTATTCACTGGCTCTCGTTAAAGACTCTCTCCCGCGGCCCCGGGAGGCACGCCAGAGAAGCGGCCTGATCGCTCCCCGGAGCGTATTATGCCAGGGCCTCTGGCGCTGCTTCTGGCGGCTGCTCGCGAGCGATGTTCTCGAAGCGGACATAGACTCTCTGGAAGACCACGGGCACTTCTCCGGTAGGCCCGTTGCGCTGCTTACCGATGATGAGCTTGGTTTCGACGCCCAGCCTGTCCGTTTCGACTTCTTCGGCTGTTCGTCTCTCCCGGAAGATGAAGACCACCACATCCGCATCCTGCTCGATGGTTCCAGACTCACGCAAATCGGAAAGCTGCGGGCGCTGTCCAGGCCGCTGTTCGGGGGCGCGACTCAACTGCGAGAGCGCCAGGACCGGCACGCGGAGTTCCTTGGCAATGCTCTTGAGGCTGCGCGAGATGAAGCTGACTTCCTGGGTGCGGTTCTCAAACCGGCCCTGCCCGGCCACCAGTTGCAGGTAATCCACGATTAGCAGGTTCAGCCCCTTCTCCGCTTTCAGCCGCCGCGCTTTGGCCCGGATCTGCATGATGCTCGGGGCGGCAGAGTCGTCGACAAACAACGGGGCTTCGGCCAGACGGCCCAGCGCCTGAGTCATCTTGGCCCAATCCTCGCGGCTGGAAAAGCCGGTGCGGAGCTTGTGGCTGTCGATCCGCGCCTCGGAGCAGAGCAGGCGGATGAGGAGCGCCTCCTTGCTCATCTCGAGGGAAAACACCCCGACCACATTCCCCTTCGTGGCGGCATGCGCGGCGATGTTGAGGGCCAGGGCGGTCTTTCCCAGCGAGGGGCGGGAGGCGATGATAATCAGTTCCCCCGGCTGCAGCCCCGAGGTGAGGTTGTCGAGGTCCACGAAACCGGTTTCGACCCCCGTCACCCGCTGGCCGCGATCGAAGAGCACGTCGATGGTGCCGAAGCTCGCCTTGACGATGTCGCGCACACCCAGAAAGCCGGACTTCACCTTCTGTTCGGCGATTTCGAAGACCTGGCTTTGCGCGAGGTCGATCAGCGTTTCGGGATCGTCCGTGGCCTCCAGGCAGCGGGAGATGACGTTGTTCGAAGCGTTGATGAGGCGCCGGACCAGTGACTTCTCCTTGATGATGCGCGAATACTCGGTGATGCTGGGGGCACTGCCCACCGGTACGCCGTCGGTGAGCGCCGCCAGGTAGCCCGCCCCGCCCACTTTCTCCAGCAGCCCTTCTTTCGCCAGTTCCTCGGAAAGCGTCACCAGATCGATGGTGCGGCTCTTCTCGGAAATCTCCAGCATCTTCTCGAAGGTGAGGCGGTTGGCTTCCGAGTAGAAGTCGTCCTTAGCGACGACTTCCAGGGCGACGTTCAGCGCTCCGTTGTCCAGCAGGATGGAGCCCAGCAAGGCGCGCTCGGCTTCCAGGTTGTGAGGGAAGGTTCGATCGCTGACAGCGCTCGTGAGCATGGCACCTGGATAATCATCTTATTTGCGCCGCTTCCTCAAGTCAAATGTTGGTCTTCCCTGTGGAATTCCTGTAGAAAACCCAAAAAACCTGTGGAAAGCTCAGCCAGCTCAGTGGAAAAGTCTCCGCCCGGTGGGAAGAGTAGGACACAAGTGATAGGTTCCGGGATTCAGGAAACAAAGTCCAGGAAGGCAGCAGCGGGGTGGCGCATCTATAAGGTCATCGGCAGCGTCAAGGGACAATTTCGCGACGCAATTACGTACGGGGCGCGTTAGTGAGTCGCCGGTGCTTCCGCTTCTGGCTCGATCTTCACCTTGATGGTGGCGGTCACCTCGCGGTGGAGCCGGACCTGGACATCGTATTCGCCCAGGAGCTTGAGAGGTGGATCAAGCTGGATCTTGCGTTTGTCGATTTTGAAGCCCTGGCCGGCCAGCCCCTCGGCCACGTCCATGGCCGTGACCGAGCCAAACAACGTTCCATGTTCGCCGGCCTTGCGCAGGAAAGTGAGGG
>Ga0315284_10007999_pt1 | contig 15083 bp, 10 predicted proteins | sample YL17G09_16_MG_FD_203696 | JGI IMG/M metagenome (GOLD analysis project Ga0315284, IMG submission 203696) | Sediment microbial communities from Yellowstone Lake, YNP, Wyoming, USA - YL17G09_16 | ecosystem: Environmental > Aquatic > Freshwater > Lake > Sediment | place: USA: Wyoming | collected... | reverse complement strand
TAATGGTTTAAATTCAGTGGTGATCTTCCCATCCATCTGGCTGACCAGTACCTGTCCGCACCAGTTTGTATTATCTGTTTCAGGATAATCCTCCCTGTAATGGTAAGGAATGAAGCGGCTCTCCTTCCGGAAGAGTGCGGCATGGGCCATGATCTCTCCCACCTTGATCAAACTCGCGGTCTCAATACCTCTCATCAGTTCATGAAAGTTGTTTGCCTTGATCTCTTCGAGGTAAGGCGCAAGGGCATTGATTTTGGTCTGAGCTGTTTCAAGGGACGCTCTCGTCCGATAAGGCCCCACATTTTCAGCCATGATTTGTCGTAAGACATCTTCCACTTCTTGATAATGTAAACCCTTCTTTCTTTTAAGGGGAGACAGGATACGAGCTTTTTCTTCCTGAACCTCTTTTTTATCCAACCCTTTCAATTCGCTTCTTAAAGCGTATTCGGCCGCGAATTTTCCGGCAGAATAACCTCCTGCGACCGCCATGTGAACGACCTTCATCTGATCTGCACAATCACCTCCGGCAAACAAACCTTCTACAGTGGACATGCAATTTTCATCAATGTGGATCCCACTTCCCACAACCTCTATGGGTCCAGTCTGCATGGCCTCCGATACCATGACCTCTAACGGTTCTTTCTCGATGTCAATACCCCGAGCTTTCAAAAAATCGTCCAAGGTTTCCTTGTCAAGCCCAAGAGTTTTTTTGAGGTGAGAGATCTTTTCGGGAGGAAGGTGTCTGGAATCAATGAAGACAGGGCCTCTCCCCTCTTTCAGTTCATTCAGTGTTCCCCAGACCAACAAGTTGCGGGGCGCCTTCTCCGCCTTTTCATGGTATCTGGACATGTACCTTTCGCCAAGACCATTAATGAAATAGGAACCCATCCCTGTGAAGGCATTTAATCCCGGTGCGCTAAATCCCTTGGGCACGATAGTCATTCTCAGAAACTCCATGTTCGCAAGTGTGGCTTCAGCCTCTAAGGCTAATCGCTGGGCCTCTCCTGTGTTATAAGGACATAGCCATGTATTAAAGGGCATCCGCGTTGGAGTCTCATAGAGCCGATTGGTATTCCCAGTAGAAGCAACTAATGCTTTGCACTCGATAGAGTATAGATTTCCGGTCCGAGTATGGAATCCCATAACCCCGGCCAACTTAAGGCCAGAGACCATCAGCCGTGTGGCCATGACACGATCGAGTACCGTACAACCCAAACGTCTGACCTCTTTTGCAAGATTTGGTTTGAGAAACTTCCCGTTGAAATTGATCCAGTAAGGCCCAGGCTGGCCCATAGATGCAGTCCGATAGTATTGACCTGTTTTGGGATCACAAAGGGGCGATCCAATCCTTTCCAGCCGTGTGATCGCATTTTTCAGTTCATCACAAAAGACACGATTGTGGATCACTACATTGACAATGCCATAAGCTTCTTCTTCAACATATTCGAGATAGGCTTCCCGGCTGTCCCAAGGTTCTCCGGTTTCAAGATAAGCCATAAAGTGGTCCACTCCGCCTGCAATGTTGCCACTCCTTTCGATTTTGCCCTTATCCAGAATGACCACTTCGACTCCTCGCTCAGCTGCAGCAATAGCAGCGTTGAGTCCAGCAAGCCCTCCTCCCATAATGACCACATCTGTCTTTAAATGATGTGTCCTCACTTCTTCAGCTCCCTTATGATCATCTTCTTTGGGGCCTGTTTTCAGTCTCTCTCCATCCCGCCAAACAAAGCCGCTTACTTCCCTTCCTTGGCTTTCATTTCCTTGAACTCATCTTGGACAGCTTTGACCTTTTCGGGATGAATCAGGAGGTCGTAGGAGGTGAGGGCAATGACTTTGGCTGCCATTACCGTGGCCTTCCACCCCTCCTCGGAAATCGCTGCATTCCTAAAGGCATCCGAGTGCCCGGCTGTCCCTTCGGGAGCGATCTTGAAATTGAGATTAATCGTCGGGTAGACATGGATGGCCTACGTTTCCCAGGTCTCCCGATCCAAAACCGGTGGACTGTTTAAGATCAGCCTCAGGAACCTCCACAACCTTGACCTGATCGACCACCATCTTCGTCAAAAATGGGACACTGATTGGAGACTTGAGGGAAGTACGAGGTGGTTCAAACTCGAGCGTTGTTCCCGTCGCTAATGCACCTGCCTTTGCGCAGTTCACCACTTTCTGATAGGCGTCTTCCAAGGTGGGTACATCGAGGGCCCGGATCGAAAAATCACATTGAGCCACTTCAGAGACGATGTTACGTGCGGTCCCTCCTTTCGTGATGATTCCATGGATCCGGACATCCTGGCGGAGATGGCCTCGAAGCATGTCAATGCCGGTAAAAGTGTGAATCACGGCATTGAGCGCATTGATTCCCTTTTCGGGTGCTGCGGCTGCATGGGAAGCCTTCCCTTTAAAAGTGAAGAGAGCCATCTTCGAGGAGAGTAATTTTTCGCCTGCATTCCACCGATCTGAAGAATGGGTGATCAAAACGATATCAGACCCTTCGAAGTGTCCCCCTTCAAGGAGGAAGATCTTACCCCCTCTGGGGCCAGTTTCTTCGGCAGGAGTCCCGAGGACCAAAACCCGTCCCGGCGTCTCGGGCATGACGGCAGCGAGACCTACGGCTGCGAGGAGTCCTGAGGTGGCGATCAGATTGTGACCACAAGAATGCCCATTTGGAAGTGCGTCATACTCGATCATAATTGTGATCGTTGGGCCAGGGCCTTTTCCCACCATCTCAGCTCGGAATGCGGTTTTCAAAATACCTTCCTTGACGAGATCTTCCGGAACCTTCGGATCACCCGTGACTTTGTATCCCAGCTTTTTTAATTCCTCCATCAGGAGTTGAGAACTCTTAAATTCTTGATAACCGAGCTCCTTCCATTCGAAGATCTTTTGAGAAACTGTTTTACAGTTTGCACTGGCCGCATCAATGGCTGTGACCACCTTCTTTGGGTCGCCCCAGGCGAGGGTGGCTATAAAAAGACCGAGAATGGAAACAATCACCCAAAAACCTTCATTCCAGAACCTTTTATGAATGGTATGCATCTTCCACCTCCTCACTCCAAGTTTTTATAAAATTCCTCTAAACAAATCTTCTCCATTGAGTCCTGAGGAACATTGACTCGAATAGTAAGAGGATATCTTAAAACCATGGTCGCAACAGTATAGAATAAACCTTAACATTGCATTAAAAACGCCGCATAAAGAGCAGGGAGGTGGGCGGAAAAGGCTTTGAAGCGTAACCTTTTAACGTATGGCTCCAGAGGTTTCAAGCCCTTTTCAGAACTCACCCTAGGTGAAAACGTCTTGTTACCCATAAATCTCATGAATGACCGCTTTGCAAAGCCTTAGAAGCTCACCTCCCTGCGAAAGTTATGCAACTGTTAAGTAAACAATCTCAACCCATTTTATTTAGAATCGCAGAACATCTATTTCAGAGTGGGAATATACTCGATCCATTAATTTTCCCTATGTTGGCACATAGAGGCGTTTCACTTTTTGGATCTCCCGAATTCGAGACTCTGCATAGCGATTGGCAGCCTCTAAAGGAAGAATGCCTTCTTTTTTAGCCATCTCAAAGATATGGAGGAGGCGGCCGTAGACTCGCTCCGTCTTCATCTTCACCCGCTCGGGATTGTAGCCCTGAATCTCATCGATGACCTGGATCACCCCTCCGGCATTGATAATGTAATCCGGAGCATAGAGGATACTTCTCTCTTGAAGCATCCGGCTGTGACGTTCTTCGTCTTCCAATTGGTTATTTGCAGAACCGGCTACGATTTTGCATTTCAATTTGGGAATGGTCTGGTCATTTAAGATGCTGCCAATTGCGCAAGGGCAGAAGATATCACATTCCACTTCATAGATGGCCTCCGGTTTCACCCTCTTGAACCCATATTGGGGCTGAAGGCGTTGAAGGGTCTCTTCGTTCATGTCGGTAGCCATCACCTCTAATCCCCCTTTTTTTAAATATCCTAAAAGGGGTTCTCCTACTGCGCCCAGTCCCTGGACAGCAATCTTCTTACCTTGAAGATTTTCATTTCCCCAAATGAATTTGGCACAAGCTTTTAATCCCACATAGATCCCAAAGGCCGTTATGGGTCCTGTGCTTCCAGAACTTCCCTCTTCTCGTGGCTTAGCAAGAATATATCTACTTTCTCTTCCCATGATGGAGCCGTCCATCGCAGTAATGTTAAGATCTGCGCCGGTGACAAAGCGGCCATTTAACATCTCAATGAACCTTCCAAAAGCCCTGAGAAAAGCCTCATTCTTATCTTTCTTGGGATCACCCCAAATGACTGCCTTCCCTCCCCCCTTATCCTCCTCCGCGGCTGCACATTTATAGGTCATTGCCTTGGATAACCTCATCGCATCCCTTAGGGCATCCTCCATCGAACCATAGTTCACCATCCTTACGCCACCAAAGGTCTGACCGAGTGTAGAGTCGTGAATGGCGATGATCGCTCTCATCCCTGTCTCCTTATCGAAGTTGAAGATGATCTGTTCGTGCCCATCCCTTTTCATTAATTCGAAGATATCCATAGCGAACTCCTTTACAGGTTGAGGTTCAGGTTAAGAAGACCTCAATCTTAATCTTTAATCGTCTTACTAAGGAGTCCATAATTGATTAGACATATTCTTCCAAAAATCTCCCCTCCCCTCGGTGGGAGGGGATGAAGGGGAGGGGGGACCCAAGGGTCTTCATCTTGTCCACCCCCACCCTCGCCCTCCCCCATCGAAGGGGGAGGGGATTATTGGGGAGATTTGAAATATCTTTTGTTAATCATTACCGTCTATACAATTATGGACTGATTAGTAAGTTCATCCCTCGACAGGCTTACAGAGTAAGGTTTCGTCCTCTAATTTTTCACCAAAGCGTTTTACCACTTCCTCCACGGTCAGTCGCTTCTTCTCCTCCCCTTCCACATCAAACTGAATTTTCCCTTCATGAAGCATGATCATCCGATCCCCGAAGTTAATCGCCTGAAGCATATTATGGGTGACCATAATGGTAGTGAGTTTGTTCTCTCTGATAATTCGGTCGGTCAGATGGATCACCTTCTCGGCTGTTTTTGGATCGAGGGAGGCGGTGTGTTCATCCAGGAGTAAAAGTTTGGGCAAAGAGAGTGTGGCCATCAACAGGGTGAGACACTGGCGCTGGCCACCGGATAGGAGGCTGACGCGGTCTGAAAAACGGTTCTCCAAACCCAGTTCAAGGGTTTCTAAAAGTCCCCTAAATCGCTGCCTCTGTCTCTTTGTCACTCCCCAGGAGAGGCCTCTTGATCTTCCTCGAAGTTCGGCCATGGAAAGATTCTCCTCAATGGTCATTGAGGAGGCCGTTCCCATCAATGGGTTTTGAAAAATTCTTCCTAAGTATTTGGCCCTTCGATACTCTGGAAGAAGAGTCACTTCACGCCCATCGATAGAGATCTTCCCCTCATCGGGAAGATAGGTGCCGGCTATTAGATTAAGAAGCGTGGTTTTGCCTGCGCCATTGGACCCGATCACCGTGATGAACTCACCCTTTTTCACTTCGAGCACAATCCCGTTGATCGCCGCCTTCTCATCGATGGTATTGCGATTGAATATCTTTTTTAGTTCTTGGATGAGGACCATCTCTTCCATAATTCCATTTCAGATTTTAGATTTTAGATTTCAGATTGAAAGTTTAAAAATCTTCAATTTGCAATCTACAATCTGCAATTTGCAATTGAGTTATATTCCCCGTAGATGAAGTCTTTCTTCTTTTCCTTTCTTGAGAGCGGGAAAGCCCAGAGCAAGGATGACCATGGCACCTGTGGCCATCTTGAGATCGGTGGGTGCGAGACCCAGCCAGAGACCTACGGTGACGGTCAAACGGTAGATGAAAGAGCCAACGATAGCAGCAAATGTATTCATCCCTACAGACTTCGCCTTGAGCAAGGTCTCTCCAATAATGATGGCGGCGAGCCCGGTCACGATCATACCGATGCCCATTCCAATATCTGCAAATCCCTGGTGTTGAGCCACCAGCGCACCGGAGAGGGCAACGAAGGCATTGGAGATACCCAAACCCAGCACGGTCATATTGTCTGTGTTCACCCCCAAAGTCCGGATCATCTGCTCGTTGTCACCCGTAGCCCTCATGGCCAATCCAACCTGAGTGTGGAGAAAAAGGTCAGTTAAGAATTTACAGGCAAAGACGATCAGACCGAAGAAAAGGACAATGGATAGCCATCTCATCTCCATTTGCTCAAAAGGAGTGAAAACCGTAACATTGTTGAGGAGAGGGGTATTGGATCGGCCCATCACTCTAAGATTGACAGAGTAGAGGATCGTCATGATCAAGATTCCTGCAAGAAGACTATTGATCTTGAGCCGGGTATTGAGTATGCCCGTGGCGCAGCCTGCGGCAAAGCCGATGAAGATCGCCAGGACGACTCCTGTCAGGGGTTGATAACCCAAGACGATCATCCGGGCCACCACAGCTCCGCCCAGAACAAAACTCCCATCTACAGTTAAATCCGGAAAGGACAGGATCCGGAAGCTGATGACGATCCCTAAGGCGACCAGCGCATAGGCCAATCCTTGCTCTAATGAAATTTGGAAAATACCGAGGAGAATTTCCATGGGGAATCAATCTATCTCCCTCCCCCCTTCGTTAGAGGAAGGGAGGGAGAAATTCTTTAAGATTTGGAACGGACACGGAGAACGCCCTATTCTTTGATCACTTTGTCCGCTTTTTTCAGAAGGTCAGGAGGAATAACGATTCCTTGTGCCTTTGCTGCCTTTTCGCTCACGACCAAACCAAACTTCTCGGCGGGTCCCCAAGGGACCTCTCCAGGTTTTTTGCCTTTGAGTATCTGGACAGCCTTCTTGCCGGCAGACTCGCCGATCAGAAAGTAATCCAGCCCATAAGCGGCGATCGCACCTCTCGGGACACTATCCACATCTCCGGCGAACAAAGGGATCTTCTTTTCATTACATACCTTCACAATCGCTTCGAAAGCAGAGACCGCTGTATTGTCGGAAGTGATGTTGATGGCTTGGACCCCTTTTCCCGCAAGAGATTGAGCAGCCTGCATCGTCTCGGCACTGGTGGAGATCGTGGCTTCAATCAATTCCACTCCCAATTTCTTAGCAGATTCCTTCATCTCTTTGATATGAACCATGGAGTTCGCATCTCCGGCGTTGTAGATCGTCCCCCATTTTTTTGCCTTAGGAATAAACTTGGTATACATCTCAAATTGGAGATGAATAGGCCAACGGTCGCTGACGCCTGTCACATTGGTCCCGGATTTTGTCCCAGGAGGACTGGTTTTAGGAACCAATCCTGCATCAACGGGGTCGGTGACGGAGGAGAAGACGACAGGAATATTTTTGATTGTCTTCACCACGGCCTGAGAGGTGGGGGTGGCAATGCTGTGAACCATGTTCACCTTTGCGTCGAGGAATTTCTGAGCAATGGTCTGGGCATTGGCCATATCACCCTGCGCATTCTGGCGGTCGTAGGTGACGTTAACCCCTTCTTTAAACCCTGCTTCGGCCAGGGCCTTTTCAAATCCCTTCGCATCGGCATCCAGTGCTGGGTGGGACACAATCTGTGTGACGCCGATCTTGATCATCTTTGCTTTTTTCTCTTGTGCAAAGGAAATTCCGATAGACACAACTAATATGAGGATCAGAATAGGACATAATTTTTTCAACATAATCATACCTCCCTTTTCAACTTTTTAACTCTTCACCCAAGACTCATCACTCTTAACTAATTTTGAGCACCCCCTTTCTCCTTTGGAATTCATTATCCCTGCCACTCATTTAAGTAATTGCAAAATACCATCTTTTCATAACCCTGTCAATTCATCTAAGATTGACAAATCTCCCCAACCCCTCTTTGCTAAAGGGGGGCAAGAGGAAATGAACACATTGTTATCACTACGAATCAATTCGTGTGCGGGCTGGGCAGGAGGGCCGAGTTAGGGAAATGGGTTTATATATTAAAATGCTTGAAGAGAGTTCTTGAATAAGATAAGTTAAACGAGATGGTCCGTCTCTTTATCCTTCTGCCCCTTGGGATCATAGCGATCTCCACGGCTTCGATTTTTATCAAGCTCTGTGATGCACCGGCATTGATTATCGCCACATATAGGTTAACCCTTGCTTCTGTCATATTGCTTCCCATGGCCAGCTATAGAAAGGTCTGGAAAGGATGGAGCAGGGCTGAATTAAGATGGTTAATTCTCTCTGGCATCTTTCTTAGCCTCCACTTTGCCTTTTGGATCGCCTCACTAAAATATACCTCCGTGGCCAGTTCAGTGGTCTTGGTTTCCACCAATCCCATCTTTGTTGGATTAGGGGCTTGGTTCTTCTTTAAAGAATCCGTGGGCTTGAATTTAATCTTAGGAATTACCCTATCGGTTCTTGGAAGCGGATTGATCAGTTTTGGAGATATGGGCATTTCAAAGGAAACATTAATGGGAGATGGATTAGCCCTTCTCGGTGCCATCACGGCCTCTGGATATCTTCTGGTAGGAAGAAAGATGAGAAAGGGTCAGGATCTCCTTTCCTATATCTTTCCTGTCTATTCAGCAGCCGCAATAGTCTTAATCATCTTCTCCTTCGTTTTTCAAAAGTCCTTTATCGGATATTCACCGTCTACCTACCTCTTTTTCCTTCTCCTTGCCCTCATCCCCCAATTGATCGGCCACACCACCTTGAACTGGGCCCTGAAATACCTTCCAGCCTCCATGGTGGCGATTACCATTTTAGGAGAACCCATGGGGTCGACCCTCCTGGCCTATTTTATTCTAGGAGAGAAACTGACGCTAATGAAGATCCTTGGAGGAGTCTCCATCTTCGCCGGAATTTTGATCGCCCTTGCCCCTCACCCCATCCCTCTCCCCATGCGTGGGGAGAGGGGAGGGTGAGGGGAATTAGGATAGCGCTTTTATTGTGCATTTGGTATACAATAGATTATAGATTGAGGTAACCGTAATGAGATTTGTTATCCATGAACATCATGCAACTCGTCTTCATTACGATTTCCGATTGGAGATTGCTGGTGTCCTCAAGTCCTGGGCTATTCCAAAGGGGCCTTCCATGAATCCTGCCGAAAAAAGGCTTGCTGTCATGGTAGAAGACCATCCTCTCGAATACGGAGACTTTGAAGGGATCATCCCTCAGGGAAACTACGGCGCGGGAGCAGTCCTCATCTGGGACTCGGGCGAGTTTAATCCAGAAGGAGATCCTGAAACTGCCCTCTCGAAGGGGAGACTCAGTTTCTCTTTGGAAGGAAAGAAATTGAAGGGTGGCTTTTCCCTCATCCTAATGAAAGGAAGAGGGAAAGGGAATGATTGGCTTCTGATTAAGGGACAGGATTCCTTTGTCAAAAAGGATTGGAAAATGGAAGAAGCCCTGACACCAGCGAGGAAGAAAAAACTTCTTGAAAAGATCCCGCCCTGTGAAACCAGCTAATCTCCATTGCGGATTGCAGATTGTGGATTGCGGATTGAAAAAACTGAAAGTAGACCGCCTGGTCATTTGAGATTGGGGCAGAGCTACAAAGATCTGCTTTCAGGTCTGGATTCTTGTATTGACAGACCAGGGGAATGATTCCGACCTCCGAACGACAAACTTATTTATGGAACCAACCCCCCAGCTTTTCCTTGATAGATTCCAAGAAGATATAGATGACAGGTGTGATATAGAGCGTTATAAACTGTGAAAAAAGAAGCCCCCCCACCACAGCGAGTCCCATGGGACGACGTGATTCCGCTCCTGCACCAAAACCGAATGCAATCGGCAGAGTGGCCATGAGAGCCGACATGGTCGTCATCATGATGGGCCTAAATCGGATGAGGCAGCCTTGGTAGATTGCATCGGAGGGGGTCCTTCCTTCCCTTCTCTGGGCATCCAAAGCAAAGTCAATCATCATAATGGCGTTTTTCTTCACGATGCCGATCAACATGATGATTCCTACAAAGGCATAAAGATTCAAATCAATATGAAAGAGGAGCAACGTCAGCAAAGCGCCGAAACCAGCAGAGGGAAGACCTGAAAGGATGGTCAAGGGATGGATGAAGCTTTCGTAAAGAATACCCAGCACGATGTAGATGACCAAAATGGCCATCAGCAACAGGAGTCCCAGGCCTTCCATCGATGATTCAAAGGCCTGAGCAGTTCCTTGGAAGCTGGTGGTGATCGTTGAAGGAAGGTTCTTTGCAGCCACCTTGTGAACCGCACTCACGGCCTCTCCGAGGGAGACGCCTGGCCTGAGGTTGAAGGAGATGGTGACAGAAGGGATCTGTCCGAGGTGATTCACCGTGAGAGGCCCCACCCCCTTGGTAATATTAGCCACTGCGTTCAATGGGACGAGTCGGCCAGTGGAGGAATGGATGTAGAGCATGGATAATGCGTTAGGGTCGAGCTGATACCGGGGTTCCAGTTCCATGATCACCTGATACTGGTTGTTTGGAGCAAAGATAGTGGAGATCTGGCGAGAACCATAGGCCGTATAAAGGGCATCCTCCACCTGTTGTGCAGTGACACCCAGGGCTGAGGCCTTGTCCCGATCGATCCCGATATTGACCTGAGGGTTCGAGATTTGGAGATCACTGGTGACATCTTGGACACTTGGCAATTCCCGCAACTTCGCCTCGAGCAGAGGGGCATGCTTATACAGCTCCTTTGTGTTGGGGCTCTGCAGCGTAAATTGATACTGACTCTTCGTCAGTGTTCCTCCGATGCGGATCGGTAGAAAATTTTGGAGAAAGACCCGCATTCCAGGAACAGTCGCCAGTTTCGGCCGGAGTTCTTGGAGGATCTCGTCCGCACTCAGATGGCGCTCCGACCTCGGTTTTAAACGAAGGAAGACACGACCTATATTATAACCGACCATACTCCCTCCAGGCCCTACTCCCGACATAAAGGAGTCAACATTTGGATCCTGGCGCAGGATAGCAGCCACCTTCTGCTGATGCTCCTTCATAGACTCGAAAGAGATCCCCTGGGCTGCCTCTGTGAAACCGAAGAGCTGACCTGTATCCTCGGTTGGAAGAAACCCTTTCGGGACGGTCATAAATAGATAAATGGTCACTGCAAAAATAAGGTTAGATACCACGAGAGTCGTCCAGCGGTGCTTCAGGACAATTTTAAGAGACTTATCATAAGCGCGGAGCATCCCCTCAAAAAACCTTTCTGAGGCTGCATAAACTCGACCATGATGTGCTGTCTTTGAGGGCCGTAGGAATCTGCCGCAGAGCATGGGAGTCAAGGTCAAAGAAACAAAACAAGAGACCAGAATGGCGATGCTGATCGTCACTGCGAACTCGTGCAGCAGCCTTCCTATAATCCCTCCCATGAAAAGGACGGGAATGAAGACGGCGACAAGAGAAAGGGTCATGGAGATGATGGTGAAGCCAATCTCTTTTGACCCATTGAGGGTAGCCTCTAAAATCCCTTCCCCTTTCTCGATATGACGGACGATATTTTCGAGCATGACGATGGCGTCATCGACAACAAACCCGACTGAAAGGGTCAAGGCCATGAGGGAGAGGTTGTCGAGGCTGAAGTTCAGGAGATACATGGCAGCGAAGGTGCCCACAATGGAGAAGGGAAGCACGAGGCTTGGAATGAGGGTGGAAGAGAGATTCCGAAGGAAGAGGAAAATAACCAGAACGACCAGGCAGAGCGATAATAACAAAGTGAATTTAACATCGCTCACGGAATCGCGGATCGACACGGAGCGGTCGTAGAGAGTCATAAGATTGATGGCTGCCGGCATCTGGGCTCGAAAGCTGGGAAGAAGCCCCCTGATGGCATCAACGACCTGAACGGTGTTTGTTCCAGGTTGGCGCTGGATGGCGAGAACAATGGAAGGGACATCGATAATCCAATTGGCAACCTTATTATTCTCTACGCTATTGATTGCCCGGCCAATTTCCTGGAGGCGCACGGGCGCACCATTTCGGTAAGCCACAATCAGAGGTTGGTAAGCTTCTGCTGCCATCAATTGGCCATTGGCCTGTACGGTGACCGCTTGATGGGGCCCCCATAAAGTGCCTGTAGGCAGGTTTACGTTTCCTCTCTGGACAGCAATTGAGGCCTCATCGATTCCAATGCCTCGTGTCGCAAGGGCTTGCGGATCAAGCTGGATGCGGACCGCATATTTCTGAGACCCGTAGATCTGAACCTGCGCGACACCGCTGATCATCGAGATGCGGGGAGCGATGAAGGTGTCTGCATATTCAGTCACTACGGAGAGGGGAAGGGTTCGAGAGCTGAGAGAGAGATAGAGAACGGGTTGGTCTGCAGGATTGACCTTCTGATAGGAAGGAGGAAATGGCAATTCTGGAGGGAGCTGGGTAGAGGCCTTGGTGATCATCGCCTGAACATCCTGGGCAGCAGCGTCGATGTTTCGGCTCAGGTTGAACTGGAGGGTGATCAGGGTAATTCCCAAGGCATTCGTTGACGTCATGGAGTCCAGGCCCGCAATCGTAGAGAATTGCCTTTCGAGCGGGGTGGCTACGGAGGAGGCCATGGTCTCAGGGCTTGCACCTGGCAAATCAACCCTCACCAGAATGGTCGGAAAATCAACATTCGGAAGATCACTCACCGGAAGAAGCCGATATCCTGCGAAACCAAAAAAGAGGATGGCGAGCATGACGAGGGTCGTCATGACAGGTCGCCGGATGAAGAATTCTGCGATGTTCATGAACCCTTCTCCGAGCTGCTCGGGTTCACGTTCACTTCCACTTTAGCTCCTGGTACGAGCTGGAGCTGGCCATCGGTCACGACCTTCTCTCCGTCCTTGAGCCCTTTCTCGATAATCGACTCATTATTGAGTGTTCTATTCACAACCACGGGACGGAGCTCTACCGTGAGGTCAGGCTTGACCACAAAGACATACTGGCCCTCCTGCCCGGTCTGGACGGCCTGGGAAGGAATGATGATCGCGTCGGGCTGTGTGGTAAGTGTCAGAACCACATTCACGAACTGGCCCGGCCAGAGCCATCTTCCTTTATTGGCGAAGGTCGCTTTGAGCAAGATCGTTCCTGTTGTTTTATCCACGGTGTTATCGATGAAAGTTAGGACACCCTGCTCAGTGCCACTCGTATCATTCGAAAGGTGCGCTTCGACCTTGAGTGGGCTTCCGGCCATATATTTCTTGATCTCTGCCAGGTTCTGCTCGGGAACAGAAAAGGCAGCATAGATCGGGCTGATCTGGTTGATGGATACCAAGTCAATATCATTTGCCTTGACGACGTTCCCTCTCTTGACGAGAAGATTTCCGGTTCGGCCATCCATGGGGGAACGGATAAAGCAATAACCCAGTTGAATCTTGGCGTTTTCGACTGCTGCCTGGTCTGCACGGACAGCGGCCCGGGCATTCTCCAAAGCGGCTTTCGATGAACGGACCGCTGCCTCTGCACTCTCTTTGGCGGCCTTATCCGCACGGACGGTTGCTTCGAGGGCCTCTGCATTCGTCCGAAACTGATCATATTGCTGCCTCGAGACGACCTGCCTCTCGATGAGGGACTCGTAGCGCTTCGCTTCGACCTTGGCATTCTCTGCCTGAGCAACATCCCTTTCAAGGTTCGCCTCAGCCTGTTTCACCAGGGCAATGTTTTTGGCGAGGTCTGCCTCGACCTGGCCCACCTGGGCTATATTCCGAGCCTGATTGGCCTCAGCCTGTTTGAGGCCCGCTTCAAAGGGTCTGGAGTCGATCGTGAAGAGGAGATCTCCCCTCTTCACATCCTGCCCTTCGGTAAAATGGACCTGGCTGATTTCGCCCCCTACGATTGACTTCACCGTGATCGTGGAATAGGCTTGAACGTTCCCAATGACGCGAATCTGTACAGGTACTGCTTTTCGGGTCACCGTATCAATCATCACCGGTACTGAAACATTCATCGCGGGTTTTGCCGAATCTTTACCGGAGCAAGATAACAGGAAAATCAGGGCTGTGAGCAATACTCCTGAGATACCCAAAAAAAGAATACCCTCTCTTTTCACTTTTCTTCCTTTCTAAATGAATCCCCTGAGAGGCAAGAAAGGGAATTAGCAAGTCCCCTCAGGAAGCCTATTTGAATTGGATGAAAAAACCGAACGCCCAAGGACGAGTAATGTTTCCCGCCTACCGCAGGCAGGCAAGACGGAGCTCGCGGGACATGTTCCGGTCAAGTCATAAATTCATTTATTTTAACATAACATATTTCCCTTAGGATGAATACACCGATCCTTAACCGGAGAATAGATATTGACATCGATCTATTCTCCCTCTCCCTTGACGGGAGAGGGTTGGGTCGCCGACGCGCCATAGCCGCTCTGGCGACGGCGCGGTGAGGGTGTCATAGCACCCTTTCTTCCCCCCTCCCTTCAATCCCCTGAAGCTGTGAAAAAAATGCTTCAAGTTGAGAGGGCGGGCAGGGATATCGGGCGGATTTCCGGGAAGCCGCCGCCAGGCGGGAATCTTCCCAAAGTTTTACAGCGGTACATTTTCCCGGTAACTACCCTCGATGAAAAACTTCAATGTTCGTCGCTAATTGCAGAGCCTTATTACCTCTCCCTTCAAAACGACCGCATTTGTAAAACTTTGAAGATATTTCTACCCGCCCTGCAGTCCCGATTTTTTCACAGCTTCCCTCCCGCCAGGGGAGGGGAGTTTCTGGGGTTTATCTTTTTCTATGTCTCTTTTGGGGTTTAAACGCTCTTTCACCAAATAGAGCCCCACGGGCAGAGCCCGTGGTCTTCTGCGTAGGTGGATAACTTCTTTATGGAAAACCCTACTTTTCTGCTTTTGAATTTTCGAAGGCCTGAATTCAACAACCCTTTTTATTGAAAGTGAAGTACCCCGCAGCAGAGCTGCGGGGCATCTAATTCTCTAAAAAACTTTCCTCCCCCTTGTCGAAGATCCCGCTGAATTATGGCGGGGATGGGGGAGGATTAAGGTGGGGGTGATGATTAGATCATTTCCCCCTCACCCTAACCCTCTCCCCGGCGGGGGCATAAGCGCTAACTTAAACCGATTCTGATGCCCCGTGAGAGGGCATCGGTGACAATAGCCCGGCGATTCATCGCCGGGTGCAAATAAGATAAAACAAAAGTCCCATCGG
>Ga0315284_10007998_pt1 | contig 15085 bp, 34 predicted proteins | sample YL17G09_16_MG_FD_203696 | JGI IMG/M metagenome (GOLD analysis project Ga0315284, IMG submission 203696) | Sediment microbial communities from Yellowstone Lake, YNP, Wyoming, USA - YL17G09_16 | ecosystem: Environmental > Aquatic > Freshwater > Lake > Sediment | place: USA: Wyoming | collected... | reverse complement strand
GGTTAGCACAGAAGAAGCTTATAGCTTGATTACCTCCTAGGTTAAACTCTCTTGCCCCTATTATAAGAGGGTCAGCCTCGCAGTAAGGGCATACGCCACTAAGGGCCATCTTTGGAGCTTCCTGAACAAAATCGTTGGTATTATCATTCATTGTAGCTTCTCCTCTAACCAAGTTAGGGTATCTATAGCTAGCTGCAATGGAACATCCAACGCATGGCTAGCTAACAATTTAGTATGATGTCGGAGTACTCTTTGGAGATACTCCTTAGCTATATTGATTTCGTTAGTCTCTAGCTCGCAAGTCGAGCAGTTAAATCCCTCTAAAACTCCATGTCTACACCCTCCTGTAGGAGGCTCGTTCGGAGGTAGTATCGCACCGGTCAATCCATCTCTCATAAAGCTCCTTATAAGATGTTGAGATACTTATGCAGTTGAGCGTTGTATCTCCAATTAGGATGATCCTTTAGGATCTCCATACAGGCCCGAGAGCTTTCATCATCGAAGCCTGTTGCTGGGTTAATAGGAGATACAAAGACACGAGGATGTCGAAGAAAGATGTCAGGGATGCAAGCTTGAGTATGCTGATCCACTAAAAGCCTTAGCTCATCAGCCCTAGTTATAATTGTTGGTAGATACCCTTGCTTTGGACTACAAGCTACGTAAGGGTACTTAACGAACACTGGGATGGGATAGCAACCGTTGGTCTCGATATGCATAGTTACATTCATATCGAGAAGCTTACGGTTGAGTTCCTGCAAAGCTGGTATATTATGAAGCATCATTGGTTCTCCGCCTGTGATAACGCACCATTTGATACCTTTACCAGCTTTGGACTCCATATCTCGAAGTACTGCGTGGACGGTCATCTTCTCGTGACAGTTGAAGTCGGTATCGCATAGGAACTTTAAGCCGTCCCAACTAGTACAGATCTCAGCCTCTGAGCCTGTTCGTGTAGAGCTTCCTGGAACTATTCCAGAAAGGCATGCTCCTTTATTCTTCCTACCAACATTACACCCAGCCAACCGTAGGAAGTACATCGGAGTCCCTGTATGGAACCCTTCTCCTTTGAGACTATAGAAAGTCTCAGCTACGTTAAAGATTAGCTCTTCAGACATTCGATCGCCTCCTTTATCATAGTCTTTTATCAAACTCCTCTCTTGTTAGCGAAACGTGTGAAGTACAAGTTTCCTCCAACTCCAACTTCGACCAGGTAAAGCTAGCTGAGGTCGTTAGCCACATCCCTATAGCATATAGTAGATTCTCGCTAGTAGGGTAGAAGTCGTCGGTGAATATATCTACCTTATTATGAGAAGGTAGAGTTGGGAACTGCCAATAAGTTCCCAGATGTCTATGATCTAACATCGCGATCAAAGGTTTGACAACCCTACTAAGGTCTGCGTAATCCATAACAAACCCCGTGTAGCTATCTGGGATTCCCTCTACGCAAACGTGTAGAACCCAGCTATGCCCATGTAGTCTAGAACACTTACCTGGATGCCTGGGTAATACATGTGAGGCTTCGAATCGAAAGGTCTTACGAAGTTCCATGCTTCATCTCCTTCTTATGCGTGAGTGCAAACGCCAACTTCGCCGCGTGATATTCAATATCCTTATTTGCCTTGCGGATGCAGTCGCGGTGATAATGTACGTGCCACGCCCATGTCCGAGTATCTTTCTCCTTAGAAGCAAGGCGCTTAATTTCAGCGGATTTATGTTCATCCATAAGAACGGCGCTTCGCACTTCTGCTTCTTCCCGCGTTGCAAAGACATCGGACTGACTAAGATTCCAGTACGATGAACTACCCGGAATTGTGGAGTGGTACTCAATAATATTCTGGTTAATTTGCATTCCAGTAATCATCAACGAACGAACTTCTATGTCGTAGTCGTATGATTTTACAGCCCCGGGCCAACTTCCTCCGGAGCAACCGGCGCAGTCGATGGTTAATTCTGTTCCGTCACCCAGGATTACCTTTAGGTATTTCGTTCCAAAGCAATCGGGACACTCTATGAACTTCTCAGTATTTTGAGCACGGGCGTGCCATACCGTGTCGCCTATGTTGAATCGGGTCATGCTCCCTCCTTGGGCCGTACCGCAAGCCACGCCCGCACCAACTCCGGAGAACCCCAGCAGAGCCCAGGAATCTCGTTGCAGCAGTAGCGTACGATCTCGGGCAGCACCGCTAGGTTGTCATCGTCCGCACGCTGGACAGCCTCCGTTAGGTCGTTGGACAGGACCGCATGGAGAAAGTCTCCGCTTGGACAGTGCTGGTCTACATAACGGCGGAACTCTGCTATAACACTTTGCTTGATCATAATTGCTCCTTATATGAGGCGTAACTTACTAATATCTACTTTACATATTCGTAGTACGGTAATCCCGTTGATATGGACATAGAGTTTATACTTATCCTTGAATCCAAGTTCTTGCTGAAGTTCTATCTCTATTATATCATCTACTTCAGCAATTCCATCTATCTGTTCAGTTTCTTTTATTATCTTCATCTCATCCTCCATTCGCGGGTTGCTGGCCAGTGGATCTAGCCACTTAACGGTTTGCGTGATCAGGATAGCCACCGCTTGCGCAACTATCCGTAGCAACCCGCTTCTGCCTTGCGGCATTCTCATACCGCTGTGCTGTGATCCGGGCCGGGGTCGCCGTCACCCTGCGCCTCCATACTTGAATTCGCGGGTTGCTGGCCCAGACTTGGCCATAAAGGGCTGTACGGCGCGTCAGCACTCCGTAGCAGCAACCCGCTTCTGCCCCTCTCAAATGGGGCATATTCATTATCTACTCCCACAATACCAACTCTCTATGCTCTTTAATAAGATGCCTCCAAAAGCTTGAGGCGATCGACTCAATATAATCTTTGAGGTTGATACCTCTCCCATGCCATAGACCAAATATCATTCCACATGCCTCACACTCGATATGGCCTACTCTTCGTCTAGTTATTCCCTGCTCGAGTTTGTGCTCTTCTTTCCGCTGCATTTGCGTCTTCCTTTCTTTGTCGTTTGATGTTTTTGCTTTCCAATATCCATATCAACATTAACCAACCAGCGACGATTCCTACTATCAACATAGCTTTCAGCCCTCGCTAGGCTACTCAAGTTGCTTAGAGGAGGTCTCCTGCGTTGGACTCAGCTGTACTAGCTCCGGCACGGTTGACTTGGTCTCCTACTTGAGTAGCCCAGTGAAGGCTGAGAGAGGTCTAGGGAACCTCTCTCAGCAGCCCACTAAACAGTACGCAGTAGATCTACTGTCCAGCGGGTTTCCCTTCTGCCAGCGACCTGATACCGTAAGGAGGAATCTCCATTCGAGTCTCTCCTTTATACTGCTTGTGAAGAACCTTCACATAGCACTCACCGTCGGTCAAAAGCTCAGGATCGTGGCCGTTTGGTAGGATGCCTTTGCCTATTGCGATGTAGTAAGCCTTTAACTTGGCCAGGGCTTGAGGTTGGAGACTGCAATGGTCCAGAATCGAAGCTCCTACAAGAGGTTCTTCCTGAACCAAGAGCTGCATAAAAGCGCAAGGCTCACCAGACTCCTTTGAAGGAGCCTCTGTGACCTTCGCGACTCGGATGTGATACCAATCCTCGGGAAGAGCCTCTCCCCACTTCTGAACAGCGTCCATGTTATCGTTATGTACACTCATCTTCCTTTTCTCCTTTGTTGGATTAACTGCTGAACTTCCTTTCTTACAACGTTGAGGATGACTGGCTCGAAGCTTGTGATAGCTATATCATACTGAACGGACTTGGTCTGAAAACCTCCATGGCCGTCCGTTACGCATATCTTTATATTCGGCCAATCATCTTGGATGGTGATACCAATTTGCGATTGAGCCATTGGAAGCTCCTTTGTTAGGGTATATCAGGGTCTTTACAACCGTGAACCTTTTGCCAGGCTTTGGCTGCTTCTGCGTGATTAAGAACAGCTTGAATAAGTTTCTCTTGCTGTCCTCCTATTTCGTCGAGAGTCTCTGCATAGTAACGCAGAACGTAGGGCATGTAAGCATCTTTAGCCCTGAATAACATAACCGGTTCATCTTCAGCTATTAGTCCTGCTGGATCTTGAATCCGGTTGTAGTCTTCTCTAGCATGCTTCATTAGACCTCCTTTGTTAGTAACAGGTTGCGAAATCTTTGATGAACAGGTCGTAGTCAGTTTTCTCTTCTACGCGGTACTGGACTACATCAATACCCATAGCTTTGATGGTCTCAGGAGGACCTAATACAGAAGTACCTTTATCAAAGTCGAAGTACTTCATCGGTTTAGGAAAGGACTCAGCGACTACACGAGTTTTACCGATCTTTACCTTACCGTAGATCATCCATATATAAGGTGGGAGCCAGTTAGGTATCTCTAACTTCTCAGCTTCAGCCTTGATTAGTTGGTAGGAAGGTGGGAGGTAGCCGTTGGCGATCAGGCCAGCATTAAAGCGCGCTCCAGCGATCCAGTGTGCGTCAGGCACCCCAGCACTAAGAGGCTCTTCTTTGGCTACCCAAGTAGGTTTTCCATTGAGTATTCTCATTCGTAAGATGACATCACACTTACGAAGTAGCTCCTCTGGAAAAGCTTGACCAGGCAGATCTGGCATTCCTCTAACGCCAACAGGTTCTTGAGGAGGTCTACCTTTCTCTCCTATCATTCCCCCGGTAGCGTAGATCTTGTCAATCTGCTCATGGCCGATTAAGACTAGATTAGTGCCAGACTTCTTGAGATCCTCAGCTCGCCTAATCCAGATGTTTAACCTTTCTGTAGTAGGCCTATAATGAGTAATCTCTCTCGAAGCCTCGCTTTGATCTGCCGTCTTACCTATAGCTTTGGAGAAATAGAGTCTAGCTTGCTCTCCGATGCTATCGCAAACGACGGTGGCGTATTTTGGCATGGCTCGGTCTCCGGTTGATCGTTCTGTATATCAATACGACAGAGATCCTTACCAACACCGACAAGATTACATATTCGGTAGACCTTTATAGTCCCCTCTTTGGTAAACATCTCTAGTTTGGTGGCTCGTCCACGACCGATGTCTGTCACCGCTCGTTTGACGAAGTCCCATTGAGTAGTATTCACTTCAATCCTCCTTTATTAAGGTTTAAGAGAGTGTAGTACTCTTCCTCGACGTAATCCATAGGCTTAGCTCTATAAGCCAAAGAATCGAATGATTGGTGATCCATGCACTTCTTATGGAAGTCGCATCTACGACTCCAACTGACGCAGTTGTCAGGATTAAGCCAGATTCTACCAAGACGCATAGACTCCTCATAATCCTGAGCTCGTAGCAAGAACTCCTTCTCAAATCGTTGAAGGTCCTCGTCCGAGCGTAGGAAAGGTTCCCTCTGGATAGATACTTGAGTAGGATCCTGCCTTTTGTTAGGCTTGTTGATTTTGTTGAGGATGAAACCTTGTGGCCTGATTCCAGTGGCCTTCCAGATACCATACAAGTATCCAGTACACTGCCAATCTAAGTACCACTGATCCCAGAAAGTACCTTTGTTATCGGAGGAAGTCTTATGCTCCAAAAGCCAAATCATCCCATCCCAGCGTACTACAGCGTCTGTTCTACCTTTGAAGTAGTAAGGTTGCCAACAAGGAGCTACTCGATTATGTGGGCAATCTTCGTAGGGTGCATTAGGAGTAAGGAGATTGTGGCAATACCAACAATGATGTTCACTATTAGGTATAGCCACTCTAAACGTGACTTCGGGCATGAGAATCTCATAACCCTCCGATGGTAAGACTTTATGGTAGGCTTGGATTGCGGCTTTGACAAAGAGGATACGACGCTCGAATAGCTCCTTCTCTTCTGGTAGTAGAACTTGAGTGGCTATTCGATCTCTATAGACTTTCTCTCCTTCTACTAAAGCTAAGTTAACATCCTTCTTAGCTAGTAAAGTAGCGAAGCCCAGATGAGTAGCCCATCCAGTTACTAGAGGTTCAGCTTCTAGTAAAGGGATCAGCTTCAGAGTATTAACATTATGTTCCTTCTGTCTACAGGCGTGAAACCCTTCGAGACGGCTTATGTTAGCGATCATGAGAACCAACTTTCTTGACTTGCTAATCAAACCTCCTTAGCACTAAAAGAAGAGGGTCTGAGGGATGGACATCAACCTCAGACCCTCTTGCCGCTAGGGAGACCAGTCTAGCAGCCGAATCGGTTAGTCCGCGTCATCACCGGCGATCTCGCCTTCAGCCAGCTTCTCATTCGCCAGTTCTTCAGCCTCGGCGTTGATCTGCTCCCACAAGTTCGTGTAGAGCGAACCATGAGGATTGGCGTCAGTGATCGTCTCGGGATCAACCCTAGTAGCCAACATTCCAATGGCCTGCTCTTTCAAGGCCTTCTTGGTCTCACGAGCCTTCAACTGGTACCTCTTGGCTGTATCCGAGTTATAGGATTTCTTCTGCGTGACCTTGTCACGGACTCGGATCTTCTTCAACTTCTCCTCGACCTCTGCTGGGGTCAAGGCCTTCACTTGCTCCTGCAACTTAGTTAAATCAACGGTGACTTCACCCATATTGTTGCCTCTCTTTCAGTAAAGGTTAGTTTTCTGCATCATTAAAGACATCATACCACACATTTGAATCAATTTCAACTGGTTTGCTGCTTACTTGACTGAGTTTATGAGAATGTTAACCTCCTCTGCCATAGTTTTACTACCAGGGTTAGGGTCTCTAAAACTCTTTCAGCCTCAGGATGCCGACAAGAGCCGCAGTCGATACCGTGGTTCCAACAATAAGCTCCGTACCTCTTCTGGGTCTCAGGATCAGCCTCTAAATACAGAGGACAGCTAGGCTGATCTTTCTCCCAAAAAGGACAGCTAAGAATTACTTCCACCAACCACTTAGGTTTGTCAGTCATTAAGAGCTCCTTCCGTGGTTAGAAGTCATTTCAAGAGGGTCTGGGTAACCTCTTAAAGTTAAGGCCTTGCGGCGTAGGCCTTGGATCTCAGAGTCTAGGATACGGTTAAGGCTTAAGGCCTCTTCTGTAAGAGGGATCTTAATGCCATTCTTCCCAGCTTCCTCAGAGACCTTCTTCAAGGTAGTTTGCACTATCCCATCGAGGAGGTCTCTTAGCTTATTGTTCCTCTGTATTATCGAAAGACTGCTCGAGCTCTTTCGATCGAGGTAAAGTAATTCGATGTTTGTAAGCTTCATATCAGTCTCCTAGTATCCGAGCTGCTTAGCTCCATGAAGGACATCATACTCGGTGTTGCGTCCTTTTCTATACCCAAGTTTGCGAGCTTTTTCATGTACACAGCGTTGGGAGCAGTAACCCTTCCAATCAGCTCTAGATTTTAACGGGCTATACTCTTTATCACAGTTACGGCATATATAGAGACTCATACCTTTATCCTTTCAGGGTTAGTCTTTGCTATACCATAGGCAATCCACAAGGTCTTACGGAACTTGGATATCTCCTTGTTGTAGGCTTTATTGGCATCAGTGTAGGGAAGATATAGTAGACCTTTCAACATAGTCAATATCTTCACCTGCACCTCGTTTGGTTTGATTAGAAGCTTAGGGTCTGAGTACAGAACCCCAGGCTTAAGAGTCTCCACATGAAGCATTGGAGGCCCACCTTTGTCGTTCTTCTTGAGAGATACTTTATAGCCGTCGACATTAAGACGACCTACATTGCTTAGGATACGCTCCTGCGGTAGAGGAGTCTGCCTAAAGTCAGAGAATATCTCATGAGTGGTCTCTAAGGCCTCTTTAGTCCTCCCTTCTAAGTTAGTTGTTAACATCTTCTTCGCGAATGGGAAGGTTAGCTGACTAACTGGCCTAGCCGAGTTTAGTCTCCTATCTCTCCATCCTTTGAAGGTTATAGGAGTCCCTAAGAACTCCCACGATATCCTAGTTTGTAGGCGTAGTTGCATAGTTTGGGTCTCCTCTTTGTTTAGCTGTAAAGGTTGTAAGGCTTAACTAACCCACTTCTAACCCAGGTCTTGACTAGGTTAGATACTTGGATACGACTCTGGATGGAGAAGCCGTGATCTTCCAGCCAGCATTCCAACAATCGACGTCTTACATGTGAGCAACCCTCCTTTAGAACTAGGTCTAGTTTATAGGTTTGCCAAAGAGGATCAGCGATCGCTTGCTTTAGCTTCGTTCGATCCATCTCTGTTATCTGAAGTTGGTCCCAGGTCATCATCAATCCACCTCCCATCCCTCTTTAATGATATCCTCTACTGAGATAAGAACAGGCTCTCCCCAAGTCTTTCTTGGTTGGAATATATTAGCCGACCTAAAGAGATACAGCTTACCTTTACCTTTCCCATTCGCGAAGAAGCTGTCCTCGACTTCAGCGGCAACAGCGCTAGTCGACTCCTTTTTATTAACCAACGGAATGGTTGGCCAATGAGGCCAGCTATCAGGATCCTTTAACATGCTGATATCGTTCTCAGCTCTTGATATGGTTTTGTTATACTTCATGAGGTCTCCTTATCAGTTGGAAGGATTGTCCTTCCTATTAAAGTTGGTTGCTCTTTGGGTTTAGGTGTATACTTTACTCTACGGCACTCAGGGCACTGTATTCCAGGCCCCTCGAAGGTATTCTTACAACGTTTGTTTACGCAGTGTTTCATTCTGGTCTCCTTAAGAAAGCGTACACTCCTCGTTTGACTCTTTCGATCAACCCAAGCTTTACAGCTCCATAGAGCATATCGCCACAATGAGCTTTCTCCCATAGCTTAACCGTCTCCGGCGAGCTTTTATGCTTAACATAGATCTTTCTGATATGCCTGGCTATATCGAAAGTGAAGGTTCCATAGAGACATGTATAGTTATACAAATACCTCATAACCTTCATATTCACCAGCTTCCGATACTCAGTCATTGTCTACTCCTTTAGCTTCTCAGGCATCTTAAAGGTTAGTTTGTTAAACTCTTCAGTCAATGGATCCACTTTAGCCTCAGCTGCTGTAGAAACGTCAATAAGCTGGCTATGCTGTTCCTCCATCTCAGCTGACATCCAATCGACTAGCTCCTTTGCCATTACTCTTGACCACCTATCAGCAAAGATCGCAGCGTCGGCTTCAGTCAGCTTACGTAGGTAGACTGTCTTCAACACATACTTAGCGGCGTCCTTCACAGCTCTAAACAGAGTTGAATAGGCAGCTCGCTCTTGAACGTTAATCTCTTTGAGACTATACATCTCATTTACCTCCCCTTTTTAATGCCCACAGCAAGGCCAATCCTCGCAGTGGCAAGTCCTTTCAGTATACTGCACTGGAGGATACTCTCTAGCTATCCCAAAGTCATTAGAGAAGCTAGCATCACTCTCAGCCAAACAAAAGAGACAAACTTGAGTCCCATCCTCTTCCTTAACACCTTCCTTGGGACTCCAAGTCTCCTCTCCACATACATCACACATTGGGTTATAGCTCATTGGTCTCCTTTCTAGTCTAGTATCTCGGTTCCGTATAGCTACTCAGGCTTAGTTGAAGACGTCTTAACCTCCTTGTTTTCTCTTACTATCTCCGTTCCATCCTGGAATAGATAAGTAGTCCTCACTACCGACTCATCAGCCCACTGACCGTGAGTAGCACACCAGATAGCTCTGTGAGGAGGAGTTCCCATCTTTATCCCATAATCCTCAATCATACAACAGGCGTCGTGCCACTCAAACTGCCCAGGTCTCCGAGAGCCGTTTATCGTCAGAGGATGCTTACTATCGTTTCTATGTATCATTGTTAGTCTCCTTTTACTTGTACGAAGTAACTGCAGTGGATTTAATTCTCAACACTCGAACTTCTATCTCTCATGATAAATAGAGTCTTCTTGGTAAAGACACCTTAACTCCTTTCTTCTCAGTCATTTCTAGTGAGAATTATTCAAATTATTGGATTATCCCCCTCCTTTCCTGTTTACTGCCCTAGAGACAGACATATATAATCACTATAGGTTTCGCAGGTTTCGCCGTAACAACATCATACTATACTTGGATGTGAATTATCAACACTTTTACCATGCGAAATCTTTCTTTTCAAGTATGAGTCAGCCTTTAATGGCATCCCCTAAGGCCTGTGCCACTTGAGCCTTCTCCTCAATGGAGCAATCATCGAGCTTCTTATTGAACTTCTTCTGTGCGATTGCCTTTGCAGCCTTCATGAACTCACGATCGGTCGCAGCGCGCTTCTTGTTGCTATCCTTAGAGGACTCACTATTGCGCATGAACCGAATCGCCATCAATGCAATCTCCATCTCAGTGAAGGTCTTCTGCAGATCCTCAGTGGTGTCGAAGAAGATGTCTCCATCCTTGTCTCTGCAATCCTTCACCTTCGCTGCAACCGCTACCTTGATCTCATAGTTAATCTTCATAAGTCTCCTTAACTGCGGTTAATGGTTAACTGCTTAAACTTAATTCTCAAGTCCAGTATACTAACTTCTAAAACGAAAATCAACTGTATTCCTGCCTTATTAACTGAATTTAATGTAGGAGCTCTGATGTCTGTCATAGTACTCTCCTTTCTCGGCTAAATGATACTACTCATAATACATAGTTGATATGTACTCGGTCGGAACAGGGGTCTCCCTCGTCGTCGTCGACTAGCGGAGTGGTTACCCCTAGGCTTGTTAACTATCACTCTTACTGAGCTGCGGTTCAGCTCTTAGGTGGATCTATAGGCGGATCCTTGTTGTGATACATATGAACCTCCTTTAGAGCAGCAATTAGGCTTTAGATTTGATTAGGATACTAACCCAGCAGCTAGCAGTGTTCCACTCTAGTTGGTGCGTCCATAGTACTTTTATAGTTACCTTCCTAGGTCTATAGATTTTCCTAAGCTCCTTCTGAACCCTATAGAGCTCATCTATAGATATTCCTCTAAGAGGAACATCGAACCGCCAGACTCCTACACCACTAGCCTGACCAGCTTTTATTCTCCAGCTTTGAGTATATCCTACTACTTTAGCTATAGTAAACGCTATAGAAGTAGACTTGTAGTTATGACTCATACTTTTCTCCCTTAGATGGAAGAGGGAGGGATTGGTTACCCTCCCTCATTGTTAAACTACTAGCTGATGAAGGACTTGAATTCCTTCAGACTAGCGGACTTCTTCGTCCGATAGGCCTTCGCTCGATCATACTCTTTGACCAAGTCGTTCCTGAGTTTCTCAACATCGTCATAAGACTTGCCCATTCCCTCGGCAATCTCATTCATCTTGTTAGAATCCCAACCACGAACGACGTTCGCCATTGCTACCTTACCGTTAGACATATGGTCTCCCTTTCAAGGAGTTAGAGTTAACTGACTTACTCACATGAGCTCATCAGAGTAGGATTAACCTACTGAGGGAGGGGTGGTCCCTCCCTTTCGCTCTCCTTAGCTAATACGAACGACATAACGAACTTCATCCTCCTCAACCATTATAGGTTGAAGAGTATTCTGTTCTACGTCATGGTTGAAGTCGTACATGATCTTGCAACGATCACATAGAGCTTCGTTACCTTCCAAAGACACTTTGTTCGTCTCTTGCTCACATTTGGTACAAGTCATGGTGATCTCCTTTAGTTAGATGCTTCGTCAATGTACTTCCACAGGTAGTCTTTTTCACACAACCTCAGCAGCTTAGCCTTATGGGCTTCGTTCAGCTGATGATAGATGATAAGATCCTCTTGCATATCCTCGCGAAGAGGAATCAACTCTCCTAGAGCATCCATAGTCTGTTGGATATAGGGGTTGAGAACGAACCACAGGCGAACATACTTTCTCCAGCCGAGAACTTTCTCAGTTAGTATCATATTGGTCTCCTTAAAGGTTAACTCTTGTTAGCTATACGACGAAACATATACAATGCTACAGCCCACATAGCTGCTAGCACTATCCAGTCAACTAGATGAGCTCCATACTGATACTCTAACATATTGGTCTCCAATCAGTTAAGAGTTAGTCACTATAACTAACTCATCAAGAGGAGAGTCACACTCTCTCCCCTTTGTGAGGTAGTCATCACTTAAGCTAGACATCCTAGTAGATATCAGCTAATTAGTTAGTTTAGCATCAAAGGTAATCTTACCATCTTTGCAGTAATCGCAATAGAGAGATAATCCTCTATCAGCGAACCACTGCTTGATGATCTCAACAGCCTCTACTTCACTACTAGCTTCTACTACTCGATCCATATCGTCTAAGGCGAAGTGGATTGTTACAGTATACTTATTCATAGACATATCCTTTCTGGGCCGAAACCTAGTTAGGAATGTCTAGCTTAGAAACAGCTTTTAGAGACCGCCCGGTCCCCAAAAACTCTGTTTTGTTATTACTGTTATATAGTAGTCTCACATTGTGGGGCAGCTGAAAACACTAAGACTTGATAAATAAAGACCTATGTTGTAAAAGGGTTGTTTAGTTAGGAAAGGTGAGGTATACTAGTAATTGAGGTGAGAAAACTATGTCTGCCGAGGGTGGTAATGGGTCGAGGTCTACTTTAGTTCCGGTGGTGAATACCGCTGCTGCCTTGAAGGAGTTTGTTAGGGATGAGGAGTTTCTAAGGTTGGTGGTGCAGACTAGGTCTGTGAGAGAGGCTGCCAAGTTAAGTAAGTGGTCCTATGCTACGGCCTTGAAAGCTTGTAAGCGATCTGAGTTTATGATTAAGCTTAGGGAGTATAGTGAGTCGGTATGGGCAGAGGTTGATGAAGAGCTGGCCGCCTATCGATTAAACGTCACTGAAAGGTTGGAGGAAGCGTCGGCTGAGTGTCTAGAGCAGATGTTCGAGTTGGCTAAAGGGGCTAAGAATGAGACTGTTAAGCTAAAGGCTGCTCAGGATTTAATGGATAGAGATCCAAGGATCTCAAGAACAAGGAAGATTGAAGGTGGGTCTCCTAAGGTTGAGTTAAACTTCCAGGTTCTCCAACTAGCAGCTAACGCTATTAAAGAGGAGAAGGACTTCCTCGAGCTCAAGAGAGTCGAACAAGCAAAGCTTATAGAAATGCCTGTAGAGGGGCCTCCACAATGAACGAGCATGATGTAATGGAGACTGCGGTAACAGGAGACGCCAGCGAGTTGCTGGGTGTACTCAAGGATAAAGCCTTGAGGTCATTCTTCTTCTTTGCTAAAGTCGTAATGGGTTATAGCAAAATGGTGGCCCATTTACATTACCCTATATGTGAGAGGCTTCAGAATAATCCTCAGATAAGGAAGTCTGGTAACTTACTACCTAGAGGCCATTTCAAAAGCACTATTATCTCTAAAGCTTACCCTCTCTGGCGTACTATTAAAGTAGCCTATGACGAAGACGGAACCTACCATCCTGAGCGTCTAGGAGACTTCCGCACTTTAATCTTAGGTGAGTCTGACAAGGTTGCTAAGAAGAACCTTAAAGACCCTAAGTGGCATTTACTAAACAACCAGCTTCTACGCTCTTTATTCCCTGAGATCATCCCTCTTGACGTTAATGACACTACTTGGACTGGTACGGAGATCCTTCTACCTAGAGCTAACAGCTACGACGAAGCTACGATTATGACAGCTGGAGTCGGAGCTAGGATGACTGGGTTACACTTCAACTTAATCATCTATGATGATTTGATTGGAGAGGCCGCTAGTCAGTCTGAGGCTGTGATGCAGGATGCGATTGAGTACTTTGACTTCGCTCCTGGTCTCTTAGACGAACCCTCCGTTGGTGAAGAGATCATCCTAGGAACTAGGTGGAAGCATGGGACGGCAGATCTCTACGGCCACGTAATGAGTATGCAGCCAGAAGAGCTAACAGTCTCTGGCAGGTCTATTGGATTCAACTGGTATACGAGAAGCGCGATTGAGAATGGTGAACCAATCTTTCCGGAACGATTCTCCTTGGAGGTGCTTGAAGAACTTCGTAAACGTTTGGGTGACTACAAGTTCTCATGCAACTATCTAAATGATCCGATCGCCCCCGGCTCGACTAAGTTCGACGCTAGCTGTTTAAGAGAGTATACAGTTAGCGAAGATAAGAAGACTATCATACCTTCTGACGGTACTCCTCCTGTTAGACTTGGGCAGTTGTATAGGATACAAGTCTATGATCCTGCTACTAGGTCTAAAACTAGTAAAGCTAGACCAGCTGTAGTAGCTACAGGGGAGGATAGTCTAGGCCGATTGTTCCTCCTCGAATACTGGTCTGAGAAAGCCTCTATGGGTGACGGCGTCGAGAAGATGCACGTCTTCCATGATCGCTTTCATTTCTCGAAGAGTTACTATGAGTTGGCAGGCCAACAGCAGGCTGTAGAAGATATTGAGAGAGAGAGGCTAACTCAGGAGAAGTGTCATCGTTGTGGGAAGATTCATAGGATTATGAGACTTCTCCCTGAGACTGCTAAGGTCTCGAATATGAGTAAAGAGGAAAGGATTGACAACTACCTTGAGACTCGTATTCAGGAGAAGAAGCTCTATCTACGCAGAGGAGCTATAGACGCAAGAAAGCAGATCATCGCTCATCCTAATGGAGATATAGTTGATATCCTCGACGCCTTGGCCTATTGCTCTCATCTATCTCGTAAGCCTTTATCCGACGAGTCTATCTTAGCAGAGCGTGAGTATGAAGAAGCTCGCAAAGAGGTTATAGCTTCCTCTAGATGTAATACTGAACACTTCTACGGAGGATATGTCTAATGCCTCAGTTAGTAGAGCTAACCCTACCTGATGATAAGATAGTCGATATTATAGCCTATCTATCTGATAAGCTACAGCAGACTGTTAAAGCTCGTTCGACTCAGATAGATGAAAACTATCGTAGATGGCAGGATAACTATTCTGCCAAACCGAAGGAGAAAGTTAGAACTACTCCCTGGCTAGGAGCTTCAAACTTTATCCCTCAATTGATAAGGATGCATACCGACATCCTAGCAGCTAGAATCTATAGCTTCTTAGTAGCTCCTAAGCCGTTTTGGAGGCCCGCGACCTTACTAGGTCAGTCTCCCACTCAATATCTAGAAGCCTTAGGTATGTGGCTTGACTACGAGTGCTTTCATAAGATGCATATGCACAAGCTCTTATACCAACTCATCTTCCGTACTGTTAAGTTCGGTACAGTAGTTCTCAAAGCTCCTTGGATTAAAGATGAATGGATGTCGGTTGAGGGAGTAGGAGAAGACGGTAACTAC